>Ga0129315_1001080_pt1 | contig 12981 bp, 9 predicted proteins | sample Cm827metagenome_FD_94432 | JGI IMG/M metagenome (GOLD analysis project Ga0129315, IMG submission 94432) | Eastern black-and-white colobus group fecal microbial communities from Wisconsin, USA - Cm827 metagenome | ecosystem: Host-associated > Mammals > Digestive system > Large intestine > Fecal...
ATAAATACAACAGTATCATCTGGAGATACTGTAACAGTAACTCCAAATGGAAAAGAAGTTCTTACAGCTCCAAATAATATGACTGGAGAACTTCAATGGCAATATTATTCTGATAAATATAATATGTGGATAAATATTCGTGGCGAAAATGAAGATACATGTACACTAACTTATGCTAAGGTGTACAATATGCTAGATGATAATGGACAGACTGAAATTCGTTGCACTCAGTCAACTGGAGAGACTGAAATAACTAGCGATTCAGTTACTGTTATACTAGATAATAAACAACAGGAGACTGAGACAATAACTGAATTTAGCAATGAAGAGAGGGAAGTAGATACTATTGTTGCAAATACTGCAGTAGACAATTTTGCTATGGAGGCAGCATCAGTTGAAAATGCTGATATAAATAATATTCAAACATATGATGAAACTGATAGCAATGAAACTGGGGATTCAACAAATAAAACCTATAATATAGTTATAAATTACGTGTTTGAAAATAACGAAATTGCAGCAGATCCTTACACAGCAACCCTTGCTGCAGGCTCAGACTTTTCAGTTACTGTTAACTATCCAACAATACTGGGTTATCTGCCTTATGTTAACGATGAACAGCAAGATTATGTTGAACTTAACTACACAGATATCCAAGAGAACTACACAATCAATGTTGTTTACAAACCTACAAATGTAAATTACACAGTTATCCATTATCAGCAGAACCTAGATAACGATAACTACACAGAGGTAGCAAGAGAAACAAAACAGGGACTTACAAATTCTACTGTTCCAGAAGTTGCAAATAACTATGATGGTTTTTATGCACTTCTTTACGAAAAACCAACAATCGCAGCAGACGGTAGCACAGTTGTAGAAGTTTACTACGATAGATATTACTATCTTATGAACTTTGACCTGGACGGTGGCTATGGCGTTGAACCTATCTATGCCCGTTACGGAACAACAATCGGTGATGTAGGCACACCTAAAAAAGCTGGTTACACATTTGAAGGTTGGTCATTGGACGGCACAACAACTGTTGAACTGCCAACTACAATGCCAGCAGAAAACCGCACATACCATGCAATATGGAAAGTGGATGCTACAGCTAAAGTAACAGTTGTTATATGGGGCGAAAATGCAAATGATGAAGAATATTCATATATCAAATCTTCTGAAATTTATGCTACACCGGGAGATACACTTGATATAGATAGTTTGCTTGTATGTGGTTTGGAAGAACATAGCCACGCTGAATCAGGATGCACTTTAACTTGTGATCATACATCCCATACACTGGATTGTTATCAGACAAGAGATAACTATACCCTAAAAGAGGGAACACCTGGTCAGACAATTACTACAAATGGTGATGGTGTTTATACCTATAGGCAAAATAGACAAACACACTATTACCTCTACCTGGATGGTACATGGTATTGTTACTATAACAATAGCGGTCAGAAATCTGATACACTAAGTATTACACTCAGTTGTTCTCATGAACATACAAGCACTTGTTATTCATGCCGATTGGAAGAACACACTCACAGTGATTCCTGTTATGCTACAAACTTTGTGGATTCATCTCTTTGGACACTAGTAGATTGTGATGAAGTAACAGTTGCAGCCGATGGATCAACAGTTTTGAACGTCTATTATGATCGTGTAGAATTTACATTAACATTTAAAGACGGAAACAGCACTATTTACACTATTAAAGAAAAATGGGGTGCTGATATTTCAGAGCATTGGCCAATAGTGGGTACAAATGGTACAACATATAACAGTGGTGAGCGTTGGGAACCAAGCGGAAGTAACACATATAAAGAAGTTCTTGTATATCTGGCAATAATGCCTGCAGAAAGCTTTACACTGACATGTGATAGAAAAGATTACGATACATTTAGAATGCACTATATGGTTGAAGTTTTACCTGGTGAAACAGGTACAACATACAAGGGCAAAACATTTAAAGAAGCCTTTGAAATAGTTGCTAAATACAACTTTGTAACAGAAGCAGAAGACTTCTTTGATCTTGATGGCTTTACACAGTGGGCATCAAATCCATCATTTAATAGTGGTAAAATTGATATAGATGGTGGTGGAGATGTTTATTTCTACTACACACGCAATGTTTATGATATCGAGTTCTTTAACCCGACTGAATTGGTGAAAACAGAAAACGATGTTCCATACGAAAGTCCGCTTTACGCTTATGATTTTATACCTACAGCAGACCAGGCACCAGATAAATATGAACCAGGCTCTGTAAAATTTGATGGTTGGTATCTTAACCCAGAATGTACAGGTGAAGAATATGTTCTTTCCGAACATACAATGCCGGCAGGGCCAACTGCAGGGGAAACATCACTTTCCCTCTATGCAAAATGGGTTCCTGTAACACATACAGTAGAATTCTACCTTACACAAGATGATGTGAAAGCAGGCACAAAAATTGGTGATACACACCCTGACCTAACTGTTGAGCATGGTTCAAAGGTTGAAACAGTTCCTGCCGATCCTACAAACGGCAGTTATACATTTGTTGGTTGGTTCTATATGGAAGACGGCGTAGAAAAAGCCTTTGACTTTGCAAATATGCCAATCAATAAGGATATGAAGGTTTATGGTAAATGGAGCTCAAATGTTCTGAAAAACTACTCTATTTACTACAAAATCCAGGGGACAGACACAGAGATAGCTGCACCTACAACAGGTAGTGGTCTTGCAGGTATAACAAAAACCTTTGACGCTAAGGGTGACACAGACCTTTATGCAGATTATCAGGAAGGCTATTTTCCTGTAGTTAAGAGTCATTCATTGACAATTGATATTGACAATGATGCAAATAACACTTTCACATTCTGGTATGTACAGAAAGAAGCTGTTCCTTATACGGTTAAATATCTTAATGCCGAAACAGGCGAACCTGTTGCAACGGAAAAAATAGTTTCCGATAACCGCAAAGCTGTTGTTACTGAAACCTTTGTTCCTGTAGCAGGCATGATGCCAGATGCATATCAAAAACGATTGGTAGTAAGTGCCGAAGATGGCACAGTTAACGAAATTATCTTCTACTACACAGAAGATACAACCCATGCATACTACAAGATTACTCATTACACCGAAAATCTTGCAAAGGATTCAAATGGAAATACAACATGGACAGAATACGCATCTTCACAGGCAGTAGGAGATATCAACACAACATACTCAGCCGACCCACTTACAATCAGCGGTTTCACCTACGATTCAACAGTGGAAGGTACAGTGGTAAGCGGTGAACTTACAGCAAATGGTCTTGAACTTAAATTATACTACACACGCAACAGCTACCCATACGAAGTTCGCTACCTTGAACAGGGAACTGGCAAACAGTTGGCAGAACCAAAAAGAGATACGGGGAAATATGGAGAAGTAATTTCCGAATCTGCAATTGATATTGAAAATTACCAAGCAGTTGATCCTACTTCACAGACTATTGGTGTAAAAGTAGAAGAGGGTACAGAAGCAAAAATTAATATAATAACTTTCTACTATAAAGAAAAACCAGTTGATCTTACTATCACAAAGACTGGTGTTGATAAGATTGATGAAAACCAAAGTTTTATATTCCATGTAACTGGTTCTTCAGGAATTGATTTAACAGTAACTATAGTTGGAAATGGTTCAATTACTATTAAAGATTTACCGCATGGTACTTATACTATTACAGAAGAAACTGATTGGAGTTGGCGTTATACTCCGGATAAATCTTCACAAACTATTAAATTACCACAAGATGGTAATAATGTAGTTTTCAAAAACAGTAGGAATGACATCAATAAGTGGCTAAATGGTAATGCTCATATAAAAAATATATTTAAAGGTATATCTAATTGAGAAAGGAGGCAAGCATAATGAAAAAAATAGATTATTGTAGTAGAACTGTTATTAATAGAAAAAGAAAAATACAAAAAAGAAAAAAACAAAAAAGAGAAAAAATTGCATTGCTTGTTTCCTTAGTATTACTATTTACAATTACAGTAGGAGGCACAATAGCTTTTATCTATACTCAAACACAATCTGTTACGAATACTTTTAAACCATCAAATGTTGCTTGTGAGGTGGATGAAGATTTTGATGACAAAATTAAGAAGGATGTATCAATTAAAAATACTGGTGATACAGAGGCATATATTAGGGCCACAATTTTAGTGAATTGGATAGATGATAGTGAAAACATATCGGCTGTGAAACCAGTTTTGGATGAAGATTATTCACTTTCCTTTGCAGAAAATAATGATTGGCTAAAGATTGGTGAGTATTATTACTATAAATCTCCGGTTGAAGCGAAGGGGCATACGGATATTCTGATAAAAGAATGCAGACAGTTAACTGAAAAAGATGGTTATTACCTAAGTGTTGAAATACTTGCTGAAGCTATTCAAAGTACGCCTATAGAAGCTGTTACAAATTCTTGGAATGTAACAGTTAATAGTGACGGAAAGATTAGTGAGTAGGGGGTGGGATAATGAAAAAATATATTAAAATTATTTTTAGCCTTCTTATAAGCTGTACCATTTTAATGGCTTTTCCAATTAAAGCTTTTGCACAGGGATCTGTTACTTATAAAGGAAATGCAGAAAAGTTTATATTTAATCCTGGTAGTGAGTATTCACCTACTGATTTGTTTTCAGACTTAAAGGATGTATTGCCTGGTGATAGAATCACACAGAGTATTAGGATAAAGAACGATGCAGAAAACAATGTGGAAGTAAAGTTGTATCTTCGTTCTCTAGGTGCAAAAAGTGGTTCAGAAGAGTTTCTTTCTCAGCTTAATTTAACTGTTGAACAGGATGGAGATTCTAAAATCTTTGATGCATCTGCAGACAAGCAGGCACAGCTAACAGATTGGGTATATCTTGGAGATTTTAAGTCAGGTGATGAAATTAATCTAACTTTAACACTAGATGTTCCAATTACTTTAGGAAATGATTTCCAAGAATTAATTGGTTATTTAGATTGGGAATTTAAGGCTGAAGAATTTCCTATAGTAGATGAAGGAGTTGGAGGGATAATAGATATAATTGGCTCTATTAACACAGGTGATAATAGTAATTTATTTATTTACCTTGGATTGTTTGGTATCAGTATAATAGTGATTTTCATACTATTATTTGCAAAGAAAAATGGGAAGAAGTCTTTACATTAAAATTATAATTTGCCCATCCATTTATATATGGATGGGTTTAATATTTATCTAAATAATTTAAGGAAAAGTGTATATATTTTTTGAATATAAATATAGTTAGTAACAATGTAATTTGGAAGGATTGAATCTTATTTCAAATAAGGTTCAATCCTAAAATTTTACTTTTTAAAATATTAGTACTTATTATTCATAAGATGCTTTTACCTTGAATTATTTTATCTATAATGTTAAAGTATAATGTAGATTAAATTTTGAACTAAAAATATATTTAGTTTTGGCATAAGGGAAGGGTAGTTGTATGTACGAATATATAATAGGTAGATATAAAGGAATAAATAAAGATTATATAATTGTTGAAAATAATGGAATAGGATATAAAATTTTTACTTCAGGAGCAACTATGTCAGCTATGCCTAAAATTGATGAAGAAGTAATGCTTTATCTTGAACAAATAGTTAGAGAAGACTTCTTAGGATTATATGGATTTGACACAAAAGAAGAACTTGAGATGTTTAAACTTTTAATTTCTATAAATGGAGTTGGGTCTAAAGCTGCATTGTCATTGCTTTCTATAAGTAGAATTAATAATCTAAGATATGCAATTATGATGGGAGATGACAAGCATTTATGTAAGGCACCTGGAATAGGTAAAAAAACTGCAGGTAGAATTATTTTAGAATTAAAAGATAAGATTAAGAAGGAAGACTTGGCAGAAGGTATTGAAAATATCGGAGATTTTGAAGATATTGTACCTGAAAATGCTAATAATATAGCTGAAGCTTTAGGAGCACTTTTAGCATTAGGATATTCTGAAAAAGAAGCAGAATTAGCTATAAAGAAGGTAGATAAAAATGACAGCATAGAAAATATTATAAAGAATTGCTTAAAGGTTCTTATGGGTTAGGGGTGAATAAATGGAAAGAATAATAACTCCACAAGAAATTTTTGAAGATGGAAGTACTTTAAGTTTAAGGCCTCAAAATTTACAAGAATACATAGGTCAAGACAAGGTTAAGGAAAGGTTAAATATATTTATAAAAGCTGCACAAAACAGAAATGAGTCCTTAGATCATGTACTTTTATATGGACCACCTGGACTTGGTAAAACTACTTTAGCAAATATAATAGCAAAAGAAATGGATGGTGAACTTAAGATTACATCAGGACCTGCTATAGAAAGAGCTGGTGATTTAGCAGCAATTTTAACAACTTTAAAGGATAATGATGTACTTTTTATAGATGAAATCCATAGACTTAATAGAAATGTTGAAGAAATATTATATCCTGCCATGGAGGATTACGTTTTAGATATTGTTATTGGAAAAGGAGCAGCTGCAAAGTCAATTAGACTTGATTTACCTAAGTTTACTCTAATAGGAGCTACAACAAGAATTGGAATGCTTACTTCTCCACTTAGAGATAGATTTGGAGTTCTTTGTGATATGCAGTATTATACTGAAGAGCAATTAAAAGAAATTATCATAAGATCTGCCTTTGTTTTAAATTGTAATATAACTGAAGAAGGTGCCTATGAACTTGCAAGACGTTCAAGAGGAACTCCAAGAATAGCCAATAGATTGTTAAAGAGAGTTAGAGATTATGCAGAAGTATACTCTAATTCAGTAATAAGCTATAAGGAAGCAAAAGCAGCTTTAGAACTATTAGAAGTTGATAGTAAGGGTTTTGATAGAGTTGATAATAAGATTCTAGAGGCTATAATAGATAACTTTAATGGGGGACCTGTAGGAATAGAAACTCTTTCATACTTTATTGGAGAAGAGCTTGGTACTATAGAAGATGTATATGAACCATATCTTTTACAAACTGGGTTTATAGTTAGAACATCTAGGGGAAGAGTTGCCACAGATAAGGCTTATGAACATTTAGGAAGAAGCAAGAGTAATAGAAAAACCACAGGGGAGCAACAAAAATTATTTTAAGAAATATACAATAAAAGATAAGGAGATAATAAAATGAAGGTTAGTGATTTTGATTTTGATTTACCAGAAGAATTGATAGCACAACATCCCTTAGAAAAAAGAGATGCTTCAAGATTAATGGTTTTAGATAAAAATACAGGGAATATAGAACATAGATCCTTTCATGATGTAATAGAATATTTAAATGAAGGAGATACTCTAGTATTAAACAATACTAGAGTAATGCCAGCTAGATTAATAGGCGAAAAAGAAGAAACTGGTGGGAAAATTGAATTTTTACTTCTAAAAAGATTAGAAGGAGATAAATGGGAGTGCCTTGCTAAGCCAGGTAAAAGAGCAAAAATAGGTCAAAACTTTGTTTTTGGTGATGGAAAATTAAAGTGTAAAGTTGTTGATATTATAGAAGAAGGGAATAGGATAATTGAGTTTTCCTATGATGGTATATTTGAACAAGTGTTAGACGAACTTGGAGAAATGCCACTTCCACCATATATAACAGAAAAGCTAGATGATAAAGAAAGATATCAAACTGTATATTCAAAAGAAAAGGGATCAGCAGCTGCACCCACAGCAGGCTTACATTTTACTAATGAATTATTAGAAGAAATAAAAGCTAAGGGAGTTAATATTGCTTATTTAACTCTTCATGTAGGACTTGGTACTTTTAGACCAGTTAAAGTTGAAGATATAAATGAACATATAATGCATTCAGAATTTTATCATTTAGATAAAGAAAATGCAGATTTAATTAATGAAACTAAAAAAAGAGGAAATAAGGTTATAGCTGTAGGAACTACATCTACAAGAACTTTAGAAACAATAGGAGATGAAAATGGTTTTGTAAAAGAACAAAGCGGATGGACAGATATATTCCTTTATCCAGGGTATAAATATAAAGTTATAGATGAACTTATTACAAATTTCCATTTACCAGAATCAACATTAATTATGTTAGTATCTGCTTTAGCAGGTAAGGAAAATGTAATGAATGCATATAATACTGCTGTAAAAGAAAGATATAGATTTTTCTCCTTTGGAGATTCAATGCTTATTAAAGAATAACATAAAAGAGGAAGTGAAATATTGAGTACAAAAAAATATACTTTATTAAAAAAAGATGGAAAAGCGAGAAGAGGTAGATTTGAAACTGTTCATGGAACTATAGAAACACCAGTATTTATGAATGTTGGAACTTTAGCAGCAATAAAAGGTGCTGTGTCATCTATGGATTTAAAAGAAATAGGATGTCAAGTTGAGTTATCTAATACTTACCATCTTCATTTAAGACCATCTGATAAAGTTGTAGCTAATTTAGGTGGATTACATGATTTTATGAATTGGGATAGACCTATATTAACTGATTCAGGTGGATTCCAAGTATTTTCTTTATCAGGAATGAGAAAAATAAAGGAAGAAGGAGTATATTTTTCTTCACATATAGATGGTAGAAAGATTTTTATGGGACCAGAGGAATCAATGCAAATACAAAGTAATCTTGGATCTACTATTGCTATGGCTTTTGATGAATGTATTCCTAATCCATCAACTAGAGAATATGTAGAAAAGTCAGTAGCAAGAACTACTAGATGGCTTGAAAGATGTAAAGTTGAAATGGATAGATTGAATTCATTACCAGAAACTATAAATAAAGATCAAATGCTATTTGGTATTAATCAAGGTGGTTGCTACGAAGATATAAGAATAGAGCATGCTAAAACTATTACTAAAATGGATTTAGATGGATATGCTATAGGTGGTTTGGCTGTTGGGGAAACTCATGAAGAAATGTATAGAATTATTGATGCAGTTGTTCCATATTTACCTGAAGATAAGCCAATTTACTTAATGGGTGTTGGTATTCCTAGTAATATTTTAGAAGCTGTAGATAGAGGTGTTGACTTCTTTGATTGTGTACTACCAGCAAGAAATGGAAGACATGGTCATGTATTTACAAAAGAAGGAAAAATAAATTTAATGAATGCTAAGTTTGAGCTAGATACTAGACCAATTGATGAAGGATGTCAATGTCCAGCATGTAAAAGCTATACTAGAGCATATATAAGACATTTATTTAAAGCTAAAGAAATGTTAGCTATGAGACTTTGTGTTTTACACAACCTTTATTTTTATAATAAACTTATGGAAGATATAAGAGCAGCTATAGATGGAGGATACTTTAAGGAATTTAAGGAACAAAAACTTAAAGAGTGGAATGGAAGAGCTTAAAGTATTAAATATCTGTTAATAAGATTGACAGTACTATATAAATGTTATATATTTTTTATTATGGAATAGTAAAAAGTTTACATGGAAGGAATGAATTAAATGGAAGCTATATTATCACTAGTGGTACCTTTTGCTTTAATGTTTGCATTAATGTACTTCTTATTAATATTACCAGAGAAAAAAAGAACAAAGAAATATAACGAAATGGTTTCAGCTTTAGAAAAAAATGATGAAATAGTTACAAGAGGCGGAATTATGGGTAAAATCATAATAGTTGAAGATGACTATGTAGTAATTGAAACTAGTGCTGACAGAACTAAATTAAGAATTACTAAAAATGGAATTGCAAGCAAAATAAATAAAACAGAAGAATAAGAATAATGCCCCCTAGTAAATCATAAAATATTTACTAGGGGGTGAAATTTTATGGAGTGGATAAATTATTTTAAAAGTGTATTGAGAGGTCTAGTTTGGGCACTTGTAATTACCATAATTATATCAATAATATTTTCTTTTATAATGAATAGTATACCTATGGGAGAAAAGGTTTTTAATATTATTTATGTGGTAATTTCATGCTTAGCATTAGTAGTAGGATCTATAATTGCTGTGAAGTCTTATGGAAGTAAAGGCTGGATTGTTGGATTAGCTGTAGGTTGTATATTTTACATAGTACTGTATTTCATTGGAATATTATTTGGTGCAGAAGCTACTTTAACAATATATGATTTTATAAAATTTGTATTATGTCTCTTTATAGGACTTTTTTCAGGAATGCTTGGAATTAATCTTTAGTTTTTAAAGAAAAAAGGTGTTGGTGTTACAGCACCTTTTTTATTAGTATAAATTAAGCAGATATATGGTAAAAATATACAAAATAAAGAAAAAGTTGTTGATATTACTTAACATAAGTAATATAATTTATATGAAAATGAACTAGAGGGGGAAGAACATGAAAGGGAAAAGCAAAAGTAAGAGCAAAAGTTCAGTATTATTTGTACTTTCTGTAGTTGTAATTATATTACTAGCTCTTGTTGGTTTCAAAGGAGTTGAAATAGCAGGCTGGGAAGTGAAATCATTTAATAATGCAATTACAAAGGGCCTTGATCTTCAAGGTGGAGTTTCCGTTTTAATGGAGATACAAGAAGAGGATGTTTCATCTGACGTACGTCAAAGAACTAAACAGTTATTAGAGCTTAGAGTTAATTCACTAGGAGTAGCAGAAACTGTTGTTACTGAAGAGGGAGAAAAGAGAATAAGAATTGATGTCCCTGGAGCTTATGATTCTAATGAGATAGTGGATGGATTAAGTAAAACTGGTAACTTAGAGTTTAAAGACTCAGATGGAAATGTAGTTTTAACAGGAAAAGACGTAAAAGAAGCAACAGCGATTTTAGATGATACATCAATGCCAGTAGTATCATTAGAATTAAATAGTGATGGCCAAGAAAAATTTGCTGAAGTTACAGCAAATAATATTGGTAAATCTATTAGTATATATATGGACGATGAGGTAGTTTCATCTCCTGTAGTTCAAAGTGCAATTACTAATGGTAAAGCAGTAATTAATGGTATGTCATCAATGGAAGAAGCAACAAAACTAGCAGGAATTATAAGCTCAGGTGCACTTCCAGTTTCCATCAAAGCTGTTTCAATTACAAATGTTGGAGCGCAACTAGGTTCAGAAGCCTTACCAAATGCAATGAAGGCTGGTGCCATTGGTATAGGAATAATATTTTTATTTATGATAATTTACTATAGAGTACCAGGAACATTTGCAAGTATTGCATTAACATTATATATTACTTTAGTTCTATTAGTATTTGTAGAAATGAAAGTAGCGCTAACATTACCAGGAATAGCAGCATTACTATTAACTATTGGTATGGCAGTAGATGCAAACGTGTTGATATTTGAAAGAATTAAAGAAGAATTAAAGAACGGAATATCAGTAAAAAGTGCAGTGAAGGCAGGATTTGAAAATGCTATGTCATCAATTGTTGACTCAAACTCAACAACCTTTATTGCTGCATTAATATTATATTTCATAGGTTCTGGATCAGTAAAAGGATTTGCAGTTACTTTAATGATTGGTATTCTTTTAAGTTTATTTACAGCTTTAATAGTTACAAAGACTTTAATGAACTTATCAATTGATATGGGATTATTAAAGAAAAAATGGCAATTTGGTAATAAAAAAGAAATAAAATCCTTTAAAGTAGTTGAAAAAACTAAGATTTGGTTTGTCTTATCATTAATAGTGATAATAGTTGGATTAGGTTTTACAGTTTCAAAGGGATTAAACTTCGGAATAGATTTCCTAGGTGGTACTAAAATGGTAGTAGAGCTTGGAGAAGGTTTTAATAAACCAGAAGCTGATGAAATTGTAAAAGCATTAGTACCTGATGCTGTTACTAATGAAGCAGCAGATACACAATATGAAATAAAATCAAGAGACTTAGATAGTTCTAAAGTGTCAGAAGTATTTAAAGCTCTACAAGATAAATATAATTTAGAAGATGAAGCTTTATTATCTCAAGATGAAATAGGAGCTTCAATAGGTAAGGAACTTACTAGAAATTCTATAATTGCTTTATTAGTAGCTTGTTTAGCAATGTTAGTATATATTGTTATAAGATTTAAGATGGATTATGGTATAGCCGCTATAGTTGCACTTGTACACGACATATTAATTACAATAAGTGTATTTGCTATTTTTAATATACCTGTAAATACACCATTTATTGCAGCAATATTAACTATTGTTGGATATTCAATAAATGACACAATAGTAATATTTGATAGAATAAGAGAAAATTCAAAGAATATGAGAAGAGCTTCAGCTACAGAAATAGCTAATAAGAGCATAACTCAAACTATGTCAAGATCTATAAATACAACATTAACAACCTTAATAACAATTACTGCTGTTAATATATTTGTACCTACAGTTAGGGAGTTTTCTTTCCCATTAATTATAGGAATAGCTGCTGGTGCATATTCTTCAATATTTATAGCATCACCAGTATGGGTTTTATTAAGACATAGAGAAGAAAAAAAGTCTAATAAAAAATTAGTTTAATTCCAAAAATATAAAAAAATAAACCTCCTAAAGCAAATGGAGGTTCATTTTTTTTAGAAAACATTTGTATTATTTATGAATATACATTATAATATATGTGTTTTCTTAAGTTTTATGGAGGAGTTTATAATGCGTAAGTTTTGGGAGAGTATTTATAGTCCAAATTATATTACTGGATATAATCCCTTTATACTTAAAAATATGAGCAAAGCAATTGAACATATGGTAGAAGCTGTGAATAATAGAAAAAAGATAGTTATATACGGAGTGCCAAATGTTGATGGACTATGTGCCATATCTTCTTTACATTTAGTTTTAAAATATTTAAATGCAGATATAGAATATGTAATCTGTGATGAAGATTCTAATTCGAGAATTACTTCTGAAGAAATAATAAATAATGTTAGTTTTTTAGGAGGACAACTGTTAATAACTCTAGGATTAGATTTAAAGTCAGATGAAGAGGAAAAGCTTTGTGGGGATCTTGGGATAGATTTGATAGTATTGGAAAATAAAGAAGTAGATAGTGA
>Ga0129315_1001086_pt1 | contig 12925 bp, 22 predicted proteins | sample Cm827metagenome_FD_94432 | JGI IMG/M metagenome (GOLD analysis project Ga0129315, IMG submission 94432) | Eastern black-and-white colobus group fecal microbial communities from Wisconsin, USA - Cm827 metagenome | ecosystem: Host-associated > Mammals > Digestive system > Large intestine > Fecal...
AGGTGCTACACCGTTCCTAAGAATCACTTATCCAATATTTTGCAACATTGTCCAAAACGGACATGCAACATTGTCCATTTTTGCTTTGCAACTTTGGGTAATTATATTTTACAATAAACAGCAATACATATCAGCACAAAAAGAATGCCGGTCTGCTTTTCCGTACCACCATTCAGTGAAAAGCCGCTTACATAGAATTCCAGTTCTACATTTTGATTTGTAATGTATAGTATTAAACACTCAATTCCGTATGCAACAGTAAAACAAACGCTGCCCAATAAAATTCCTTTTCCGCAATTTCCAATTGCATGGTCATTTACAAATCCAATGTCTTTCCACTTCATTTTTGAAATAGAAAGAATAACAAATAGAAGAAAAACCCCAAATATCTTATGGATAAAGTTCTCTGCCAAGAACGATTCGTCAGTTCTTATAAAAAAGTATTCAACTATTCTTGCCACAGCACATATCATAAAAATTAGCCAGCAAGCTATTACGGGATGTTTTCTAATTTTATCCATAAAACTCTTCCTCTTTGTTTTTGCAAATCACTAAATTCCAATTTAGCGTTCCATGTTTACAATATATTCTGTCGTTCCTTCTTCCAACTGTCGTTCCTTTGTTAATGCAAATCCATGACGCTGATAAAAGCGGATTGCATCGATATTTTTTTCTAGCACAAATAAATTTTTAACATTAAATGTTTGAATCGCAAACTCAATTAATTTTGTTCCGATACCCATATTTTCAAAGAATGAATCCACATATAACTCTATAATTTTCCTGCCTTCTATGTGAATCATCCCTTTCACAAATTCATCATCATATACCCAAATATTTTCCAAACTCTCAGGATGGTTAATATAATACTGTGCCAAAGGATAGACCTGCATTTCTTCGAATGAAACCTTGTCATTATGAAAAATTTTTCTGTAATTCATTCTTTTAGCAAAAATCAATATTTCCGCTAATCTTGAAGAATCATGTATATTTGCCTTTCTAATGTAATTCATAACCGTACCGTTTCCTTTGTGTTATATCGTTATATCGTTTCATCGTGTTCACGAACACTGATGAGGGAAAATACAAAAGTAAGAAAAATCTATAAAATAGTATAACACAAAATAATAGTAACATGGTGAACTGATTGAGTAGTGAAGCACTTAAATCAAATTACCTAACGTTCTTTTACAGTCAGATATGCAACCAGTCGTTGATGGCCCGGTATTGCTTCTTTTACAAACGGCATCACCGCATAGGTATGGTACATGCCTTCTGCAATCTCCAACGTCACTTTTGCTCCATAGCTTTTTAACCGTTGCGCGGTGGACTGCGCCGCTGCGGAAAAGACTTCATCTCCGCCATAGGAAAGATACACATCCTTTATGCCATCATAAATACCCTTTGAAGTGTACAGCAATTCTTCCGGAAGCTCTTTCCCTCCTGTCATTCCCTTGAAAATATTGTCAAGCGCGGTGGTGCTCATGATCAGATCCGTCCTGTTAAGCTCTTCTGCGCGTTTTCTTTCTTCTGCGGTCAAAGCGGATCCGGGAGAACTAAGAGCAATCTTCCCCGGCATCGGAACACCTTCTCCCTGCCTATTGATGAATGACATCAACCAAAGAACCATAGCCGCTCCGGATGAGCCTCCTAAAAATGCAATCTTCTCTGCCGGATAATGTTCTAATGCCATTTTATAAGTTGCATATAACATATTCAGTGCATCGATCAGATCATACTCCGGCGCAAGCGGAAAATACGGAAGCAGCATATTTCTTCCGGTAGTTTTTGCCAGGGATACCAGTTCCTTTGCCTGGGACGGCTTCGGATACTTCAGCATTCCCCCGCCAGCTACATAAATGCACACATAATCGGATTTCTTCTTATGAGAAATCTCCAGTACCGGGAATTTTTCTACCTTGTGCGTCTGAACGGTAAGTTCCGGATCTTTCAATTCAGGAATGGAAGGCTTTGCCTCCGCGGTATGAAACATTTTCATGAGTTCATCGTATGGCTTTGCCATAAATTTCTGTATTGGTATGATATGGAACATTGCTTTTAAAATGGTATATTTTACTGACATTCTGGTTCTCCTTCCCGATTTCCTTACGGAATTTCAATCTGTATCATGAGCTTTGTGATCTCCCGGATTTCCTGCTTCATCATTTCTGTATCCACTTCCGCTGCCTCGGCCAAACCAAACATTGCAAAGATGTAACTGTATGCCCGCATATGCGGATCACGGATCTTCCATACCCCTTCTTCGTTTCCACGAATCAATATTTTCTCCAGCATTTTTGCTTCATTCCGGAATATCGGCAACCGGAACACATCAAAATTCTGGCGAAATTCTTCATTTTTCAATTTATCTCTGTATAAATCAATGACCGCAACAAACTGTGCTTCCGTAACCATCAGCAATTTCTGGATAATCTCTGTCACCGGAATGCTTTTATCTTCGCAATATTCCCCTAAAATTGTTCCGGCAGGATTTCCTCTTCCAAAAAGAATCGCATCGTAGATATCCTTTTTGCTGTGAAAGTATCGTAGTATCGTTCCACGGACCACACCGCATTCTGCAGCAATCTCATCAATCCCAACTCCGGCATACCCTTTTTCCAGAAACAGTGCGGAAGCTTTCTCCAATATCTGCTTTTTTCTCACTTCTGTATCATTGATTCTTTTTTGCATAAATAATCGCCTCCTCCCTCTTAATGACTTTTTGTCATTATAGCAGTTAGTTAATTCTAATTCAAGTCTTTATGCAATAAAAAAGGCAAGTATTCCTTTTGAATACTTACCTCCAAATATTGCTTTTCTTCTGGCTATTCCGATTTCGTATGTCTATTTTTTATCATTTTCTTCTTCATCACATTATGCTCCAACTCAACCCATGCGATCTCGACAAATATCACAATCAAAAAAATAACCACCTGAAATACGCTGTTATCCAATTTTTCTATAAAATATATAAAAACGGATAATGTAATAAAAAGCGCACATCCCAAAATGATAAGATTTCTGCCATGTCTATGGTTCCATTCCGTAACACTCGTCAACTCATCTTCACGAGGCGGTTTCTCTCCTGTGTTTATTGCTACCGGTTTTTCAGCCTTATACTGTCTTATTCCAAGCAGGATAAAAATAAGTGAAACCAATAATGAAATTACCAGATAAATAATTATAGCAGCCATATCTATCCTCTGCATATGCCACAGCCTCCTTTTTATGTCTGGATGGTTCGTCCAGATAGCTTATGTAAATTTGCTTATTTACTATTGTAACAATTACATGCCTTTTCAAGTTTCACAAAATCAAGACATCTACTTTTTCCCTTATAATTGGATTCACCTACGCATAAACTATATAAACAATTAGCTTTATTAATGATTATCTCGGCATTTTTTCTACACCATGTAAGTTCATCAATACATAACTGCTTATAATATTTTTCAGCGATCGTATCTTTCTTATCCTCTTTGAGATTTACTTCTATTAACTGTTTATCCTCCACCGGAATCATAAGATTATAATTTAATACTCCCAACAATTTCCCTTTTTTATCAAATATTTTATCAAAATCTGCTCTGGGATTCATTTTCTTATGTTTTTCTACCGGATGTGATAATGGAATAAGATATTTATGTTCATTACATACTACAACTGTACCTACATATATTCGATGCTGCTTTCCAATTTGCGGAGAAACTGATGAGACTCGATCATCAATATTATGTAGATTTCTAATATATTTCATATCTATCTGGTATAGATTTAATCTTTCCTGTTTCATATACCTCCTCATATTAAAAGTGGCTATGCTAAAAAGCATAGCCACCATGAAGAATCACCAAAGGCGATTCTTACGCTTTTACAACCTCCACTTATAGGTAGGACTCACCTTTAATATTATAATACCAAAAATCGAAAAATAGTCAATACAATTTATGGCAAAAATTTACTTCTATGCATAAACCCCCAGTTTATTTAATGAATTTTCCTATATGCTTGTCCAATCTCCATTATGGTGCCGCGCTATCATCGGCATAATACTCATCTATTGCTATGATTTTATCATTTTTCATTTGAATAAAGGACGTTACATGAAAAGAAATACTTTTATCTTTAGGATAGATTTGTGTAACAGTAATAATCAAATCATTTATCATTTCTACCCGCTCAACAATTCCATCCCACTCCCCAGAGTACTCACAATTTGCAATAATATATTCATGTTGCTATGAGTCCCCTTACTGTTCCATCGTTCGAAAATTTGAAGTTATCAAAATAAATCATGTTTGCAAATAGCATGACAATGTGCTTCGCTATCAAATTGAAACTCCACAATCCAGGGCATTTTGTTTTTCATTTTCATGAATTCTTCATATCCAAAAGAAGCATCAAAATAAATTATTCATCAATCCAGCCATTATCTACTTTTCTTTCCCGGAATTCATCAATCACTTCAATTTTAATCCCCTCTAAATCTGTGAATTCCTTAATTGTATCCACAGCATGTTGAAATGGACTTGATACAGCAACATTGATTTCTTTATCTGCCAAATATTTGGTGACAAGTACACTCTCCAAGATTAAAACAATTCATCCAGTAAAAGATAATACCGATACTTTTCACCATTATAATCTATCCCCAGCTCATCTAAGAACATTTGAGGATTAAAATCATAAATCTCTTTGCCATCAGAATATCTACCTTCAAAATTAGCTGTCAAGCTTCTGATGGCAATTGCAACATCCTGCCATCGATCTGCTGGTCCCATTTTTCCAATGTCAATGAATCCGTTTATTTTACTACCGGTTACAAATATATTAGGAAGGCAATAGTCTCCATGAGTAAAAACAATGTCCTCCTCCGGGCGATTGTTTTTTAACCATTTCAGTAGTTCTTCCGGATTTCGAAATCCATTTGGTCCAAAGGTTTCCGGTTCAACATTATCTAAATCCACCAGACCGTGCATTACATTATATTCTGCTGCTTCTAATCTTTTCATAAGTCTGCTGCTTTGATATGGGCATTCTGTAACATCAATCTCCCACAAACATTTTAATCCCTGAGCGGCAATTTTTATCAACTGTTCTGGATCTTTCAGGTATTCTCCCGCACAGAGCATCTTGCCACCCACCTTACTCATAAGGGTATAGGCCATGTCGTTTTTGACACAATATGCTAATATTGTAGGAACAGGTAATTGATGGTTCAGCCACTTCGTAATTGCATACGCATTATCTGTTTCTTCATTCTGTGGTTCAATCTTCAAAACGTGATTATCATATATACGAACTTCTGAACCTGACATGCCAACTTTATCTAAAGAGTATGTCTCTTTACCAATGATTCTTTGTATTTCTTCCGGAATACCTAACTTCATTTTCTCTGCTATCCTTATATTACTTGCCCTTTTATATTTACAAATTCTTCATATTCTCTAAAGTATCAAATTAATCTATAATTATATGCAACACGATGATGTACATAAAATATTCTTGTCAACTGATTACATCTCCATAAACGGGAATTTAGATTCTTGAAATTATTTCAATAGTTTCATTGATAATGCTCTCAAGTTCTTTAGCGCCATCAATAACATAATCGCAAGTTGACAAATGATTTTTCATCATCTGAATATAGGCTATTCTTGCACATTTTAAATATGTATCCATTTCATTGCAAATTTCATCTGTCGTAGCCTCTTTCATATCTCTAAGAACTCTTCGAGCAATTGCTATATCTAATGGTGTATCAATAAATATGCAGCAATCCAAATAAGGTTTTATCATCTGATGTTGGTATGCAAATGGATAGTCCAACAGTAAACAGTCATATACACCACTGCGGGCTATTTTATCAATATCAGTTTTTAACGGCGATAAGTCCCATACATGAACATCTGCTCCTTCTGACACCCATTTTGAAAAGTCTTCGACTTCTCCTTCAAATGAGTAGTCATCAAAGTGAAGTGCTGCTGTTCTTGGAAGCCTATCTTTGATTGCATTTACGACCGTTGTTTTCCCGCCTGCTGTCACAGCTCCAATAGCTATTATTTTCATAATATTCTCCCACAAATCGCGATTTATGAGCCATGTATCAATCCATTTACCTGCTCTTTAAATGCATAAAATAAATCAATGTAATTCTCGACAATCTCATTACAATGTTCTTTCACAATTTCACTATCATAATCATGTGTCAGTTCATTCCTTACTTTCAGCATTTCCATCCACTGATCGTCAGAAATTAAGTTTGCCCGAAATGACTCCTTAAGTACTTCCCTCGGTGATCCTGCAACAAAATTAGTAATAGCATAATATTGTACCAGAATATCTTTCATTACTTTCCACGATAAATCAAAAGTAATACTGAACTTTGCACTGGTTCCACTCAATACAAACGAATCAGACAGATCTCTCTGTCTGGCCTCTGCCAGCGCATCCAGCGATTTGCAAAAAGATAAAAAACGTCTGTTAAATTTTTCGTCCATACTGTCTGATATCCTCCAATAATAACTGATTTTTACAAGTATCCATATTTACAAGGTCTACTGAATACAGTGTTGGCAGTTCCTCTACCTTTTCAACAAGTATATCAAAATTTTCTGCTCCGGATACCGCAATATCAATATCGCTGCGCTCTCTGGCGGTTCCTTTTGCTCTTGAGCCATATAGGATCACTTCTTTTGCCTTATATTTCTTGCAAAGCTCTGCAATTTGATTGATTACTTCATCTGCTTTCATATTCATTTACCCCGTCTATAACTATAACATGCGAAAAAACAGTTGTCACCATTTTGCAGACAACTGTTTTATTTGCTTAGGGATATAGGTTTTAGTCCATTTTCCCTTATATTTTCTAACTCTTCTGCCGATAACTTGGACTTTATATATGTGCGATTGCCCTTAATCTACGGTAATCGGCAATCCATTCATCACCATTATAGAGATGTTCTTTTGTTAAATCCTCAACCTCTTTTATGATTTCATCCTGCATTTTTTTCGACATCAGTTCAAAATCAGACGCGAAAAATTGTTTCATCCAATTTGCTAATCCTCTCTCATGGTCTTTTAATGGTGTCGGTCTGCTGTAATCATAAATTTCGTCAATCATAAAGTTATTCTTTTTTAGCAAATCAAAAAAAGTATCTACGGTTGGGAAGTTGAACTTAGGTGTATATTTGTATTCAAAATCTTGGCAAGCACTTATAAAGGCGTTCTCAATAGTGGCAATATTGCCATTTGCACCAAATTCACAAATCAATAACCCATTTGGCTTCAACGATTTATGAACTTGCTTCAACAACGCATTATGGTCTGCTATCCAATGAAAAACTGCATTTGAGAAAACAACATCGAACTGCTTCTCAAATGGTAAAGTGAGTGCATCGTAAACCTCAAATTGTATATTAGCATATTGTTCTTTCGCCTTTGCAATCATACTCGCAGAGCTGTCAACACCAATAATTGTATCTGCGAAATTTGACAGTTGTGCAGTAAGTGTTCCTGTCCCACAGCCCAAATCCAAAATACTTTGATTTTTATTCTCAGGCACAAACTCTAAAAGTCCTTTCCCGTATTCCGAAACAAAATCATGCTTATTATCATACAATACTGCATTCCAGTCGCCCATATATTTACCTCCACAAATATCGATTTATAATGTTATTATGTTACCAATGCATCTCCCATGAAACGATTATTTTTAATTTTTTCTAATAATTTCATATTTGAAATCCACATTTCATCATCTTCATCATATGCCTGTGCCATATATTTATTTAAATATGGCTCTATTACTTTTTTATCCATTTTCTCAAACAATTCTAATGTTTTACTAAAAGTTGGCCAGTTGCTATCCTGCAACAATTCAAATAATATTGGCATTCCTCTGATTCTATCTTCTTTAGGCAATTTTTCCAAAATGTTTAAGTAATTCAGCCAACAAAATTTAGAAGAACATTTCAGCAAATCAAAATATTCCTTTAAATCAATTTCTTTATTCTTAGAAATAATTTTTGCTATTTCTTTAATCTTTTCATCACTAACCTCAGGATTGCTATATATATCATATTCACTATTTTTTAACAATTCATCAATCTGATAAAACATTACACTCACTTCCGCGTACTTTAATTGATATTGTGATAACACAATGACTTCAATCCATCATTTCTATAGCTTTTGCTAACCCTTCTGGATTATCCATGTTCACTTCATGTCCCGAATGATCAATGATAACGAATTTTGCATTTGACAATTTCCCCACAAGGTCGATTGCTGTCTTTTTATTGACCTTATCCTCTTCACCGCACATAACAAGTACAGGACACTTTACCCTGTCAAGCCCCTTCGTGAAATCCAGATCTGCCATGGAATTTGTAAGTGTAATAAAATCTTTCTTACAGAAGCCAATGTCCTTAAATTGACTTTCCGGCATAAATTTGAACAGCACATTTTGTACCTTAAGAAGAAATTTAGGCATATCATACTGTGGTGCAATAAGTACAAGGGAGCCTGCTTTTTGAGGGAAGTCTATAGCGTAATTCAAGGCAAGCACTGCACCAAGTGAGAGGCCACAGATATGAACCGGCTCCGAAAAGGCATTACAGTATTTACAAAATGAGGTGTACATTTTACTATAAGTACAATTTCCATCACGGATGAACTCACTCAATTCAGGAATAATCATTTCCAACTTATCTGCAAGACGCTCTCTTGTTTTATCCCAGCTTGACGCATTCTGTCCAAGCCCATGTAGAAAAATATACTTCATAGCCATATCTCCCCAATTCATATTCTCTTAATCATTGAAAATCAAAGTATTACAAATACTACTGTCAAGCATCCAACTAATCCCATAAACCAAGGTATTATAAAAGCTAAAAAATTTGCCTTATTTTTTCGAAGCAGAATAATTGCGGTTATCATTATGACTAACCATGCGAACATCATAATATATCCAAATGGTAAAAAAACATATCCTCCTCATAATCTTTTGCACCGGAAAAAGTTTTAGGAAATGCAAATGCCCAACCCAGTAATGCTAAATAACTACCAAGAGTTCCTTGCAGAAGTCCTAATATTGCCAAGAATATTTTCCTGATTGCATTGCTCAAAATAAATACCTCCAAACAAAAGATAAATCGAAAGTTGTCAGTTGAGTTCATTTCCTTCGGCATCAATGAAAATATATTCCGACGGGACAGATGAACAATAGAACACATATGGATAGGCATCTTTTTCTATAATTTCTTCATGTGTACCTGTTTCATCAGTAATCTTTACCGAAGCACAATCTGGATTATTCACAATAAAAGCATACCCATGATTCCAGTTCAAAGCAGCAGTATCCATGAAAGGAGACATCGGCTTGTATGTCCGAACATAAGCATATTCTGCTTCTCCTTTGATTTTTACTTCCATAGGGAGATAATAATGCGCTTGATATTGATTGCCCGAAATAAACCAAACGAGTGCCGTATCATCTATGGCGCACATACCGCCATACTGCAGATCAATCGTATCAGCATCAGAAATTGGAATTTCTTCTCTTGCTTTTTCTATCAGTTCATCCATACCTTTATAAGTCTTTGTACAGCCTGCCAGAGAAAAACATAGTATACACGCCAGTATTATGTATCTTATTCTTTTCATAAAATCGCCTCTACAATCCCTGTTTGGGTCTCATCTACTGTCATAATTTCATCTGATTATACTTCCATAAAACGAATTATCCGATAACATCTGCTTGATAGATGCAAATTTACAATTACATAATTTCTCGCACAAGCCTAACACTTCATCATTATTATAATCGTTTACCTCATACCTCTTGAAGCCATCCTGTAAATGAAATAGAAAAATAACTTTGTCCTCAGTTAAGTATTCATTCCAATATTCTACTTCCAAATGTTGCTTAATAAACTCTTCCCAACACCAGGCCTTATCTTCCGGAAAAGACACCTGATAATTGTTTCCATCTTTAATAATTGTAAAGCCCTTCGCTTCTAATCTTAATATACTATCATCAATTCCCATCACATACGAATAATACATTCTCCTACCTCCTGAACTTCTGATTTATTCATTAATTGTAAATCGTCATTCTTATCCAAGCCGAATCATTAGAAGTTAAATTGCTCTATATGTAGCCCGTCCTGCCTGTTTTGTTTCTACATAACGAAATCCTGCTTGGTAATATATTCTTTCAGCAGTCTCTCCGTCTGGCCACAAGTAACAGTTTGTTATTTTGTTTAAATGGCAATATTCTACAAACTTATATATTATGGCTCTACCAACACCTATATTTCTACTCTCTTTGGAAACAAGAAGATAATCTACTCTGCAAATATCATTAGTAACGTGGCAATGGGTCATTCCTACTGGTTTTCCTTTATAAAAAGCAACGAAAAACATAGTGTTATCATTCATCAATGCTCTTTTTACCACATCAGTTTCCCAAGGTTCATTTGCTTTTTCAAAAATCTCTGTTCTGTACTCATCTTTCCATTCAAAAACTCTTTTGACATATATATCCGCACTTGGAATAATTTCATTTTCACCAACTAAAATCATATATCTCTGTGACTCAGTCCATGACTCAAAGCCAAATTGGGCAAGCTCATTTTGTATCTCCTCAAAATATCCATCATCACTGATTGACTGATATATATTAGGGGTAATACCTTTTCCTTTGTAAAAGCGGATTATATCTTGAAGAACTACACTCAAATCACTAATCTTGTTTCTGTAAATAATTGCATGATTTGAATCAAAGGAATCTTTGTTATCATCGTTATAAAACAAGATTCCATAATCTTTTTCTATAAAACAAGTTATCTCACGCGGAAACAAGTCCTCTTCTAAATACATTTTTTTATAATCCATACATACCGCCTATCTTGTGACACTCTCCAGTTGCATTACTACCTAAGATATTTCGGTTAATATATACTATCGTAGGCAGATTTTCTAATTTCTTTCATAATATCACATAATATCTTCAATAGATAGTCACCTTGTTTCGCCCTTTTGTTTTAGAATAGAAAAGTGTTACATGTTGCAAAAATCTATTCCAAAATTATTATATATATTGATTTCAAAGATCTGTCCGAATATTATAGTTTTGCGTTTGATTCGGCTGATGACCTTTATCTCATTGGTGATCCAAAAAAATAAAGAACACCTTTAAAACTGTGAAAAAATCCAGAATCACTTCTGCTACCATAAAAAATATCTGGATTATTTTGAGGACTCTTTCCTGATTGAATCAGCCCAGAGATACGACATTAAAGGGAAAGCCTATATTGAAACTCCAAAGAAGTATTATTTTTCTGATCTCGGGCTTCGTAATGCCAGAATCAATTTCTGTCAGTTTGAGCAGACCCATTCCATGGAAAATGTCATTTATAACGAACTTCGTATGCGGGGTTATAGTGTAGATGTCGGTATGGTCCCGATCGTAGAAAGTGATCAGAATGGTAAAGTAATCCGCAAGCAATTAGAAGTTGATTTTGTATGCAATCTTGGTTCTTCCAGATACTATATCCAATCGGCCTACTCATTGCCTAATGAAGAAAAACGCACTCAGGAGATCAGACCTTTCAGAAAGATTAATGATTCTTTTAAGAAAATTGTTATTACTAAGGATATTGCTCAGCCATACTATGATGAATATGGCATTCTAACTATTAACATCTATGACTTACTGCTCAACCCTGAATGTATTGAAAAGTAATCCACTAATCGCCATCATTACGTCAAGAAATGATGGCAATTAGTTAAGTGCTCAATCCAATGTCCTGAATATTCCGTTTATCATTAGATCTATAATTTAATTTGCCAAACTGGAATTTTAATTACTTTTTATACGGTTTATAATGCGGATTTTCGGAATTATTTTTCCAAAATGCCTCTATACCGTATTCTCTAATTTGTTGATTTCCTTCCAGCCACTGCCGATATACTATTTCTTCAAACAATCCCTGCGTTTTTTTACATGGAAACTCATTGCACTCTCCACAAAAATCAACGCCATGGTTCTTTGTACACTCAAGCAAAAAGCACCCTTCGATGCTGCAACCATTATGCTCTGTGCTGCGGCAGCCTGAACAAGAAGCACCCGCATATATGTTAAGTACTCCCTCAAAGTTGTTATAGCTTTCTACGGCATCGGGCATATGTACCTCATAAAATTCTTTTATGCCCTCTAAATATTTTAATAATGTTTTAGCCGACACACAAATTATACCATCATTATATGCCGAACAAGTGTGGCACATTAAAGAACATGGTGCAACCTTTTTAATAATTTCACTTTTTTTCATTTTTTGTATTCCTCCGCAAATTCAAATTCGTCTCTCAGTCAAACTCACCGGCTTACTGGAATTTTTCATAATGTTGTCCTATTTATTTTCAACATCATCAATTTGCTCCAATATGTTATTAAGTTTATCTTCCAAATCATCTATTCTGTCTTCAGCATCATCAATATCTTTAGGAATTACAGTTCCTATTGGGCAATCATTAAATGACAGATTACATTCTTCTGACACATAAATATCACATAACGTACAATCATTAAATGAAATATTCTGTCCTTCACCTATAATTATCTTGCTTATAAATTTCTCTAATCTTTCAACTCGTTCTTCCAGCTGTTTTATATATTCCATTTCTGTCATCATCTTTTTCCTTTCTTACTTAATTTTAATTTGACAACTTCTAATTTTTTATCTCTGCTTCCATACAATTGAACTAAAGTTCAATTGTCATCCCTCGCTCCAAAGAACTCGGTCAATTCAAAGTTTATTTCCAAGGTCTTATTTTCCCTGTCCACCCTTTTGCCTTCCAATATTCAGCATCACGAGGATTAAAACCATTCTTCTGCATCAAATGCATAATCCAAAACATC
>Ga0129315_1001087_pt1 | contig 12914 bp, 9 predicted proteins | sample Cm827metagenome_FD_94432 | JGI IMG/M metagenome (GOLD analysis project Ga0129315, IMG submission 94432) | Eastern black-and-white colobus group fecal microbial communities from Wisconsin, USA - Cm827 metagenome | ecosystem: Host-associated > Mammals > Digestive system > Large intestine > Fecal...
ACAGGCGAAGGTCATTGATGCGTTCGTGACCTCCGGCGCATTGCCGCAGCGTGTGGATGACTTCTTTGTGAAGAGCATTCAGGCATTGCTCAAAAACTATGAGCCGGTGGTTATCGAGGTTGAAGACCTTATGCAAAAGCTGGACGAGCTGCCGCCGCTGGATGAGGCGTCTTTCAAAGCAAAACTGAACGACATTATTTCCGCCTACACGAAAGGCAAGGACGCGGCGACGCTCCGCATTGTTGTGAAGAGAAGAGAAAGCGAGGATTAACCAATGGAAAAGCGCAAGCTTACCAAAGAGGATATAGACAAAGTACGGAATATCGAGGGCTTCCCCATCGGCAGCGACGAGGACATTATCGCGCTGTCCGATGCGCCGTATTATACTGCTTGCCCGAATCCGTTCATTGAAGAGTTCATCAAAGAGAATGGCACTCCCTATGATGAGGCAACGGACGATTATCATCGGGAGCCGTTTGCGGCGGATGTGAGCGAAGGAAAAAATGATCCTCTTTACATGGCACACACATACCATACAAAGGTACCGTACAAAGCTATTATGCGATATATTTTGCATTATACCAATCCCGGAGATATTGTCCTCGACGGTTTCTGCGGCACAGGCATGACAGGGTTGGCTGCTGAAAAATGTGGTAGCAGTGACAATGCGCTCTGTGCTGAAATGACATCTGGCGATAAAGTAATTCAGTGGGGAAAACGGTATGCAGTGCTGAATGATCTATCTCCCGCAGCAACATTTATTGCCAATGGATATAACACACCCTTCGATCGTAGAGAATTCATTAAAGAATTCGAGCGGATTATTTCTGATGTGGAAAAGAAATGTGGTCATTTATATCGAACAAAACACACTGGAAAAATCAACTCCTTCCTCACGGATGAATACGGTGAAATCAACTACGTAATATGGTCAGATGTTTTCATTTGCCCACACTGCGGTAATGAGGTGGTTTTTTGGAATGCCGCCGTTGACTATGAGAACAAAAGGATAGACAGTGATTTTTTGTGCCCTAGTTGCGGTGTTACAATAAAGAAATCCTCGTGTGATAGAGCAGTAGATCGAATTTTTGACGCTACTGGCGACCTCATTGATTTTGCTAAGCAAGTTCCTGTGCGTATCAATTACACCTTTGCTGGAAAGCGATACGAGAAAATACCCGATCAAGAAGATATAGACAAGATTGCCGGCATACAATATTCAACCATTGATAATTGGTTCCCTCGAATTCGTATGTGTCCCGGTGTTGAGTCTCGTCGTAATGACATTAGCGGAATAACACACACGCACCATTTTATGACGCCTAGGAATCTTCTGATTTTCTCGGAGATCTTTGCACATTCGGATCTTCACTTGAGTAGAATCGTATTTACCAGCATTATGATGAACTGTACTAAAACATACAGATATCGGATTAACGGGAAAGGCGGCGCACTTTCTGGAACACTTTATATTCCCTCACTTTATCAAGAGAACAACATTTTTCAGAGTGCGCATAGAAAATTCAAGGATTTCTTGGAGCGGCAAAATACCGATGGAACTATTATTTCGTGTGGCAGTGCGACAGATCTTCCGGTAACTGATAACAGTATCGATTATATTTTCACAGATCCTCCTTTTGGAAGTAATCTAAATTATTCGGAACTGAGTTTTATCTGGGAAGCGTGGCTCAAAGTGCTCACAGCACAGCAGAGTGAAGCTGTTGTTAACCGCATTCAAGGAAAAGGTCTTGTTGAATACCAAACGCTCATGACGAAGGCGTTTTCAGAGTTCTTCCGCGTTCTAAAGCCTAACAGATGGATTACAATAGAATTTCATAATTCACAGAATGCTGTTTGGAATGCAATCCAAGAAAGTGTTCAGCGTGCTGGTTTTATTGTTGCCGATGTCAGAACACTCGACAAAAAACAGGATAGCTTTAAGCAGATCAAGGCGACAGGGGCGGTAAAGCAAGATCTTGTTATCTCTGCATATAAGCCCAAGGACTCATTTAAGCAAGAATTTGTTCTCAATGCGGGTTCAGATGAAACCGTATGGGCTTTTGTGCGTCAACATCTTTCTAATGTGCCAACGGTTGTAACCCGTGATGGAAAAATTGAAATAATTGATGAGCGTCAAGCATTCCTTCTTTGGGATAGGATGGTCGCCTACCACATTATGCAGGGTATCCCTGTCCCGCTGGACGCCACCGACTTCTATAAGGGGCTGGATGAACGTTTCCTGAAACGGGACAATATGTACTTCCTCCCCGATCAGGTCAACGAATACGATACTGCCCGCATTACGACCGATGTAGAGCCGATTCAGTTTGAACTGTTTGTCTCCGATGAAAAGTCGGCTATTAGCTGGCTGTATCAGCAGCTTGACGCGAACAGCGGCGACGGTCCGCAAACTTATCAGGACCTTATGCCCAAGTTTATGCAGGAGCTGAAAGCCGTTGACAAGCGCGAGAAGATGCCGGAATTGTCCGTTATGCTTGAAGAGAACTTCCTGAAGGACGAGGAAGGCAGATGGTACATCCCCGATCTGACCAAGAGCGGCGATATTGCCAAGCTGCGCGAGAAGAATCTGCTCAAGGAATTTCAGGAGTACCTGACCGGCAAGGGTAAAATCAAGGTTTTCCGCTCCGAAGCTATCCGCGCCGGTTTCGCCAAGCTCTGGAAGGACAAGGACTACGCTGCTATCGTCGCTCTTGCCGACCGCCTCCCCGAAGAGACGATTCAGGAGGATCAGAACTTGCTGATGTACTATGATATAAGCCTTGGGCGTGTTTGATAGGAGGGATTTAGTTTGAAATTTACGGAATCTATGCTGACGACTTACTCTCAGCCTCTCGGTGCAACTGAGGATGAACAGTGCAAAAATGCAATCCGTATGGTAGCCGACGCATTGAAAACACTTGGATTTACCGATGATAATGCAGCCATCACACCGCTGTATTCTGATACGCTTGCGTATTCCTTGCAGATGCGCCGTTTATCAGATTCGCGTAATATCAAGCTGTTCGTACAAGGCTCATATGCAAACAACACAAATGTCCGGACTGAGAGCGATGTGGATGTTGCAGTGATTCAGGAAGAAGTTTTTCGAACTGAGTATCGTGCATCAGGAACAATGTATCCACAGAGTGATGCTGATTACGGTTTCACAACTGTTCCTAAAAGCGCAAAATCGTTCAAAGACGAAGTTCAAGAGGCATTAGAAGATAAATTTGGTTCTGATGTGGAAAGAAAGAACAAGTCTATAAAGGTTCATGGAAATACATATCGTAAAGATGCTGACACGGTTCCATGCCGTCGATATCGCGACTACCGTCAAGATTATGGGCGAGATGCGAGCAACTTCATAGGCGGAGTTGTGATCTACCCTGATAATGGCGGCATGATTATCAATTATCCAGAGCAGCATATTGCGAACGGGCGGAAGAAAAACAACGATACAAATCATCATTATAAAAAAATGGTTCGTATTATGAAAAAGATGCGCTATCTTATGGAAGATGGTCCGTGTACGGCATACAGCAGTGCGGCGAAAAATGTCAGTTCGTTTCTGCTTGAATCGTTGCTGTGGAATGTTGATGATAAATGGTATCTGGATAATTGCGGGAAATACCGAAAAGTGTATGCTTTTCAACTTTTGATAAACTTAGTACAGTCATCAAAAAGCTCTTTCAAGTCGTGCAAGGAAGCTAATGGCATCAAACCTTTATGCGAAAATGATACGGCATACACCAATCTATGTAAGTTTGTTGATGCGCTATCCTCGTTCTATGAGTATGAGTGAGGTGCAATATGAATGACCGCATAAAAAAGCTCATAAAGCCCATGATTCTGACTGCTGTTGTCATCTTTGCGGTGTGCTGTATTGTCAAGAAACCATCCGTGTTTGATGACTATTCCTCATATGTGGGCTATGCGATTTCCGGAGTTACGGTTCTCTTCGTTTTGTACGAAAGAGTTTTATGGCGGTTTATCCCATGGAATAGACCGCCTGTGTTGAAGAAAAAATACAAAGGAACATTATCGTATGTCTACAAGAGAGAACATAGAAATAAACCGATTTCGATTACAGTAAAGCAAACATGGCTATCAGTTGAGATAACGACAAAGACAGATATAAATGCAAGCTACACGGTTACAGGAACTATCACCAATGAACATGGCATGGATGTACTTTATTATACCTACATCACTGACCCGTCAGCAGTCTATCAAAGTCAAAACCCAATTCAATATGGGACTTGTCGGATGGTGCTGAATGGAGATAACCAAAGCATTGTAGGGAAGTATTGGACTTCAAGCCAAACTGTAGGCGACATGACATGGGATGAGAATGGAGAAGACGGGAGATAACAGATGTTTTACATCGGAGATACAATTTTTGACACAAGCACGGGAGCTTCCGTTCAAGTGTTAGAGAGACTTGAAGCATGGGGATATGTATCTTACCGTGTTTTCAATCCTGCAACGGGAAAGGTCTACAAGGCAACCGAAGCTCAACTGAACAGGGACGGCGGGAGCAATATCTACGACGAAAACTATCTCCGGTATGTAACGCTTCTTTCCAAGGTAAAGAACGAAACGTCCGAAGGACTTCTTTCTTCTTTGGCAAGCGGCGTTATCCCTCTGCCGCATCAGCTCCATGTACTTAATCGCGTTATGGAGAATAATCACATTCGCTATATTCTTGCTGATGAAGTTGGGCTTGGAAAAACTATAGAAGCCGGGATGATAATCAAAGAACTGAAAGCCCGTGGATTGATCAAGCGTATTCTTGTAGTATGCCCAACCGGTCTTGTGACACAATGGGCAGCAGAGATGCAGGATAAGTTTCATGAAAAGTTTAATGTGATTCTTCCTTCTGACTTTGACACCATACGACGGCTGACAGATAATGAAGATGTTTATGGGCAATACGATCAGGTCATTTCGCCGATGGACTCAATCAAGCCCATAGAGCGTCATGCCGGATGGACAGAAGAGCGTGTCGAGAAATACAATGAAGAAAGAATCTACTCCATTATCAACAGTGGATGGGATCTGGTTGTAATTGATGAGGCACATAGAGTTGCCGGTTCGACCGGTGAAGTCGCTCGTTACAAACTCGGACATCTTCTTTCGGAAGCAAGCCCATATCTTCTCTTGCTTTCAGCAACTCCCCACAATGGAAAAACCGAGCCTTTCCTGCGGCTTGTGCGCCTTCTTGACGAGGATGCCTTTCCAAATGCGAAGTCCATCGTTAAGGAACAGGTCGCTCCATACCTCATACGCACCGAAAAACGAGAAGCGATTGACAATAGCGGGAACAAGCTGTTCAAAAGCAGGATAACTCATCTTATTGAAATGAGTTGGGACGAACGCCATACTATGCAGAAGGAATTATATAAGCGCGTTACAGCTTATGTTTCCAAAACCTACAACAAGGCGCAAAGAAATCGCAAGAAGAATATGTGCCTTATTTTCCTGCTCATTATTATGCAGCGTATGGTAACAAGCAGTACGGCTGCTGTTCGGCAGAGCCTTGAAAGAAGGCTTGAAATACTCAAGGCGCAAAGTACAAAGATTGGTTCGCTTACGGAAGATGATATTGCCACACTTGACATTGAAGATGGCGTAGAAGAGGCTCTTGAAGCTATTTCTCTTGACATTGATGAAGAAATAGCCGAACTTGAAGATATTATCTCCGTAGCAAAACAGGCAGAGTTTCAGCATCCAGATGTAAAGATTGAATATCTGTTAAACACGGTTGATGAAATTATTGGAGAGGATCAGAATCAGAAAATAATCATCTTCACCGAATTTGTTGCTACACAGCAATACCTCGAACACGCCTTAGTAAGCAAGGGATATACCGTAGCGATCCTAAACGGAAGCATGAGTATAGACGAGAGGAATCTTGCGCTCAAGGATTTCCGTGACAGGGCGAATGTCTTCATATCGACAGATGCCGGTGGAGAAGGCTTAAACTTGCAGTTTTCCAATATCATAATCAACTATGATCTTCCTTGGAATCCGATGAAAATTGAACAGCGATGCGGCAGAGTGGATCGTATCGGGCAGCAGCGAGATGTTCATATTTTCAATTTTATCATAAAGGATACCGTTGAGAACCGAGTCCGTCAGGTGCTTGAAGAGAAATTGTCCGTCATTTTCAAGGAAATGGGAGTTGATAAGTATTCCGATGTGCTGGACAGTGAAGTTGCAGAGTGCGACTTTACAGATGTCTATATGCGTTCAATCAGTCGCCCAAGCAGGATTGATGAATCTCTTTACCCTGTTGAGTCAGAGGTAAAACAGCAGCTTGCCAATGCGAAGAAGTACAAGGATGTCATTCGAGAAGAAAAAGACCTGACAACTCTTGTTGGGAGCAAATCCGACTTTGATGTTGAAGAAGCTTTGCGCCGGGTGCTAATGTATTATGATTGCTGGCAAGGGAATCCACCCACTCTTTTTGAACGAATAGGTATAAACGATGAGAGAGTTACTCAGCACTTGAGCATGGACATTACTCAAGACAAGGTTTCTCCCATCATGTCTGTTGCCATCAGGAATTTCCCGAATGAGGACGGATACTTTATGCTTTGGGAACTGTCCATTTCTGATGATGAGGCAGATCGTCGAATTATACCGATTTTTGTGAATCGGAGCTTTATTCTTCGCCCGCTTGCGGGCAAGAGAATTATGGATGTATTTCTTGACCCGAATTCAAAATTGACGGTTAAAAGCACCGACAATATTTCAGATGAAGACTACGGTCACTTGGAAAAGATGGCGATGAACTTCTCTCACGATGCATTCATTGAACTGAAGGATCGGCATATGAAGCATAATCAGGAGAGCTATGACAAATATATGTATGCTCTCAAGCTGAGAATAGATGCTGCCCAACAAATTGGCATAGAGAACATTAGAAAGTCGAGAATGATGCGGCTAAAGCGGGAAATGCAAGCCGTAGAAGCAGCATTCAAAAATGGACAAACAATACTCCCCGATTTCCGCTTAGTTCTGCTTGCCAGATTGGAGGCATGATAATGTTTGCGAGTTATCTCATTGAGCAGTCAGCCGCTCAATACACCAACAGAATAATGATACATGATTGCGATGATTTTGAAGAGCGGGTTCATGTTGGTCAACTATTCAAGGAAAACGGCTTTCGCGTTCTCCCATATATTGACGACCTTCATTTTCGTGTTGAACAATATGGAGAACTTCTTTCGTCAGAGAGCAAAATTGCTGTTATTGTGAAACCAAGCCAGTATATTCCCTATGATATACAAAAGTGCTTTTCGCACTACACTCTTTCGTTTGCTGGCTTGTTTCCGCGACTGAATGCATCTACACTGAAAAATAACAAACAGCTTAATCTTGATCTTCTCGTATGCGCCTATGTGGATTGCTTTTCTGACCTTACGAAGGAGATGCTCACTGAGCAATTTGTCGAGCAAAAGGTATACTCCAAACTCAACGTTGAAAAATATCTTTCCGTATGTGTCAAGGAGACGGCAACTCGGTGCAAATGTGCGCAGAGCTTCACGGACTGGATGTCTGTTGCAGAGAAAAAAGCAGAAATAGATGTGTTGGCAACAGAATACGGCATTCCGGTTGAAACTGATTCATTCAACAAGAAGTTTTGTTGCTTCGTTAAACAAGATTTCGGAAAGCTATCATCGATTATTAGCCGGACTTCACCGGTTACCGTTAGTCGTGCAATGGAGTACATGCACGAACATAGTGATAAGTTCGTGATTATCGTAATGGATGGAATGTCTGAGTTTGACTGGACAATCATCAAACAATCCTTTGCGGAGCTTAAATATGAACAGACCAGCATTTTTGCGATGATTCCGACAACAACATCGGTTTCGAGGCAATGCCTTCTGTCAAACAAATATCCAAGTCAGTTATTAGAGCCGTGGAAGCAGAGTAAAGAGAGGCAGGAGTTTTGTAACTGCGCAAAAGGCATGGGCTATTCGGACAGCCAAATAGGATACGAACGCGGATACGATGCCTGTTTTGGCGCATTTGTAAAATGCGGAGCTGTCATAATCAATGACATTGATGATATGGTCCACGGGCAGCAGCAAGGACGAATCGGGATGTTCAATGATGTAACCGTACTTGCAAGACAGGGAAAACTGATCCAATTGACTAAAAGGCTGCTTCGAGCTGGTTTTGATGTCTATATTTCAGCCGATCACGGAAACACCCCGTGCATTGGGATGGGCAAGCTAATGAATACCGGTGTCGAAGTTGAAACAAAAAGCCGCAGAATGCTTGTTCTTAAAAACTACGCAGATAAAGCGGTTCTTCTTTCCAAGTACTCGCTGATAGACTATCCGAAATACTATTTGAACAAGGACTATGATTATTTGATTTGTGACGTTGGATTTTCCTTCGACGCAAAAGGAGAGTCGGTTATGTCCCACGGAGGTATATCTTTGGACGAGGCAATAGTACCATTTATAAAGATAAAGGCGGCAGAAAACGATGTCTAAAACGGTGGGATTATCCAGGAATATCAAATTGCAATGGCTCAACAAAGCGGTCGATCTTCTTGATGAAAATCTGACAGTGGAAGAGTATAAAGCTAAGATGAATGATTATCTGTCTTACGAGATAGATAGCCCAACAAATATCCGAAAAACAAGAGAGATTCTTATGCGGATCTGGGTTTATGACAGTGTTCCTGATACTGCGGATCTTCGGGAATGTGCGATTGACTTACTTAAAAAGTATCCCGACCAAAGCGTTGCAATTCATTGGTGCATGATGCTCGCTGTGTTCCCTGTGTTTGCGGATTTATGCAGATCAATAGGTCGTATGGCTGAGTTTAGCGATTTAATATCCTTAAATCAGCTAAAGCAGAAGCTATATGATGAGTGGGGCGAACGTTCTACGCTTTTTCACTCGACAGATAAGATCATTGCAACAATGAAAGAGTTTGGTGTAATTACTGCTGTTAAACCGGGAAAATATGAGATAATCAAGCATCACATATTTGATTCCGGATTGACTGACTTTATGTTGTGTACTGCGATGGCTATAGACGGAAATAGTTACTATTCATTTCATGAACTTTATGAGATGAACTTATTGTTTCCGTTTGCGTATACAATCAACAAGGAAGCATTGCTGACCGACGATCGGTTCACGGTCAGCACCTTTGGCGGTGAGACATCGGTGTCGTTGCGTACCAATCCATAGCTTTTACCGCTACATGCGTCAAAAGCATCGGAAGGATGTGATTAAAAGTGGACTGGGACACATATTACGAGAAATTCTACGACTGGGCAACCAGTACGCAGATCAGCCGGATGTCATCATTGACTTCTTTCGGTGCATCTTCTGAGGTCGCTGAGGTCGCGCAGGGGTATATGGACGAGAAGGCAGCGTCCCGGCTGATTAAAAAAGCGGTTGCCTATGGCATCCAGTTCACACCGGAAGAGATTTACGACCTTTCCGGCTGCTGCAATACATCAGCTATGAACGATCTTCTGAAAGCCTCAAAATGTGCTTTCACACGGGAGGAACTGGAAGACCTATGGGGTTCAGTGGACGATGAGGTTCTTGAACTTGTTGCAAAGCGAAATCATGTGACTCTGTTCGAGAACGATGAAATTGAAGACACGGACACAGAAGACGATTCCTTCCTTGAAAAACCGATGCAGGGCGAACCGAAGATCGGCTTCTTTTCAAAGCTCGGATTGGCACTCGGAATCGCCAGCATCTTAGATGGCAAAAAACAGTCGCATCCCGGTCGCTGCAACGGGGACTGCGCACATTGTCCGCCGCACTATGGGTATCGCTATGGCAGATGGTATTACGGTCATGACCATACGCACGGCTGCGAGTTTGGCGGCAACAAGGGCGGTGGCGGGCTATGATTTTCGGGCGAAAGCGTAGGCTGAGAAAAGACCTTCCGGCTATTGATATAAGGAAAAAGCCTGTCAAGGGCTTGTTTGGTAAAACGAAGCTTGTTCCGACCACAAAGAAAGAGCAACGGAGGATGAAAGAAAAACTAATGAAGAAGTTTCCTGATCGATACTTTATTGATGACCTTCACGAGTGGAACTCAATCAGCGGAAAGGATGCGGACTTGCGATGGATTGACGAAATTGAAGAGATAGAGGCATTGTTCTTTGACTGAGCGTGAAAGGAGTCGCACATGGAGAATCCCACTGCCTTGCTGAATGGCGTTGAATACATGGGAGAACCACTTGCCTACAAAGACAGCACATACGAGCTTGTGTCCAAGGTCGCTTACCTGATTGGCGTCCCGCTTCGGATGTTTGAAAATGAACACGAGCCTCCAAAGCTTGAAGTGTACCAGCGGCTTGAAAAGGATAAGAATGCCCGGATCATCCGCAATCTCTGCATCATTCGGACGTCCATAGAACGGAACTACCGCAAAATCAACGACATCATGCGGATGGAGTATCGCGGGCTGCTGTCCATGCCGGAGATTATCCCTCCGATCTGTATGCAGCAGCTCTCACAGGATGGAGTCAACTTCATCAAGAAATCCAGCACGAAGCTCTGCCACCACATTATTGAAATCAATCGCCTGATCTCCGACCGTATCAATAACTGCAAGAGCCTCTTTCCAATCTGGATAAACTGGGCGTACATAAAAGAACTCTTCATCATGCCAAACGGTTTGACGGAGGAAGGGACAAAAGCCGCTGCGGACGTCTATTATGCAAGCCTCTCCTACTATCCCTACCAAATGTATATCAACTGGGTGCCGATGGACGAGGGCAATGTCCTCTACAACGATAAGAAATTTACAACCCTGCTCTATCAATGGCACAACGACGCATTCACGGAATACAGCAAGGTTTCAGACGCCGGTGCATTCGTAAAGAACAATATCTATGATTTTATAGACGATAGTGATAAAACCGTCCTTGTCGTGGACTGTGAGAACTCGGATCCGTACAAGCTGTGCGCTACCCTGAAAAACCTTGATTACGACGTCATGCAGAAAATCTCTTCCATTATCCTGTTCGATGACGTCCATACCGCAACCGCTTGGAGAATCCTTGAGAGCTACACCAAGCTCCCGGTGGAGCATATCATGATCGAGCGTATCAAGCAGAATAAATCTCTTGTGGATATAAAGCTCACCGCACGAGCCTGTCAGGAGCATTATAAAAATAACGTAGATTCTTTCGTGATCGTGTCCAGTGATTCAGACTATTGGGGCTTGATCTCGTCCCTGCCGGACGCACATTTCCTTGTCATGATAGAACACGAGAAATGCGGACCGGATATGAAAGCGGCACTTGCAGACTCCGGCATCTTCTACTGCTACCTGGATGACTTCTATTCCGGCAACAGCGAGGACATCAAGAAGAACGCTCTGTTCAAGGAGATGTACCGCTGGATCGACAATTCCGTTCACCTGAACGTCAATGATATGTTTGACGCCGCCCTAAGAAACACCCGAATTGATATGTCCACGGCTGAACGAAGGCAGTTCTATGAGAAGCACATCAAGCACATGACCTTGCAGATTGACGAAGACGGTAACGTCGGCATTGAATTGAAACGCGGGTAGCTTTGGATTTCAGGAGGAATGTGGATGGACAATAGACTACTCTATTACGGATTCAATACGCCAGAGGAACGTAAAAAGCGCAGAAAAGCCGAACTCTACTCCATGAGCGAAAAGGTCAGCACATTTTTCTGGGATGAAGCCCCGCAGCATGGGCTTGAAGCGCGGGAAGGACAGCAGGATATGTCCTTTGAGATTGTGGATGCGCTCATAAACGATCAGCACTTTGCGATTGAAGCTGGCGTAGGCATCGGCAAGTCCTTTGGCTATCTTGTCCCGGTATTGCTATACAGCAAGCGCATGAACAAGCCGGTTATCATTGCTACCTCAACCATCGCCCTGCAAGAACAGCTTTGGCGCGACGTCCATACGGTCATGCCTCTACTTGGCGTGAAACGGGACGTCATCCTCGCAAAAGGTCAGACGCATTACCTCTGCCATAAACGCGCAGATGAATACCTGTCCGATCCGAAAGCAGAAGTGCCGGATTCTCTCAAAGACGGAATCAAGCAGAACTACGAGGAACGCAAAGACTTCCCGGAAGCTCTGCCGCAAAGCGTCTGGGACAAAGTGAACGTGCAGAGGTTCAGCATGAAGCACTGCGGTTCCTGTGATAAAAAGTGTAAATACTACATGATTCGCGCTACGCTAAAATATATGGATGGTGTTATCCTGTGCAATCAGGATTTTCTCACACAGCACCTTATGAAGCTCCGGCGCGGGCAGGAAGGGCTTATCAACGCCGCTGCTGACCTTCTTGTCGTGGACGAGGCGCACAATCTTGACGATAAGGTGCGAAGTGCCACAACAGAGCGTTTCGGTCAGAGTATGCTCTTGGGGCTGATTAAGAGTGCGTTTTATGAACTGCGTTCAAGCGATCAGAGCAGCGTTTCCGGCGAAAAGCGAGAGACGGAGAATGCTATCTCCGCATTTTATAAATGCCTGAAAGCACAAGTCCAAAAGCAGATTGATACGGCAGATCAGGATATGCGCTATGCAGACCGCTTTTTCTTCGACCACAGCAGTGAGGCGATTGAGCTGCTGACAGAGATGAAAGCTGCCATCCATAACCTATCGACAAGCATTCAGATTTATTCCAGCATGGATTTCAGAAGCAACCGTTCCTCTTTTGCGTCGGATGATCTGGATGCCGTCAGCGATTCCCTTACAGAATTGCTTGAGAAGCTGGATGATATGCTGATCTGGATTGAGCAGCATGGCAACAACATAGAACTCGTTTACTGCCCGAAGAATACAAGGGAGATTGTGAGCCGCCTCTATTTCGACGGAGAAGAAAGAACAATCCTGACCTCGGCAACGCTGACGAATGCCACGAGCG
>Ga0129315_1001088_pt1 | contig 12874 bp, 9 predicted proteins | sample Cm827metagenome_FD_94432 | JGI IMG/M metagenome (GOLD analysis project Ga0129315, IMG submission 94432) | Eastern black-and-white colobus group fecal microbial communities from Wisconsin, USA - Cm827 metagenome | ecosystem: Host-associated > Mammals > Digestive system > Large intestine > Fecal...
GCACCTCCTAATTAGTTTGGTTTTTGTTTTAAGTTTAGGATCTTGTGTGTATAAGTGCAATATTTTTTTGCAAAAAAATATCTGCTAGTGATTTTACTCCCCAACAGATATTATAGAGCCTTTCTATATAATAAAATTAAAAACAATATAAAATACAATTACAAGTACAACTTGATGAATTATATATAAAAACAGCGAATGTCTACCTATAATATTTATAATATTATTACTCGCCTCTTTTTTCTCTAAATTTATAAAATCATAGAAGAAATATCCAATATAAAATAAAAATATCCATGGAATAATAGGAAAATAATCAGCAGACGAGAAGCTAGGGCTTGGAAGTCCCAATATAAATAAATTCATATTATAAAGTGATTTTGGAACTTTAATTAGACCAAAGAAAATATCACCATAATAAATTCTCTTGAAAATAATAAATAATATTAAACTAATTATAAATCCAAATTTAGGATTTATTTTTTTTATAAAATTTTTAATAAGAATGTGAATTAACATTGCGGCTGAAAAAAAGTGAATTATACCAAAATATATAGCTTCATTTTTATCAAATAAAAAAGTTGCAACAGTAATTGCAATAGAAACACCAGTTAAAATCAAAAACTTTTTAAAATAATTTTTAGAAAAATTAAGGCTAAGTCCAGATATTAAAATAAAAGACATACATATGTACTGTTGGTAATAATAAAGGTTGTAGGAAATTTCTATACCATAAAAAGCTTCTAAATCATAAATACCATGATAAATAATCATATTTATAATAGTAAAGCCCCTTAAAAAATCTATAATATTGTATCTTTTATTTACATTTTTATCCATTTCACACCTCTTAGAAATTATAACACAATATATAGAATTGACGAAAAACTTAAATAATTATAAAATAAAATAAATTATAATTAAGAAGACATTGCTAGGAGAATCTCAATGAAAAAAAGCATTTTAATTTTTGGAATAATTATTTCTTTACTATTTATTTTTTATTATTATGACAATAAGAATAATTTTTTATCAGAAGATAAACAAAATTCTAATTATAGCAATGAAGAATTTGATGTAAAAGTTAGTAATAAAGGATCAAAAGATTTATATAGAAATGTTATAATAAGTCAAAAAAATAATTTATATGGTAAAAAAATAAATAGTAAATTTTCTTTTATAATTCTACTTGAACAAAAGGATAAAATTCAATTTATCAATCCTAATAATTATGATATAAATTATAAAATTATTTTGGATAAAGATTCGAAATATGAATATGAAATTTTATCTCAATATTTTAAAGTTACAAAAGATTATGCAAATAGAGAATTTTTTAATTTCTATTGCACATATACTATTAAAGATTTAAGAAATAAAAATAATGAAAGTGAAATTTATCACTTTAACGGAGAATTTGAAATAAAAGATATACTATAAGACTCATCTTAGAAAAAAGATGAGTTTTTTATTTAATAAATAGTTAAAAATCATATAATAAACTTGACATTTAATATATTAAGTTTTATACTCTTAATGAGTTTAGTAAATTAAGTAATTTGTTTAATATTATGGGTGATGAAATGGAATTAGGAAGTAAAATTAAAGAACTGAGAATTGAGAAAGGTCTTACTCAAGAGGAGCTTGCAGATAGATCAGAGCTTACAAAAGGCTTTATTTCTCAAATTGAAAGAGATCTTACTTCTCCTTCTGTAGATTCTCTTTTAGATATTTTAGAGGCACTGGGCACAGAACCAGGCATTTTTTTTGAGAAGGATAAAAATGAAAAAATCGTCTTTAAAGAAGAAGATTATTTTGAAACGGATAATGAAGATTTAAACTATGTTCTAGAGTGGATAGTGCCAAATGCTCAGAAAAATCAAATGGAACCTACGAGAATTAGACTATCTCCTGGAGGTCAGTCTAAGGTTATTCCTCCCTATGAGGGCGAGGAACTGGGATATGTTATAAAGGGAAGTGTCACACTTATGTATGGAGAACAGAGTTATAAACTAAAAAAAGGTGAAACTTTTTATTTTGAAGCTAAGAGATCTCATTATTTAATTAATAACAGTTCAAAGGATACAGAAATATTGTGGGTTAGTTCACCACCAAGTTTTTAAGGGGTAAAATATGGAAAATTATGTAATTGAATTAAAAAATGTCACAAAAAGTTTTGGCGACAATGTAATTTTAGAAAATTTTAATATTTTAGTAAAAAAAGATGAATTCCTTACTATATTAGGGCCCAGTGGATGTGGAAAGACAACAATTTTAAGACTTATAGGTGGGTTCGAAGAGCCAGACAGCGGTAAGATTTTATTCAACGGTGAAGACATTACAAATAAAGAGCCCTATGAAAGAAAAATCAACACAGTTTTTCAAAAATACGCTCTTTTCCCGCATATGAATGTTTTTAACAATATAGCCTTTGGACTTAATATAAAGAAAATGGATAAAAAAGTCATCAAAGAAAAAGTAAGGGAAGTTTTAAAACTTGTAAACTTAGAAGGTTTTGAAAATAGAGAAATTGAATCACTTTCAGGTGGTCAACAACAAAGAATTGCAATTGCAAGAGCACTTGTAAATGAACCTGATGTACTTCTTTTAGATGAACCTCTAGGAGCACTTGACTTAAAGCTTCGTCAAAATATGCAAATAGAGCTTAAGAGAATTCAAAAAAGTGTTGGAATTACCTTTGTATATGTAACTCACGACCAAGAAGAGGCACTTTCAATGTCAGATACAATTGTTGTGTTAAACAATGGAGAAATCCAACAAATGGACAATCCAACCAATATTTATAATGAACCTAAAAATGCCTTTGTAGCTGATTTCATTGGTGAATCAAATATTATTAAGGCAGTTATGATTTGTGACTATAAAGTTAAATTCCTAGATCATGAATTTAAATGCGTTGACTCAGGATTTAACAAAAATGAAAATGTAGAAGTTGTAATAAGACCTGAAGATGTGTACTTAGTAGATGAAGATGACGAAAGAACTCAGATAAGAGGAAAAGTTACAAGCCTTGTATTTAAAGGAGTTCACTATGAAATGACTGTTGATGTAGAAGGATTTTCAATGCTTGTGCAGTCAACAGAAAAAAGAGAAGTTGGAGAAAACACCGGAATTATTATTAAACCTGATTTAATTCACGTAATGAGAGTAAAGGAGTAATAATATGAAAAAAATGTCTTATGTATATTTTCTATGGGCACTGTTATTTATATTATTTCCATTAATATTAATACTTGCCTATGCCTTTAATGCAAATCAAAGCTTAATGGATTTCTCCTTTACACTTGATAATTTTTCGAGATTTATTGAACCACTTTATCTAAAAATACTGTGGGTTTCAATACTACTTGCAGCAGCATCAACTTTACTTTGTCTATTAATCGGGTATCCAGTTAGTTATATAATTTCTAGAATGCCAGAAAAAATAAGAAACAATTTAATTTTAATATTTATAATTCCAATGTGGATGAACTTTTTACTAAGAACTTATGCATGGCTTACACTTTTAGGAAATAATGGACTTATAAATAAATTTATTGGACTTTTTGGAATTGGACCATGGGATTTAATGTACAACTCAAAGGCAATAATGATAGGAATGGTGTATAACTTCTTACCATTTATGGTACTTCCAATTTACACAGTACTTTTAAAAATGGACAAAAAATTAATAGAAGCTGCAAAGGACTTGGGAGCAAATGATTTAAAAGTATTTATAAAAGTAATATTTCCATTATCACTTCCAGGAATATATACTGGAATAACAATGGTATTTATACCTGCAATATCAACATTTGTTGTACCAAACTTGCTTGGGGGAAATAACTTCTATTTAATAGGTAATCTAATCGAAAAACAATTTACATTTACAGGAGATTGGGGCTTTGGTTCAGCAATATCAATTGTGCTAATTATAATAATGTTACTAATATTAGTAGTGCCTAAAATATTAAAAAAAGGATTTAAAATGAGTACAAATGGAGGTGGATTAGTATGAGAAAAATAATAGACAGAATATATTTATTTCTAATATTTTTATTTTTATATGCACCTATTATTGTGCTTGTAGTATTTAGTTTTAACAATTCAAAACTTAGAGGATCATGGGCAGGATTCACACTTAAATGGTATAAGAATATGTTCACAGATCCAAATATCTTAAGTTCATTAAAGACGACTTTTATTGTGGCGATAATTGCAACAGTAATTTCTACAGTAGTGGGCACACTTGCAGCTATTGGTATAAATGAACTTCGTGGATTTAAGAAAACTACTATATTAAATATCAACTATCTTCCAGTAATAAATCCAGACATAGTTACAGCAGTAGCTCTTATGGGATTTTTTGGACTAATAAATATAAGAATGGGATACACTACAATGATTATCTCTCACATTGTATTTTGCATACCCTATGTAATATTATCTATACTTCCAAAACTATCACAGCTTCAAAAAAATACAGTAGAAGCTGCACTAGACCTTGGGGCAACACCAGCCTATGCAATATGGAATGTAGTAATACCACAAATTAAACCTGCAATATTAACAGGAGCCTTAATGGCATTTACACTATCAATTGATGACTTTGTAATATCCTTCTTCAACACTGGACAAGGTGTTTCAAATCTATCAATTACAATTTACTCAATGGCCAGAAAGGGAATTAACCCTTCAATAAATGCATTGTCAACAATAATGCTTACAGTACTTTTAATACTTCTAGTAATAATAAATAAAAGAAGTGATAAAAGTGCAGAAAATAACTTATTCTAAAAGAGGTGGAAAATGAAAAAATTAATCTTACTAATGTCACTTTTAATGGCATTAACACTTACAGCTTGCGGAAATAATGAAGCAAAAGAAGAAATTTCAGTTTACAATTGGGGAGAATACATTGACCCTGAAATATTAAAGGATTTTGAAAAAGAAACTGGAATAAAAGTTAACTACTCAACATATGCATCAAATGAAGATTTATACATTAAGATGACACAATCTCAAGACCAATACGATGTAATAGTTCCATCAGATTATATGATTGAAAAACTTATAAAGGAAGACTTACTACAAGAAGTAAATTATGAAAATATTCCTAATTTCCAAAATGTAGAAGATAGACTTAAAAATCCTACATTTGATCCTGAAAATAAATATCAGGTACCTTACTTCTGGGGAACAGTTGGCATAGTTTACAATAAAGACCAAGTTACAGAACCAGTGGATTCATGGGATATACTTTGGAATGAAAAATACAAAAATCAAATAATAATGTATAACTCTCAAAGAGATACAATAGGAGTAGCGCTTAAAAAACTTGGATATTCACTAAATTCTACAAATGAAAATGAATTACAAGAAGCAAAAGATTTGTTAATAAAACAAAAACCACTTGTATATGCATATCTTGACGATGATGGAAGAGATGTAGTGGTACAAGGAGATGCAAATCTATCAGTGATGTATTCAGGAGATGCCCTTCTTATGATGCAGCAAAATGAAAGTCTTGATTATGCAATACCTAAAGAAGGATCAAATATTTGGTTTGACTCAATGGTAATACCTAAAAATGCAAGAAATGTATCAGGAGCAGAAAAATTTATAAATTATATGCTTGAAAAAGAAGTACAAGCTAAAAATGTAAATTATTGCGTAGGATACACTTCACCAGTTAAGGGAGTAAAAGAATTACTACCAGATGAAATTAAAAACTCAAAAGTTGCATACCCAGATTTAGAAAATGCACCAGAGTTAGAAGCATTTAAAGATCTTGGAGATTTCATCAAAGTATATGATAGAATTTGGACTGAAATTAACGCTTCAAATCTTTAATTAACTAAAAAACTTGTTTATTTTAAAGCCTCCATGTGATATTATATAGTATAAGTTAAATGTTTTCATAATGGAGGTTTGAAATGAACGAGAGAATAAAAAGACTTGTAGTATTTGCAATTTTCTTATTTATATTAGTTATACTTTCCTTTACTGCTTTTTTTAACAAGTCTCTTTTATGGCCTAACTCAGGAGTACAAAGAGAATTCGACGGAATACTTTTTAACAACTCTGATGGAGTAGAAGGACTTCAAGTTACAAGAAGCGTTGAAGGAGATGGCCTAGAAAAACTTATAAAATACGACATAAAATTTAGTTACACAGGAGAAGATTCAACAGCAAGAATTCTTGGGACGCCTGTTAGACAAATCTTTTTCGGAGATGACGTTACTTACAACAAATCTAAAGTTGAATTAAAGGGAGACTTTGATAAGATTAACTCTTCACTATTTGAAGAAAAAATGAAGTTAAAAGTTAAAGATTTCTATAATAAAACAGATAATAAAGAATTTAAGGCGGTAAGCAGCATAAAATTAGACTTATCAGAAAAAGTAGGAGATTATAATTTTACTGTATATTATGCACCTAATCCACTTTATTTCTCAGGTGGACAATTAGTAGAAGATGCATCAATTTTTATAACAGATGCAAAAGTAGACAACTTCTCTGAAACAACTAAGGCAAAGGACAGCATTAAAGAAGCATATACAAATTCAGGATATTATATAAATAAATTAGAACTTATAGATCAAGGACTAGTAAATAAAATATCATTACTTAACACCATAAGTACAGTTGCATTTTTATTATTGGCTGTAGCTGTATGTGCATTAATTTGGTTTAACAAAGGAAATTTCTTTATATACCTTGGAGCGATGCTTATAATGATTCCTACATTCTATAGATTTATAGACAAGGGAACAAGTAATTTTGGAATACTAATTGCATATCCAATACTTGGATTTGTAGCGGCAATATGTGCAAAACTTATGGACAATAAAGAATTTAAACTAGGGGTAAATGACATAAAACAATCAGTAGCCTTTGGACTTATATACTTTGTGATTTGCACAGTAATATTTATAATACCTAGAGTATTTATAGGATGAGAAAAATTAGGAACAGTCAAATATGGCTGTTCTTTTTTAATTGAATCATAAGACTGATTAAGCCTTATCTGCATTAAAAATATTTAATATTTTAGATAAGATCCTAATTAAAACTTAACAAACCTATGAATCGTACCTGCCAATCAAAAATTAAATAACTATAAAAACATTTTCAAAAATCCTCACATTAAAATAAAATACAACATAATATGTCTAATAAATTGAAATAATGTGCAATATAATATATAATTTAAACAAATAACAATAGGAGGATTTATTTATTATGAAAAAGAAAATTACTTTATTTTCTGTGCTAGCACTAGCTATGACACTTGTAGCATGTGGTGGTTCAGATAGCGCTAACAAGCCAGCAGAAGGAGAAGCTGAAGGAGCAGCTGCAGACATCAAAGTAGGATTTGTAACTGACGAAGGTGGAGTTAATGACCAATCATTTAACCAAGGAGTTTGCGAAGGACTTGACAAAGCTAAATCAGAACTAGGAATTGAAGCAGATTATCTAGAATCAAAAGACTCTAAAGACTACACACCAAATCTTGAAACATTTGCTGATCAAGAAAAGAACTTAATCGTAGGTGCAGGATTTAAAATGGGAGATGCTATAGCAGAAGCAGCAGCTAAATACCCAGAAATCAACTATGCAATCGTAGACGTTGATCCAACAAATGGTGGACAAGTAGAAGCACCATCTAACTTACTTGGAATCATGTTTAGAGCACAAGAACCATCATTCCTAGTAGGTTATATAGCAGGTATGACTTCAGAAACTAATAAAGTTGGATTTGTTGGTGGACAAGAAGGTAACATTATTTGGGGATTTGAATATGGATATAAAGCCGGTGTAGATTATGCAGCAAAAGAAAAGGGAACTGACATAGAAGTATTTAGCCAATATGTAGGTAACTTTACAGATGCCCAAAAAGGTAAATCAATAACAACAACAATGTTCCAAAATGGAGCTGACGTAGTATTCCACGCAGCTGGAGGAGCTGGAGATGGAGTTATTGAAGCAGCTAAAGAAGCAGACAAATATGCAATTGGTGTAGATAGAGACCAAAACGCTTTAGCACCAGACAATGTATTGACATCTGCAATGAAAAACGCTGACGTAGCAGTATACGAAGTAGTTCAGTCTATGAAAGATGGTAAATTCGAAGGCGGAAAGACAATAGAATTTGGTTTAGCAGACAGCGGAGCAGTAGGAATTGCACCAACATCTGACAAAAATGTAAAACCAGAAATCTTAAAGAGCGTTGAAGAAATCTCTAAGAAAATAGTTGACGGAGAAATCAAAGTTCCTTATAATGAAGAAACTTACAACGAGTATAAATAATTAAATAATACAAGAATTTATGAAAAGGTAGATTGAAAATTAATCTACCTTTTTTTACTTTTATTCAAATTAACTATTAAAAATTATTATAAATATTTACTGAATTTTTTAGGCTTTTAACATACATTGTGATAAACTAAAATTTAGTAAGGATAATATATTGAGCCTATTTTATTAAAAAATATTTAATTAAAAATAAGTAAGATTTATTTTCCTTAAATATATTAATATAATAGATTAGTGACTATATATAATATCAATCTGTATTAATTTAGTGAATTATATACTTGGTCAGTAATTTATTATTTAGGGGAGTGATATTTAACTATTTTAAATTTTATTGAAAATGAAAGGAAGGACAGCAAAATTGGAAAATAGTAAAAATATTAAAAGAATTTTAACATTGTTTTTAGCAATTTTAATGCTAATTACATCAGTTCCTTTTAGTATCTTTGCAACAGAAGGAGATAATCCAATTGCTAATAGTGAAAACACTACACAAGATGGTTCAACTCCTGCAAAAGCAATTGATGCAACGTGAACAGATCCAAATGCCAGACAAATTTATAGAGGTAAGGCTTGGATAGAAAAAGAACCGGATTTTGATGAGTTTAATAAAAATGATGAACCAATAGCAGGAATGACTGTTTACCTACAATGGATGAATACAAGGGGTATTGTTTCACCAATTTATAAGACAACTACTAAATCAGATGGAACATATATATTTGATTTATCTGAACCAGTAGAGCTTGTAACAGGTAAGACAGCATCCTTTAACCCATCAGAAGGACAAAACTTCCTAGTGAGAACATGGGTGAAAAATCCAGACCCTAGGAAGTACTCTGTTGTAAAAAACGGGGATATGTTCAGTGGTGGATATCACCATAGACTTAAGAGAAAACAAGAATCATGGGACTTCACAGTTGGTATAGAAAGAATTGTAAATGCTAATATTCAACTAGAAGAGAGGCCAAATGTTGAAGGATGGCTTGCAAAACCTAAAGAGCAATGGGTTAGAGCAGAAACTACTGATGGTATATGGCCAAATGATGGAGATGCAGGTGTAGTATCTGGAAGAATTTGGTACGAAGTAGGAGAACTTGCAGGTGGATCCCCTAATGAATATCTTTACGATAAGAGTAAAGGAGATTTACTAGTACCTAAAATGGAAGTAGTAGCTTCTTATGTAAATGATGATGTAGCTCGTGAGTTTGACAAGTGGAAAAAAGATAACAATGGCTTTACAATTGATCAATTTAAGGCAGCTCAAAAAGAAATCATTGATAAATATGATTCAGAACATGGAAAAGGATCAGCTATTGCAGAAACTGTTGTTGGTACAACTGATTCTAATGGAGATTATAGAATTCCATTTAGGGGACTTTATGGTGTAAGTCGCGATAGACAAAACCCAATAGCTGCAATTTCTAACAAAGTATCTAATGAAGAATATGGACAACTAGTTAAACCAGAAGAAGTTCAACACAAGGACACTCGTCACTGGGATGGCATTGTAAATCTAAAAGCAAGACATATAAATTTAGATTATATGTATGTATATCCTATAGTTGAAGAACAACGTGAAGTTTGGATGAAGATGTTTGAAAACAACATGTTCCAAACAATGAATTCAATTGGTGGTGTACTACTTGCAGGATATAATATGAGAAATGTTCAATTTGCACTTCTTGCACCAAGACCAATTCACGATGTAACTAATTATGATACAATTAAAAATTTTGCATCAGAAGGTAATACAGCTGATTCTAAGACAACTGGATTAGTGCCAGGTAACACTTATCAAGTTCAATGGTTTAAAGATGGTAAGCCTGTTGGAGAACCAACTACTATGACTGCTGATGCAAATGGAGAATTTGGTTCTGTTCCAGTTACAGTAGAAGAAGGATTAACTCAACCAGCAGTTTATACTTCAGCAGTATTCCCAGGAGAAGGCTCCACTAAAAGCCTTGGAGATGCATTATATTCAGATTCATTTGTAGCTGACCCAACACCAGGAGTTAGACTTCATAGAAATCTAACAGAAGATGATAAAGCTGGTAATGAAAATGAAGTTGTAAAAACAGTTAAGGCTAATGATATAAGTGATACAAAAGTTCAACTTCCTAAACTTCACGATACAGAAGAATATACTGTAGATGAAGCAACAAATAAATACTTTGTTGGTTGGGCAACAGAACCAGATGCAACAGAGCCAGATGCAAATACACTTCTTACAGATGAAGAAAAAGAGGATCCTAAGGCAGATCTATATGTTCGTGACGGATCTGAATATCCTGTAGAAGCAAAAAAAGTTAAAGACCTATACGCTGTATGGAAGGATCCATTCAAGATTACTGCTAAAAAAGAATGGGATGGAGCAAATGTAGCAGACTATGATACTAGTAAGCTTAAATTTGGTTTATTATATCGTCCAGCTCTAGGAGCATATGGTCAAGAAATAGTAAAGAGTCTTGCAACTTATAAACCTTATTACAATACAGATGCAGACATTAAGGACTACAATGCTGAAGGCATGACTTGGGAAAATATTCCATCATATAATGTTGACGGAAAGAGATACACTTATATTTTAGTTGAACTTTCAAATGAAAAAATGCTAGAAGCTTTTAAAGCTGGATCAACAGATTGGGACACTTACCAAGTAAATATTGTTGAAGGACAAGAAGCTCAAGATAAGGGTAAAAAACAAACTGTTTATGTTGAAAATAAAAAAGCTACTGATAGTGACAAACTAGATGCTTTCTCATCAGCAACTGTTAGAAAACACGTTGATAGCAAAGGAAACGAATTAAATAATCCTAAGTATTTTGATACAGAAGGTTATGACATCACAGCAACTAATAAGAAGTTTGATATTAAACCTCCAGTAGTTGAGAAAGCTAAAGAAGGCGATACAAAGGTTACTATTAGTCACGAAGAAAATGGAATTGAAGAATTCAAGGGTACAATGAAAGTTGGTGGAAAAGAAACAACTTTCACAGCAAAGCGCAACCCAGCTGACAACACTTGGACTATAACAGACAAGGAAGGAAATGCAATTCCAGGAGTAACTGTAGATAATTCAAACCCATCAGATAATACGCTTGTATTAAATACTCCAGCACTTCAAGATGGTGACTTTGTAAACGCAAAAGCAGTAAGAAGAGATGTTGCTTCTCCAGAAGATGTAATGAATGTAACTGGATCAAAAGCAAAACTTCCTACTGATATTAAACAAGAATATTCTGAAAATCCAAATAATGCTGTAATCACTGCAAAACCAGCAATGACAACAGATGAAAATGGAAATATTACAGGACTTGCAAATCCAAATGCAGAATACACACTTGTAGATCAAGATGGTAATGCTGTTTCAGAACCAGTAAAGGCAAATGGAGACCAAATTAAATTTGATGTTTCAAAGGATAAACTATCTGAAGATAAGGAATATTCAATTAAAGTATCAATTCCTGGAAAAGATGATAATAATACTAATACAGTAGATGCTGAGCCATCAACAAATGGAACACCATCAGATAGATCTGTAAAAGTTGATATCACTGCTCCAAGTGGAACTCTTCCAGATATTAAAGGAAAAGTTGGAGATGTTGTTAATAAAGAAGTTTCTCTAAGTGAACCAGCAACAATAACCAAGAAAACAACTCCAACAGGTGTAAATGTAACAGCCGATAACTCTGGTGAAACACCTAAGTTAAATGTAACTGGATCTATTGATGCACCAGTAAATGAAAAATATTCAGTAGAAGTCAAGGATAAATTTGGTAATGCAGCAACACTTGAAGCTACAATTAAAGCACTTCCAAAGGTAACTCAAAGCATACCAGAAGGTGCTGATTCAAATTTATATTCAAAGATAACATTTAAACCAGATGATCATTCTAAACTTAGAGATAAAAATGATGGTGAAAACTACGTATTATATGTATTAAAAGACTTTGATGAAGATGGATCACCCGATACAAGTATTTCACTAGCACAATTAAAAGAAGCAGGATTCTCAAATCCAAATTATGATATTGAAGAAGGTTATAAATTTGATAAGTGGGAAGGAATGTCATTAAATATTGATCCAAGTAAAGATACAGTAATTACTTTAAAGACAAAATTTGATGTATATTCATTAAATGATCCTGCAATAACACCTGTTAAGGATACAAGTGCTTTAACAGATGTAGAAAAAGATGCAGTTAAAAAAGCGGTTAAAGATGCAAATCCAAACTTACCAGCAGATGCTGAAATCACTGTTGCTAATGACGGTACTGTAACTGTAAAAGTTGGGGATGAAGAAAAAGTATTTGAACCAACTAAAACTGTTGAAGCAAAAGAAGGATTAAAGGTTCCTGAAAAAACGCCAGTTATAGAACCTAAAAAACTAACTGAAGACGAAAAGAATCTAGTTAAAGAAGCTGTTAAGAAAGCAAATCCAGACCTACCAACAGATGCAGTAATTACTGTAGAAGATAATGGTAGAGTAACTGTAAGAGACAAAGATGGTAATGAAATTGGTACATTTGAACCAGAGGATACAATCACTTCA
>Ga0129315_1001090_pt1 | contig 12867 bp, 19 predicted proteins | sample Cm827metagenome_FD_94432 | JGI IMG/M metagenome (GOLD analysis project Ga0129315, IMG submission 94432) | Eastern black-and-white colobus group fecal microbial communities from Wisconsin, USA - Cm827 metagenome | ecosystem: Host-associated > Mammals > Digestive system > Large intestine > Fecal...
CAGCTCCTCCAGCTTGGTGTCGGTGACGGCCTGCGTTTTGCCGTTGGCGATGAGCACCCCGATGAGGGTCACGCCGCCGCCGATCAGCGCCACAATGATGCTCTCCATGTCAGCCCTCCAGCAAAGCGGGATTCACCAGCCCGAGCAGCCCCAGCAGCTTGTCCAGCTTTGCCTCGATACGGCCCAGCTGCTCGGTGCAGGCGGCAGTATCGTCCTTGCCGCTGTCGGGGGCCGGAGTGGGAGTGGGTTCCGGCTCCGGCACAGGTTCGGGCACGTACTCCACACAGCCCACCGCCAGAGCAGCAGCCTTTGCGGCCACCGCCTTCCGGTCGCCTGCGCTGGCGGGGCCGATAATGAGATAGTCGCCCGCATCCTCGTGGGGCAAGCCCAGGCTGTCCGCCAGGGCCGCCAGCGTCTTGCGGTCGCCGCCCGAAACCGGGCCTACTTTCAGCATATCGCTCATAACTTCCTCCTTCTCGCTGCCGAAAAGCAGCGCTTCGTCCGGGCAGAGGTTCGTGTCCACCGGGCCGGAAATGCCGGGCACGCGGCCGCTGCTGCTGTTCTGCCACAGCACATACGGCCCGGCGTATGTGCAGACCGCAGCGTACTGGGCCACCCAGACGGGAAGGCCGGCCAGCGCGGCCATGTCCAGCTTGGTTTCCAGCCAGTTCTTGCTGGCGTACAGTCCGGGGCGGTATCCGGCGGCCTGCACGGCGGCACAGAAGCGCTGCACGCAGACGGTGCGGCCCGCCGTGGTCTGGGCCAGAATGGCCGGTTCGTACTCCTGGTCAAAAAACAGGGGCAGGTCCAGCTCGCGCCCGCCCAGCACCTGCAGGCAGGCGGCGGCCTCGCTGGCCGCGTCGTCGGGGCCGGAGGCGTAGCTGTACCAGTACGCGCCCACCTTCAGGCCCGCGGCCGTTGCGCCTGCGTAGTTGGCGGCAAAGGTGGGGTCCATCTGGGTGGCCGTGCGACCAAAGCCCGCCCGCAGAATGGCAAACCGCACCCCGCTGGCGGCCACCTGGGTCCAGTCAATCTTGCCCTGGTGCTTGCTTACGTCGATACCTTGAATGCTCAATGGCGAAAACCTCCTCTCGATCAAACCCTGTAAATGCACACCGCGCCCAGCTCAGAGTAGCGGCTGCTGCCAGAAGTGACGGAAACCCACTGCGACCCGTTGAGCGTAAATGTCCCCTGCCCGCCCCAGATGGTGCAGCCGTATTCGCGCTCTGGTCCGTAAATGCGCGTGGCCAAATTGCCCGCGTCCGCGATGTAGCACCCGGTCAGATCAGCGATGCCTCCACACGCCCGGTAGGTGCCCGCTGGGAGCCAGCAGCCCCAGCCGCCGAAGCCCGACGTACCGCCCACCGTGTAGGCCAGCTTGAGCCGGTTGTAAGAGCCACCGCTCCACCGTTTGTCGCCAATAGTCGCAAACATGGCCACCGCATGGCCCCTGCCGGTGATGCCCAGCACATTGCTGCCCGCGCAGAGGTTCGCCTCGTTCAGGCCGATGACGTTCGCCACAGTGCCGTAGTTTTCGCCCACATATGTTTCGCCGTTGTAATAGCCCGCCGGGGGCTTGAGGAAAACGCGGGACACGCCATCGGTGTTTTGATAGGCTTGCGTGTCTCGCTCCACCGGTGTGACGGCAACCGACGGATAAGCAGAGGATGCACCCACAGCCCCATGCTTGCCCACCGTGTTCCGGTCCAGCATCGTCCCCGTCACCCGCTCGCCGTCCTTGCCGTGGGCGGTGGGGCCTTCCAGAAGCTTCGCGGCGGCTACCGTGTCGCTGGTCAGGTCAATCAGCACCTTGGCGTTAAAAACGATTTTACTGTTGCCCATAGCCATCACCCGATAGTCACGGTCTTGCCGCCGCTGGTGTTGTCGCTCACCGCGTAGGGAATGGCGGCCACAACCACCTGCGACAGGCAGTTATAGCCGGTATCCGGCAGCACCGTTTGCGCAGTAGCTTTGGGCGTTACGCTCTTGCTTTGAGGCTTCATGCCCTCACTGCCGCTCATCGTGCCTTTGACGCCCAGAATGGTCACACCTTCACGCACGTTGGTAGGAATGAGCTTGGCCTGTTCCGTGCTGTCGATGGTCACCTAGCCGCTGCCGTCGTGGTAGCCCTGGGGCACGGTGTAGGCCCCGGCCTTGGTGCTGATCTTGCCCGCCACAGCGCCACGATTAGGCATTTCGCCGGAAACTTTTGTGCCTTTCACATATGCGGTTTTCCCAGACAAAATTTCTGCCGCCGTAGCGGTGGCGTCGCCGGTGGCGGCGTCCCAGTCGCAGGTACCGGTGATGGGCGCGCCGTCCTTTCCATGGGCTGTGACCCCGGCAAGCAATTTATCGGCGGTGACGGTATCGCCGGTGAGGTCCATCAAGACGTCGCCGTTAAAAATCACTTTGCTGTTGTAAGTAGCTGTTGGCATGTTATGCATCCTCCCCGATGTACACTGTGTTCCCGCCCGACGTGTTGCCCACGTCCCAGCGTTTGATTTCTTGTACTATGATGTTGTCTGTGAGATATTTGTGAGCCGTGGGCAGGGTCTGCACACTGCCCGACGGGGTGACGGTGGTGGGGCCGGTGTACTCTTCGCCGTGGGCCGCCACCACCGGGCCGGTCACGGACACAGAGGCGGCCGGGGTGCCCGCAGTGACCCGCACGGCCCGGGCCTCGGCCACGCAGACGCGCACGCTCACGGGTCATCCGCCCCTTCCGTCGGCTCAAACAGGGTGCGCTCCATCCGCAATGCCACCAGATTAGTGGCGGGCTGGTCGCGCACACCTTGCAGGGTGATGCGGGTGTCCAGGTAAAAAGTTCCATCGCCGGGCACCAGCCAGGTTTCGGCCTCCGTCCAGGGCACAAGGATGCGGCTGCCGCCCTCTTCGCGCTGCGCCTCGCCCGGCCAGCTGCACCGCTTGATGAGCGGGCTTGCATTGGTGGGCCCGCGGCGGAAGATAAACTCGATGCGCTCGGCCTTGTCCAGATCCACGCCGGTGAAGTCCACGGCCAGGGCGAAGGTTGTGCCTTGCTTCAGCATGAGGTGCCTCCTCTCTTATACATAGCAGATCACGCCTTGGCCGTAGGGTGTGCCGCCGCTGTAGTTACTGGCCCACTGCATCGTGATTTGCTGCCCTGCAACCACCGGGAAGGTGGCAACATACAGGTTGTTTCTCCAGGGTGTAGCCACCACCTGGCCGCCAATGGTGATGGACTGGATCTGCATATCATGATCGGCACTGCCGGCAAACAAGAACAGCAGCGTGCCATTAGCCGGCGCCGTACCCATCGTGTAGACGGCATAATCGTGCGGAATGCTGCCGTGCCAGATGGCCCGGGTCACGCCGGTGCCGGTAATACCCAGCACCCGCTGGCCGTACATGAGCTTTTCAGCGGTCAGGCCAATGGCCGCGGACACGTGGTCGTAAGTCTCACCCACATAGCTGTTGCCATCGTACATGCCCGCCGGGGGCTGCAAGCAAAAGCGGTTCACCCCGTCCATGTTCTGGTTCGTCTGCGTGTTCGCCGCCACGGGAGTGACGGGCGCGCTGGGGTAGTATTGGCTGATGCCCACCGCGCCGTTTTTGCCCACCTGGTTGCGGATGAGGATGGCCCCGGTTTTCAGCGCCTTATCACTGCCGGCGTAAAAGGTTTTGCCCTCCAGCACGGTGGTCGGGGTGGCATCGGCGAGGGCGAGCTTTGAGTGTGATAAGCCCCCGCCGCCCTTAAAATTTACCTGGGTTCCGTCCCACACAAAGCTCAGCCAGCGGCCGCTCAGCGCCTCGCCCGCCAGGGCATCGGCAAAGGTTTCGCCGCCCACATAGGCCGGCACGGTTTTGCCGTTCACCTGCACCGTATCGCCCGCGGCCACGTTGGCGGTCAGCTTGACTCGGCCATTGTGGCCGCTGCCGGTCAGCTTGTGGATGGTGCCGGACTTTTGGTGGGTATACACGCTCACCCCCTCGCCGCTGGAAGCCGCCTGAATGGCCTGGCGCAGCTGCTCCATCAGGGCGTCGGCCTGGGCGGTGATCTGCGCGGTGGGAATGCCGGTCACACCGTCCCGCATTAGGCCGCAGTAGTCCTCATTCAGGCGCAGGTCGGTGATGTCCGCCGCCGAGACGGCCACCTGGCCAGCGGCCAGCGAAATGCTGGCCAGATAAATCTCATCGTAGCTGTCGTTCCGCTGCAGGGGCGGCAGCACGGGCATAGCGGCAGGTGTGCCGGGCTTTACGATCAATTCGGCCTTGTTGCCGGTTTTGTCCAGCCGCAGGCAGACGGCATCCATCCGCTTTGCGCTGCTGCTGGCGGTGGGCACCGTCAGGGTGGCGGCGGCTTCGCTGCACACCGCAAGGCCCCAGTAGTCCGCCGCCTTCAGCCAGGCAAGGCCGGGGCCGACGGTCACGGTCATGTTGCCGTTGGCGGTTACGGCCAGGCTGTCATCGGCGGAATACACGCCGCGGGTGCGGGTGGCCAGAAAGGCCCCCATGGCCGAGGCGGTGTACTCGGTATTGTCCAAAGGAAATGCCACGATTGCCAAACAATCACCTCGTTTCATTGAGGGCGGCGGCCTGGGCCGTCACCTGAAAATCGGCCAGCTGGGGCAGAACCTGCCGCCCCTTGGCCTCGTATACGATCTTCACGCCCGTCACGCGGGCGGCGGCCAGCAGGCCGTACCGGGTGAGCTTGATGGGCAGAATGTCCCCCAGGCCGTAGTCTTTGCCGTAGGTCAGGGTGCTGCCGTCCTGGGCCGTGGCGTCCAGCGTGAGGGTGGCTCCGTGCTCCGCCAGCTTCTGCAGCCCCCGGGCAGTGAGAAGGGCCTTATACTCGGCTTCGGTGTACTGCACGGTGGCGTACTCGTAGATGGGGTTTCCGGCCTCGTCCTTTCGGCCGGTGTCGGTGGCCGTCTGGTATTCGGCGGCAATGTCTTTTGCGTCCACATACAGCTCCCGGCGGGCGGTGCCCTCGCCGCTGCCCACCAGCACCACCACCCGGGCGGCCCCTTCACCTTGGCCGCAGACCACGGCCACGTTGGCGTGGTCGCTCACGCCGCGCACCAGCTTCAGGTCGGAGATGTTGGAAATGTCATCCCCGAAGTATCCGTTGTAGCCCTCGCCCTGGGTGCGATCCTGTCCGGCGTACACGGCAAAGGTTTCGGTGCCGGCGGCCGGGTCAAAGGTGCAGCCAAAGCCCAGTCCGCTGGCGCTGGCCAGGGTTTCCAGCCCTTCCAGCACGCTGCCCCAGCTCACCTGGGTGTCCAGCGTTACGCCAGTGCCCGCCGGGGCGGCCAGCTGGATGGGCAGACCGCGCAGGTTCTGGCTCACCATAGCCCGCATGCCGGTTTCGGCGTCCTTAACGGCCACCGTGCCCATCACCACGCGCTGATCCAGCCGGGCTGCGCCCACCGCGCCCCGCAGGGTGATGGTGGGGCTGGCGCCCTTGTCGTCGATCTGCTGGCTGAGGATGTGGGCGGCGGTGCCGGTTTCGGGGTTGTACAGTGCCCGGCCCACCGCCAGCAGGGCTACGTTCTGCGGCGTGGCCATGGCCACGATCTTCGCCTCACCGCCGCTGGCGTACTGCTCCAGCCACTGCACACTGCTCCAGTGTTCCAAAATGCCGATGCGGTCGGCGCCGTCGTACACATAAAATTCAGACACCGGCCCACACCCCCTTCGGGGCAATCACCGTCACATCCAGCCCGTCCGCCCCGGCGGAAGCGGTAACCCGGAAGGTATTTACCCCCGGCTGGAGCTGCATCGCCAGGTTGGAGCCGATGTCCAGCAGGCGGAAGGCGTTGGTCTCGCTGCCGGTCTGGCTGCTGTGGGTGGCCCCCTTGTTGCCGTATACCGTGGACACGGTGATGGTGTCGCCAATGTTCAGGGTGGTGTCAAGCTGGATATAGCTTGCGCTCTCCAGATGATAGACGCGCGGGGCGGTTACCTGGGTGCGGGCCCGGAATTGCAGGGTCAGATCGCTGGCCAGGCTGCCGGGGTTGGTCACCGTACAGAAGGCCTCACTGGTGTAGCGGCTGATGTACCAGCGCCCCGCAAGACTGGTGGGAAAATGGAACTGCGCCGACAGGCCGGACAGCAGGCTCCGGGCTTCCGGGCCGCGCCAGTAGGGGTAGGAGCAGCGCAGCGCGAACTGGAAGCTCTGGGGGCCGTCGTTGCTGCTCACCTCGGGGCTTTTTTCCGGGATGCCCTCAATAAAATACCGGTTTACGCCGCGGGCCATGGTCAGCGTGGCGGGCACGCCGGGCAGCACCGCCGCCAGCAGAGAAGCCCGGGCGGCGGCATCCCGCACAGTGCCGTTGAGGGTGATGGTTTTGGGCTGCACACTGGCCCCGGCTGCCGTGGCACCCACCTGCCCCACGCCCTGGGCCTCGGCCACGGTGGCCGAAACCTGCGACATGCCGGAGATGTCACTGAGGATGTGGTCGCTTGTGCGGCCAAAGGCCAGCTGCCCGCCCAGCTGATTCTCGTAGAAAAACATCACGGAATTTGCCATTTGCTTCGCTCCAAAAAGTCCTCAGCCTCCCGCGTCATCTCGGCGGGGGTGAGGCTGTCGTGGGTGTGGATGGTCTGATACAGGTAGGTGGTATAGCCCGCCGTGCTGCCGCCGGGCAGCGGGCCGGAGGCGGTTTCGCTCTGGGTGAGCAGGCGCACCACGCGGCGGGGCCGGGTGCCCCATTCATCCGCCAGCAGCGCCTTCGAGTTCCCAATGGAATACTCGTTCACGTCGGTCAGGTCGGCCATGGCGGCGGCCACGCTGCCGGCGGTGCGCTCAATGCCCGCGGCCATGCCCAGGGGGATCCAGCGGCCCACCTGATCGCGCATCACCTTGGAGGGGGACGCAATGCCGAACTTCTTCTTGATGGAATTCAAAAAGGTTTTGGCAATGTTCTTGGCCGCCTCGATCAGCAGGTTTTTCATGCTGCCCACGCCGTTGATCAGGCCCTGAATGATGTTCTGGCCCAAAGCGTGCCAGGAAAAGCCGTTTTTGAAGGTGTCGTACACGCTGCGGGCGATGTTCCGCATCACCTTGCCCGGCAGGCTGGCCAGGTTGCTGATGCCGTTTTTCAGCAGGGTGACGATCTTGCCGCCCAGGCTGATCCAGTTGAAGGCCATGATCACCGAGAAGATGGCCTGCACGATCTGCCCGGCGTTCTCGATCAGGGCCGGGATGCTCTGCACAATGCCCTGAATGAGCATGAGCAGGATCTGGAGGCCGGTGAGCAGGATCTTCGGCATGTTGTCGTTGATGATTCCTGCGATGTTGGTAACGATGGTGGGCACATAGGCAATGAGGGTGGGAAGGCCGTTTACCAGCCCCTGCACCAGCTGCACCAGCAGGTTCAGGCCCGCGTCCACCAGCTTGCCCGCGTTTTCCCGCAGGCTGCCGCTGAAGGTCTCCAGCATGGGCAGGGCCTGGGCCTGCAGCGCCGGAACCCCTTGAGCCATGCCCGCGGCAAGGCCGTTCGGCAGCTCGGTGCCGCTTTGGGTGACGGTAGGCAGAACGTTCATGAACAGGTCGGTAAAAATGCCGCCCAGGCTCTCGGCCAGGCCCGCAAGCCCGCCGGACTGGAACCCTTGGGTGAGGGCCTGCAGATACCCGCTGGCCAGGCTGACACCCTCGCCCAGCTTGCCGCCCACCGCGTCAAACAGGGCAATGCCCAGGTTCTGGGCGTTGGTTTTCAGGGCATCCATCTTATGGGCCATGGTGTCGGTCATAGTTTCGTAGGCGGATTCCGTCAGCTTCGAGTCCGCCTGCATCTGGCCCAGCACCTCGTTGAACCGGCCCGCGCCGGAGGACGCCAGCGACAGGGCGGCGGTGCCGGCCTCCACGCTGGACCAAAGCCCGTTGAAGCGGGTGGAATCGCCGTCCACACTGTCGTACAGCACCTGAAGCACGTCGCCCAGGCTTTTACCGGAGGCCATCAGGTCGGCAAAGCTCTGGCCGGTCTGGGCCTTCAGCACCTTTGCCACGTTGGAGCCGGTCGAGCCCAGCTCATTCAACATGGATTTGGTGTAGGTAGAAGCCTCCGCCGTGGCAATGCCGTTGGCCGTCAGCACGGCCAGCACGCTGGAAAGGTTCTCAATGCTCACCCCATAGGCCGAGGCCAACGGGATGACCCGGCCCATGCTGGAGGCCAGCTCATCCACCGAGGTTTTGCCCAGGTTCTGGGTGGTCAGCAGCACGTCCGAGACGTGGCTGGCCGCATCGGCGCCCATGCCGTAGGCATTCAGGGCCGTGGTGAGGATATCCACCGCCGCAGCGCTGGTGGTAAAGCCGGCGGCCGCCAGCTTGGTGGCCTGCCCGGCAAACGCCACGGCGTTTTCGGTTTTCTGCCCGGCGCTGATGGCCTGATAGGCCGCTTCGGCCAGGTCCCCCGCAGCCACGCCCGTCTCGCCGGACAGGGCGGTGATCTGGCTGCGCAGGGTGCCGATGCTCACGCTGCCGGTGTCGGCAATGGTGGCCACCTTGGCCACCGCCGTTTCAAACTGGCTGCCCGACGAAAAGGCGCTTTGCAGCGCTTTGCCGATGCCGGCGGCCGCCAGCACCTTGGTCAGGGTGCCCACCAGCGTTTTGCCCAGGCTCTGCCCGGCGTGGTCGCCTGCGGCAGCCACCTCACCGCCCAGCAGGCCGGTCAACTGGCCGCCGATGCCCTCGGCCGACGGGATGATCTGCACATAGGCCTTTGCAAGTTCCGTTGCCATGGATCACCCTCCTTTCAGAATAGCCGCCCGCGCGGCCTCAAAGTCGGCGGGGGTGTCAAAGGTACGCAGGCGGCCCTTGTCGCTGTGCCGCCCCAGCAGCTCTTCCAGCACCGAGGCGGGCCGGTTGCGGCCCTTCTGGCCGTCCGTGGTCTGCGCCCACACCAGCCAGGCCAGCTTATCCACCGCTGCCGCCAGCAGCACCACATCGCTGGGCACGGGCATTCCGCTGAGCCGCATTTTAATTCGTGACGTTTCCCTCAAACCGGAACAAAGCGTTGCCAGCAGCGGAACCGGCAACGCTTTGTAGTCTAAAATTCCATAGGTTTCGGCCAGGTCGCAGATCACCGCGTCCCGGTCCGTGGCCAGCATCCCGGCGAGGATCGTCAGTTTTTTGCGGCAGGCCCCAGGGCGAGGAAGATCTCGTTCAGGGCGGCGGACACCTGGTCGGCGGGCACGCGGCCGTCCTCGGTGCGCAGGTGGTCATACAGGGCCTTGCGCTGAGCCTTGCCCAGCACCAGGCGGCAGACGGCGGAGATCTGCAGCGGGTTTTCATCCTGCATCTCGGCCAGTGCGTCCACCAGCTCCATGTTATTCAGCACCGCATCGTCCAGCTGCCAGGCAAAGCCGCTGGCAGTTACGCCGGTTCGCTTCATGCGCTCGCCCCCTTGATGTACTCATAGTGGGTGTAGCCGTCGGCATCCGGCACGGCGGTGATGGTGGTCTCGTAGCCGATGGCCTCCTCGTCCGCGTAGGTGACGTCGCCCACCTCGGTAATGGCCGCATTGGGGATGACGATCCGCTTCAGGGTGCCGTCCCGCAGGATCATCTCCATCACCCAGCAGCAGCCCGCCGCCTGGGCGCTGCTGGCCTTTACGGTGATGCCGGTGTCCAGCGTGCCGGTCACGTTGTCGTCCCCGTGCACGGCTTTCAGCACGTCCGGGTTCAGCGCCTCCAGCAGGGTGAACTTGAAGGTGTCCTCCTTGGACTTCTGGTAGGTCAGCACCGTGTCGCCGCCCCAGGCCTTCACGCTGTCGCTGTCAGGCGAGTTGGCGTTCACAAGGCCGTCCTCGCCGCAGTAGCCCAGGCACTTGAAGGCCGCATTCAGCGCGGCAGAGGCGTCGGTGGGCAGGGTCGTGCCCAGCGGGGCCCGGTAAATGGCGCCGCCCGTTTTGGGCTTTGCCGCCGAAACATGTTCTGCGTTTGCCATAAGCTCTCACTCCTCATCATAAAAAGTCAGGTCGTACACGGCCTGGTAGCGGTAGCGCTTTTGGGCCGTGTCGGTAAAATTGTAGTCGCTGTTCAGCTGCACCCGGCTGATCTGCGGGTGTTCGCGCAGCCGCTCCATGGCGGCCTTCACCCGCCGGTTCAGGCGCTCGACCTCCAGCATGGTGGGGCCGTAGCTCTGCACCGCAAAGGTGGCTGTATCCAGGTGGTTGCGCCGTCCGCCGCCGGTTTTTTCCAGCACGCAGAAGGTGCCGGCAGGGTTCTCCGGCACTTCCATCATCACCGGAACCTCCAGCTGCTCGGCCAGGTGCTGCAGCAAAATCGTTTCAATCATTTCAGTGCCTTCAAAATGGTGTTGTGCAGGGCGTTGTCGGCGCGGGCCGCCCGGGTGGAGGCGTACACCGTGGCCACCGCCCGGGTTTGGGCCACAAAGCCGTCGGTTTCGTACCCGCCGCCGCAGCGCCCGGCGATCTGCCCGGCGTGCTGGGCCAGCAGGGCCTGCATCTCGCTACTTTTCAGCAGCTGGCCCACGCCCTTGTAGTTCAGCTTGACCTTTACGCGCTCAGCCATACCGCTCCACCTTCACCTGCCGGTTCCACCGCAGGGGGATCATGGCCTCAATGCCCTCGGTCACGTCCCCGTAGGTGCGGAACCGCTGGCCGAAGAACTCCACCGCGGTGTTGGCCCAGTCGTGGTCATCGCCCTTCGGCAGGGCCAGTACATAGGCCAGGCGGCGGCCGTTCAGCTGCAATTCGCTCACCACGGCCGCAGCGTCCGGCTCGCCCACCAGCACATTGTGCACGGTGACGGGCGTTTCCTCGTACACCGGCGCGTGGAAGTCATCCTCGCCGACCTTGTGCTTTTCGTACAGGGTCACATCAATCCCGCGCAGCATCGCAAAGGCCCTCCAACGGGCTGTACGCCCCGATTTTGCTGCCCACGCCCAGCAGCTTCTTGTCCAGCTTGGAGAGGTACAGCTCTCCGGCCGTGCCGCCGGTCAGGGTCCAGCTCTGGGTGTAGCCCAGCGCCGAGGCAGACCCCTGCGAGGCCCCCATGGGGTACAGGGGCGCGTCGCCGCCGGTGCCGTCCCCCAGCACACGGCGCACCATGCGGCAGCTTACCAGCCGCCGGGCGTTGTCTCCGGCATCCGGGTTGTAGGCGTCAATGAGAATGGCCGCCTCGCCCAGCAGGGCCGCACAGCGGCCGCGCTCGTCCTCCGTCAGGGTGCGGAACCCGGCCTCCACATCAAATACTTCGGCGTAGGTCATGGTGCACCTCCTCAGGTGCCGGTCACGGTCAGCTTGTTGAACACGGTGGTGTCGCAGCGGAAGCCCACCTCGATCTCGGCGCGCACCGCAAACATGTTCTGCTGGAACAGGTTGATGGTGGAGCCGCCGTCCTCCAGGGTGGCCTGGTCGCTGATGGAGATCTGCACGCCCTCCACGGTGCCGTACACGGCCTGGGTCCAGTCACCGCCGAAGCCCACCACGTTCTTCTTGGCGGAGGTGCTGTCGGCGATGTAGGCGCCCTTGCTGTAAGTTGCGCGGGCGCCCAGAATCATGGGCACGGCGCCCTCGGCCACGCTGTTGATGAACAGGGGGCGCTTGTTGCCGTCCACCGCGTTCAGCAGCACGGCCTTGCCCTGGGGAGACAGCACCCAGCCGCTGAGAATGCCGTCGTGGGCGGCCACATCGGCGTCGGCAGCAACCAGACCCTTGTAGGCGTCGGTGCCGATCTCCTGCGCGGTGCAGACCTTGAGAGTGTCAAAGTTGGAGCCGGGCGCGGTGACGCCGCCGAACACGGTCTGGTCAAACTTCTTGCCCAGCGCGTTGGGCAGGCGCTGCACCAGCGCGTCATACAGGGCGGGCAGGTCGCGGCGGAACTGGTTGGAGAAAGGCACGATGACGGCCAGAGTGTAGGGGGTCATCTGCTTGGTGGCCAGGGTGCTGCGCTTCACGGGCTTCTTGTCGGTTTCGCCCACCCAGGCGGCCTCGGGGTCGCCGGTGATGACGGGGATGGTCACGCCCAGGCCAGGCAGGGCAATGCGGCGGGCCAGGCCCATCACGGCGCTGCTCTCCTGGGTTTTCTGCCAGATCTCGCTGGAAACTTGGCCGGGCAGCGCAATGGTGGTGCGGTTCATATCAATTGCCATATGGATGCTCCTTTTTTGTCGTAGTTGTGGTTAGTTCAGTGCTTTGGCGGCCCAGGCCGCGAACTGTTCGCGGGCCGAGCCGGTGGGAGTTTTTCCGCCCTCGCCGCCGTCCCGCACATCGGGGTAGCCGCCGGGCTGCGCATCGCCGAAGGCCCAGGGGTTCGCCTTGGCGGCGGCTTCCAGCGCCTGGGCAATGTCGGTGGTGCGGTCCTTGGAGCCTTTCAGGGCGTCCACGTCCAGCAGGGCGCGCACAGCCTTGACGCTGCGGCCGCGCTTGCCGAGAATGGCGGTATCCAGCGCATTGTCAAAGGCAAAGCCGTCGGCCTGGGCCTGCAGCTGCTGCTGAAGCTGGGCGATCTGCTGCTGGGCGGCGGCGAAATCCTCGGGTTTGTGCGCGCCGAAGGCCTTCAGGCCGTCCTGCGCGGTGGCCACCTGAGCAGTCAGGCTGTCCACCTGGGCCTGCAGGGCGTTGGCGGCGGTTTTCTCCCGGGTGATGTCCGCGCCGTTTTCCTGCATGAGCCAGTCCAGCTGCTCGTCGGTGATGCCGGGAATCTTGTTTTTCACATCTTCGCGTTTCATGGTGGAAAACTCCTTTCGGTTTGTCTGACCAACAGTTTTTTTACGCTGTTCTCTGTCAGCTCTGGTCGTGGGCAGGGTACGCACTGCCCGCTGCGATGGCACCGTTTGCAGGGCTCGAACCTGCGACACCCGGTTTTGGAGACCGGCGCTCTGCCAACTGAGCTAAAACGGCATGAAAAAAGCACGGTGCA
>Ga0129315_1001092_pt1 | contig 12841 bp, 12 predicted proteins | sample Cm827metagenome_FD_94432 | JGI IMG/M metagenome (GOLD analysis project Ga0129315, IMG submission 94432) | Eastern black-and-white colobus group fecal microbial communities from Wisconsin, USA - Cm827 metagenome | ecosystem: Host-associated > Mammals > Digestive system > Large intestine > Fecal...
AGAGTTAGAAAAAGAGGGGGAGATAGAAAAAATATCCCCCAACCTTTATGGAGAATATAAAAATGTTTCCTTAACCGATGAAGAATATGGGAAGTTAAAGGATAAAATGCAAGGTCATAGGGAGAAAATGATAGAAAAGCTTTCGACTTATATGCAAAGCACAGGAAGAAACTACAAAGACCATTATGCGACCTTAATTCATTGGTATGAACAAGATAAAGGGAAATTAAAGGAGTGCAGTAAATCAACAGTATATACCCTTGAAGATTATGACAAGGGAGAACATTTATAATCTCATATAAGACGGTGGAGAGGCTTTTTTAGAGCGTTAATGGTAAAAGAGGTATCAGAATATAGCTAAGTGTGAAAACATCATGTGAGGGCTTAAAATTGCAGTATGGAAAAATCATCGTATTTATGATAAAATGACAGTGATATGATAATAAACTCAGTTATAAAGAGAGGATATATAAATGCGAATTCAATTTACTGTAACCGATGAAGAACTGAAAATTTTAACTAAAAAAGTTATAGAGGGTAATTACCCAAGTATTAGTGAATATTGTAAGTGTAGCAGTTTACAAGAAAATACAAGTTATGTTGACTTATATAATACCTTACTAAATAAAATAAGCTTTTTGCCGAAAGACAAAGAATTTGTTTTACGAGAGTTAATAGCAACACCGCCGGCTTTGATTGGCAGATGGTTTTATGAAAATGTAAATAAGGGACTTGTGAAAAATGTAGAACACATCGGAAAAGCTGAAGGTGGAGTAGAAAAATATAAAAAGATATGAGACTTATTTCAAAAAGCTACGCAGTGCGTGGCGGATTGGAAAAGATATTTAGATAATTTTGGAGGTGCATTTCATGGCAGATGAAAATAAAGAGATAGTTATTGTAGATGATAAAACTATACAAGAAAAAATATATTTTATTCGTGGACAAAAAGTAATGCTTGATGCAGATTTAGCTGAAATATATGGTTATGAAACTAAAAACTTTAATAGACAGGTAAAAAATAATATTGAAAAGTTTGAAGGCGAAGATTTTATGTTTCAATTGACCGAGAATGAGTTTGAAAACTTGAGGTGCAAAAATTTCACCTCAAGTTGGGGCGGCTCAAGGTACCTACCAAATGCCTTTACGGAACAAGGTATTTATATGCTTATGACTGTATTAAGGGGAGAACTTGCGATTAGGCAAAGCAGAGCCTTAATTAGAACATTTAAGCAGATGAAAGACTTCATTATTGAAAATCAAGATTTTATCAGTTCAAAGGAATTGGTTCAAATAGCAATTCAAACAAACCAAAATACAAATGACATAAAACAAAATTCAAAGGAAATATTGGAACTAAATAGCAAGATGGACACCTTAGCCACAAAAGAAGATTTGAAAAAAGTAATGGATAATTTTATAGACCCGGAAACATATAAACATTTCTTACTTATGAATGGAGATAAGATAGAAGCTGATGTTGCCCATACGAAAATATATAAATCAGCAAAGAAAAGTATTTATGTTATAGATAACTATATAGGGCTTAAAACATTGGAACTTTTAAGGGCTGCAAGAGATAAAATTCAAATCATAGTATTCAGCGACAATGTTAAAAATAAGGATATGCTTACAAAAAATATCTTAGATGATTTTAGAAAAGATTATCCTAATATAGACCTGAAGCTGAAGATAGCCGGTAAAAAATATCACGATAGATATATTGCAATAGACTATGGAACAGATAATGAAGCCTTTTATCTTTGCGGAGCTTCATCAAAAGATGCAGGAAATAAAATATCAAGCATTACCAAGATAGAAGAATCCTCTAAAGATATGTACCATGATATGTTTAGCAAGATGTTGAATAATAAAGACTTAAAAATTTAATATATAATTATGAAAAAATCATAGCAATATGCAAGGCGGTAGAAGTAGAAAACTATCGTCTTTTTTAATTGAAGAAAGGTAGGAATAAATGGCAGAAAACCGAAGATATTATTGGCTAAAGCTAAAAGAAGATTTTTTTACAGATAAGAGGATAAAAAGATTAAGGAGAATATCAGGAGGAGATACTTATACAATTATATATCTTAAATTATTGTTATTAAGCCTAAAAGATAGTGGAAAGCTATATTATGACGGAGTGGAAACAGACTTTATAAAAGAACTTACTTTAACCATTGATGAAAAGGAAGATGATGTAATGGTTACAGTAAATTACCTTATGGCACAGAATTTGATGGAAATAATTGTAGAAAATGATGAATACTTTCTAACAGAAATACCAAGTCTTATAGGTTCAGAAACAGCTTCTACAAGGCGTTCAAGAAAATCAAGAGAACAAAAAATGTTGCAATGCAACACTACTGCAACGCTTATGCAACAAAACTGCAACACAGAGATAGAGAAAGAGATAGATATAGAGTTAGAGAAAGAGGGAGAGAGGAAAAAGCGGCCCCTACCCCATAGTTTTTATGGAGAATATAAAAATATCCGATTAACGGATGAAGAATATAAAAAGCTACAAGATAAGCTGCAAGCTCATACCGATATAATGATTGAAAAATTATCAAGATATATCAAGAGTAAAGGAACAGACTATAAAGACCACTATGTAACAATCCTTAATTGGTATGAACAGGATAAAGATAAACTAACACAGAAAAATCTTAAAAAGGTAAGTTCTAAAACCTATTCAACCAACTATGAGGATAGCGACAGTTTGTAAATAGCATATAACGAAGCAGAAAGGCTTTTTTAGAGCGTTAAAGCCAAAAGAGGTATCAGAATATGGATAAGACAAAAAACAAGCCTTAAAACGCATTCCACCACTTAACAGGAAAAAGGAGAATGAAAGTTATGAATAACAGAGATAATCAAAATATGGTAACTACAAAAATAGAGGGTACAGATTTTACCTACAACAAAGAAACGCACTATGAAAAAGACGGACATATCTATTGCAAGACTTGCAATGAGAGAATAGACGGTAAAGCAATTCCAATCTTAGATAAGCCTATGATTATTAGAACAGCTTGCAAATGTGTTAGAGATAGAGCTGAACAAGAAAAACAAAGAGAAAAACTCTTTAAACAAGATAGATTAAGGGATAATTGCTTTATATCTAAAATTCAAAAAAGTTACACTTTTGAAAATGCTGATAAAGATACAGACAAGGACATCATCAAAAAGGCTAAAAACTATGTAAAGCATTTTGAAGAAATGAGAAAGGATAATGTAGGCTTACTTTTATATGGGAATGTAGGAAGTGGAAAGACATATATAGCTTGCAGTATTGCCAATGCCATAATCACAGAGTATTCCTATACAGTTAAGATGAGAAACTTTGCACAGATATTAAACGACCTACAGAAAGGTGGCTTTAACCTTGACAGAAATGAATATATAGAGCAGATAACAAGCCCTACTCTACTAATCCTTGATGATTTTGGAATAGAGCGAAACACAGAATATGCCTTAGAACAAATCTACAATGTAATCAATGCAAGATACCTAAAGGCAAGACCGACCATAATAACTACAAACCTTAATTTTAAGGATATAGATAAAGAACAGGAAGATATAATGCTTGGGAGGATTTATTCAAGGATAATAGAAATGTGCTTACCTCTTAGGGTAACAGGACTTGATAGAAGAAAGATACAAAGTAAAGAAAAGCTGAAGAAAGCACAAAACTTAATAGATGAGTAAAGGCGGTTGGAAAAGTAGAAATTCTAATCGCTTTTTTATTACAAGGAAAGGAGAATTTATGAATAATACACAAGTAGACAAGGCAGATAATAGAAAAACTAAGGTAATTCAAAAAGAAATTGGAAACACAAAATACACCGTTAATATCTTCTGTAAGAAAAATGGAAAAGAGCTGAAAGATAAGATGAAATCAATTATTAAGCAGGAAGTTATAAAAAATAACGACAATTAGCGGTGGAAAAAATCATGAAAAAGGAGTATAATACAAGTATCGTAGGTAGGCTTGATAGACAGGAGGAAAATATGTCTATTCAAGCTAACAGAAAAACAGCTCTTTATTGTCGTTTATCAAGAGATGATGAACTTCAAGGAGAAAGCAATTCCATTACAAACCAAAAGAAGATTTTAAGCCAGTTTGCTAAGCAGAGTGGCTTTTTTCAGTATGAATTTTTCATTGATGACGGCTATTCCGGAACGAATTTTGATAGACCTGAGTTTCAAAATATGATATCAAGGGTTGCAAACGGAGAAATAGGAACAGTAATTGTAAAAGATTTATCCAGATTTGGAAGAAATCATCTTCATGTAGGTATCTATACAACGGAATTTTTTCCAAAACATAATGTAAGATTTATTGCCATAAATGATAATGTAGATACCTTTACTACCGACATGGAAACAGATATAAGTATTCCAATTAAAAATATTATCAATGAAATCTATGCAGTAGATACCAGTAGGAAGATTAAGGCGGTATATAGGGCGAAAGGACTTGAGGGAAAGCATACAGGAAGCCATGCCATTTATGGATATAAAAAAGATCCTGAGAATAAAGACAAATGGATTATTGATGAAGAAGCTGCAAAGGTTGTAAAGAGAATTTACTCTTTAGTAGTAAGCGGACTTGGACCTTATCAGATAGCAGATTTATTGTATAAAGAAAAGGTGTATTCCCCATCATACTATATGGCTATGAACGGTTATGGGAATCGTATCAATAAGGAATTTGACACTCCTTATCGTTGGTGGGGAACAAGTATTTCATGTATTGTAAGGCGTGAAGAATACTTAGGTCATACTGTAAATTTTAAGACCATAAAGCCAAGTTTTAAGGATAAGAGGAGATATACCAATAAAAAAGAGAATTGGGCTATTTTTGAAAATACGCATGAAGCCATTGTAGATAAAGAAACATGGGAAATTGCCAATTCCCTTTTGAAAACGACAAGAAGGCAGTCAAGAGAAGGAACGGTAAATCCACTTACAGGTAAGCTGTTTTGTGGAGATTGTGGAGAAAAACTATATAATTCAAGAGGGATAAATTATAAGGATACAGGGCATTACAAAGAAGATGTCAGGTATGATAATTATATATGCTCAACCTATCAAAAGCATAGAAATGAATGCTCCGCACATTACATCAGAACAAAAGTAGTAAGAGAACTTATTTTAGAAGCCTTAAAAGATATTAGTAAATATATTGAGAATAATGAGGAAGAATTTAAAAATATCGTTATATCTGCAAGACTTGAAGAAAGAGAGAAAAGTCAAAAGGAAAATATAAAGAAATTAAAGACGGATAAAAATAGACTTGCTGTAATAGACAGGTTGTTTGTAAAACTGTATGAAGATAATGCAAGTGGCAGAATAAACGATGAAACCTTTAATAAGATAGCTGTTCAATATACAGAGGAGCAAAGAACACTAAATACTGAAATAGTTGAACTTGAGGAAGTAACGGAGAAACTACAATCCGTTAGTGATAATACAGAACAGTTTATTAAAACCATTAAGAGTTTTACTGACTTTTCAATACTCACAACCTCGATGATAAATCAACTGATAGACAAAATAGTAATCTACCAAAAGCAAAAACTTAAAAGATATAAGTTTACCCAAAGGATAGATATTTACTTTAATTTTATCGGTAAGTTTGAGATAGAAAAATATGATGAAATAAAGGAAGATACCTATATAGAGAAAACAGAGGATAAAAAGTATATTCACAAAGACAGCAGATTTTTACCAATAACAAAATATCTGAAAGGACAAGACAGGGAAATAGAACTTGATTTTTCAAAGGTGGAAGAACTTATAGGCAGAGAACTTTGTAAATCAGCAAGAACATATCCAGGCTATTGGTATGCAAGTGAAAATAGACCTATGGGAAATTCTATTTATAATGCAGGATATGATATTGTAAAGGTAGATGTAAAAAAAGAAATAATAAGGCTTATAAATTACGACAAGTAAAATATAGATGAGACTAGAGGTAACTACTAAAAATGGTGGTTACCTCTTTTTTTATTTGTAAATATTTGAAAAACTTTGTTGACAAATATCAACCGATACAGATACTTTTGAGTTTTTCAAATACATTATAAAGATGTTTATAGCAGTCTACCTTGCAAGCCATGCCTTTGAATTTTCAATGGCAGTCTTTGATGTGGCACAAAATCTTGTAAACAAAGCGGCAGGGGTAATCACTACTTCTGCCACTGTTTCAGGAGATCAGATAGTTGCAATGGTTGATACATTAAAAGAAAAAGATGTTGGTGCATTAATAATGATATTAGTTGAAACAAGCCTTGTTAGGATTGCAATTCAATGTATATCTTTAACTATTACCTTAATAGTATATGGGCGTATGTTTGAAATATATGTCTACTCATCAGTATCATCCATACCATTTGCGACTATGGGAAATAAAGAATGGGGTCAGATTGGAACAAATTATATCAAGGGACTTTTTGCCTTGGGACTACAAGGTTTGTTTTTGATGATATGTTTAGGTATCTACACTGTTTTAATAAGAACGGTACAGGTTACAGATATTCACACAAGCTTGTTTAGTATATTAGGATATGCTCTACTACTTGGACTTATGATGTTTAAGAGTGGAACAGTTGCAAAAAGTATTATGAATACGCACTAGGAGGAATAAATGTTAAAAAAGAAAAATTGTGTTTTATTGGGACTTGGAATTTTATTGGGAGGAACTTATGAAATCTTAAAAGAGAAGAAAAGAAATGAAGAGATTAGAAACTTAAAGAAAAGAATAAATAGACTCGGAAGATGTCACAATGAATTTGTTATGTATCAAGGAGAATACAATGACAGAAATGAAGAAAAACAAGAAGAATTAGAAGAAAGAATTAGCTACCTAGAAGAAGAAACAACATCTAATTATGACCATATACTTGAACTTTCCAAAGAAGAAGTAGAGGGAGATTAAAATGGCGTATGTACCAATACCAAAAGATTTGGACAAGATTAAAACAAAGGTTGCCTTTAACTTAACTAAAAGACAACTTATAGGTTTTTCTGTGGCAGGACTAATTGGCATACCAACCTATTTATTTATGAAGAAATATCTACCTAATGATGTTTCTATTATTGTAATGCTAATGGTAACCCTGCCAATCTTTTTTATAACCTTATATGAAAAAGATACCTTAACTTTTGAAAAGTATTTTAAATTTTTCTATCTTCATAAGTTTTATCAACCAACTAAGAGAATAAGAAAGGAGGCATATCTTGAAGCAAAGAAAAAAGCAAATCAGCGACTTAAATCTAAGGGAAAAACAATTAAAAAAAGACCGAAAGGAAGTAAGAAGGCTAAAAACAAAGAAAGATCCTACAAATAGTCTTCTAAGTGTACTTTTAAAGAAAGAGAAAAAGAGATTTACTGTTGAGGATACAATTCCCTATATAAGAATGTTACCAGAGGGCATTTGCCAGTTAGATGAAAAAAATTATTCAAAGACAATTTCATTTCAAGATATAAATTACCAGTTGGCATTGGAAGAAGATAGAGATTTAATCTTTAACCAATTTGCCAACTTTTTAAATTCTTTTGATCCAAGTGTCCACATTGAACTTTCGTATGTAAATCAATTAGGAAGAAATAGAGACCTACAAGACGCAATTAAAATTGCTGATAAGGGCGATTTCTATGACGATGTAAGAAAAGAGTTTAGAGAAATGTTAAAACTTCAACTTGCAAAGGGCAATAACGGACTTAAAAAGATGAAGTATATAACCTTTACCACAGAAGCCGATAATCTAGAGCAAGCAAGAGCAAAGTTAAATAGACTTGAAGTAGATATTTTATCCAACTTTAAATCTATGGGAGTAAGAGCAGAGAGTCTTGATGGTGAAGAAAGACTAAGACTTGTTCATGATATGTTAAATCCAGACAAGAACTTTGATTTTTCATATAAAGATTTGAAGAAGAAAGAGTCTACAAAATCACATATAACTCCCAATATCTTTAATTTTGCACCAGCAAATAATTTTAAATTTGGGAAATATATTGGAGCAGTAAGTCATTTTCAAATACTTGCAAGTGAGTTATCAGACAGAATGCTATCTGAGTTTTTAGATATTGATGACAATATTTATGTAGCTTTTCATATAGATGTAGTTGAACAAGCAGAAGCTATTAAACTTATTAAGAGAAAAAACACAGACCTAGACAGAATGAAAATTGAAGAACAAAAGAAAGCAGTTCGTGCTGGATATGATATGGATATTATTCCTTCAGATATAAATACTTTTGGGGCTGATGTTAAGTCCATGTTATCTGACTTACAAAATAGAGATGAAAGGCTCTTTGTAGTTAGCATAGTAATGATGAATTTTTCTAGAACTAATCAAAAGTTAGAAAACACTATTGCTCAAATTTCATCAATTGCTAACAGACATAATTGTCAGGTAAAAAGATTATCTCATCAACAAGAGCAAGGACTTGTTTCTGCCTTACCTCTAGGAGTTAACCAAGTCGAAATAAAAAGATTTTTAACTTCATCATCAACAGCAGTATTTATGCCTTTTACAACAGAAGAGCTATTTATTGATTCGGCAAATTCCTTGTACTATGGCTTAAACGCCCTTAGCCAAAACTTGATTATGGCAGATAGGAAGAAACTAAAGAACCCTAACGGACTAATATTAGGTACACCAGGTTCTGGTAAATCTTTCTCAGCAAAGAGAGAGATGGCGAATGCCATTCTTGTCACAGATGATGATGTAATTATTTGTGATCCTGAGGGCGAGTATTCAAACCTTGTAAAACAATTTAATGGAGAAGTTATTAAAGTTTCAGCAAAGTCAAAGGACTACCTTAATCCATTAGATATTAATATGAACTATGGAGATGGGGACGCACCTTTAAAGGATAAGGCAAACTTCATAATGTCTATGCTTGAACTTGTCGTAGGAGGATCTGGTCTTACTGCTGCAGAAAAATCTGTTATAGATAGGTGCTTACCAAAGATATATCAAAAATATTTTGAAGACCCAAAACCAGAAAATATGCCTATATTAGGAGATTTATACGATATGCTCCTATCTCAAGAAGAGGGAGTTGGTAGAAAACTAGCAACAGAAATGGAAATTTATGTTAAGGGAAGTCTTAATGTATTTAACAATAGGTCAAATGTAGACTTAAATAGGCAACTGCTCTGTTTTGATATAAAAGAGCTAGGAACACAACTTAAAAAAATAGGTATGCTTGTAATTCAAGACCAGGTTTGGAACAAGGTTTCCCTAAATAGAGGAAGCAAGTCTACCAGATACTATATAGATGAGTTCCACCTTTTATTAAAAGACACACAAACTGCTTCATATTCAGTAGAAATCTGGAAAAGATTTAGAAAATGGGGAGGTATTCCAACAGGTATAACACAAAACGTAAAAGACCTTTTAACAAGTCAGGAAATTGAAAATATCTTTGATAATACAGACTTTGTTCTAATGTTAAATCAAGCATCTGGAGATAGAGATATTCTTGCTAAGAAATTAAAAATATCGCCTTATCAGTTAAACTATATTACTAATTCAAATGCAGGTGAGGGACTATTATTCTTTGGAAATACTATTGTTCCATTTATAGATAAATTCCCTAGAGACACCATGTTATATAAGCTAATGACAACAAAACCAGAAGAAGCTAAGTAGGTGTGATATGGATAAAAAACTAAAAAAAGATTTTCAAAAGAAAATTATACGAAATAGGGACGCTCCTGAAAAGAATATGGATAGTAAACTTGTTCATTCAGATGATTATACCAATAAGATAATTAAGACTAAGGATAGGTTCGGAGATAAAATTTCAGAAAAAGAATCTAAACTTATCCATGAGAATGTATTATCTAAAGATAAAAAACAAGATAAACTAAAAGATTTTCAGAAGTCTAAAAACAAGGAAAGAATCAGAAAAGAAGTTTTAGATAATAAATATAAGGCTGAAGAAACAAAACAAGCTAATCTTGAAATAAGGACAGATGAAAGCTTTAAACTTGATGAAGACTTAGATGTAGACCTTAAAAAGGTAAATTTTGATAGTGAAAACAGTAGAAATATTAATTCTAATAAATTAACAACAGATGATATTTCAGCTAAGGCTCAACCAATAAACAATAAGAAGCCATCAAGTAAAAGACAAGTTATCAAAAATTATGAGGATAAGCTTATCCATAGTAAGGATAAATTCCAAGACAAAATCAACGAGAAAGAGTCTAAGCGAATCCAGACAAGTGAAGATAAACCTATCGAAGCAAAGAAGAGTAAGAGAATATACAGAAAAGATAAGCTTGTTAAATATGAAGTAAGCAAGAACGACAGTAATGCTAATATCGATAAAAAGCAAAAGCAGAAGCTTTATCAAGAAAAGAAGTTTAGAGATAAGGAAAAATTTTCTAAAGAAATAGATAAAGAAAATAAGCTAAGCCAAGTTGATACAGAAAAAACTTTTGATAATCCTGAGTTTAAGGACAATAATCTTGAATTTATAAAAGATGAAAAGGAAACAAGCCTTAAACCTTCAGAACAAAAGAAAGTTAATAAAAAGAAGACTTACTACAAGAGAAAAAATTATGAAAGTGATAAATTCACTCGAAAGAAAATTGATGACTTAAAAAATGAATCTAAGAAAGTTACAACGAAAGATTCTAAGAAGGCACAAGATGTTAAAGACTTTATCTCAGATAAAAAGATTGGAGAACTTGAAAAGTCTAAAAGCAAGCTAAAGGATAATGTTTTAAAGAATAAAACTAAAGGAAGCCTATCTTCTGGGGTTTTATTATCTGGAGCTAAGTCTTCAGAGTTAGTGAGAGATTATCTAAGTTCAGGATCTGACAATACTGGTGTAGAATCTGGAGAAAAGGTCGCTAATGTAAGCTCTAAACTCCAACATGGAATAAGGAAGTATAAGTTAGACAAAAAGAAAAAGTCCTTAAAAAAGCTATCTAAACTTGATAAGAAAATAAGAAAGAGAAAAAGCAAGTTGGAGTTTAAAAGCGGCTTGGAAGATTTAAAAAAGTCAGATGCCTATATAAAGAAAAATAGTTTTAAGAAGTTTTACCAAAGAAAGGAAATGAAGAGCATGATAGCTAAAAAGCACGAAACAAGACTTGTAGATAGAGTTAAAAAAGCTATTTTAAGTTTAGGTAAGGCTTCTAAAGAGCTAATCGTAAGAAAAAGTAAGATGGTTTTATTTCTAGTAATAGGGCTAGGTCTTATGCTATCAATCATGATTGGTGGTGGAAGTGTTGGTATGAGTGGACTAAGCAACTCTGTCAACTCAGTAATGACAACAACATACCTATCACAAGATACAGTTCTAAGTGAAGTTAATCAAGAATTTTCATCAATGGAATATGACCTACAATCACAAATCGAAAGTGTAAAAACGAGTCATCCTGGATATGACGAATATATCATAAACAAAGAAGGAGAAATTGGTCATAATACCCATGAACTTTTATCCTATATAACTTCAAGATGTGGAGAAGTAAAATCAGCGTCTGAAGTAAAAGGAATTCTAAAAGAACTTTTCGATAAGATGTATAAGCTTGATTTTAAGGAAGAAATTGAAATTAGAACAAAAACAGTAGCAAGAACTAGATATGATAGTCGTGGCAATCCTTATACTAGCTATGAAAAAGAAGAGTACGAATATAAAAAGTTAATTGTAACTTTAAAGAAAAAAGAAATGGATGAAGTTGTTAGAGAAATATTTAAAGATTATCCAGACAATGTAGTTCATTATGAAGCTCTTCTTGAAGCTAAGGGAAATATGGGAGATGTTTTTGGATCAGGTAACGGGGACTTAGGAGAAATAGTAGACAATCCAAACTTTGGAAATCCTGGTCTTGCTTTTGATTCAGCCACTGCCAAAGCCTTATTTAATGAAGCAGAGAAACATATAGGCAAAAGATATGTGTTTGGAGCGAGTGGACCATCTAACTTTGACTGCTCAGGCTTTGTATGTTGGTCATTCACAAAGTCAGGAGTAAAGAGAATGCCAAGAACAACTGCATGGAGAATATACAAAGACTATTGTAATCCAGTAAGTCCAAGTGAAGCTCAACCTGGAGATATTATATTTTTCCATTCAACATATAACAGTGGAACACCAATATCTCACGTAGGAATATACGCAGGCAACGGAATGATGATTCACGCAGGAGATCCAATTCAATACACATCAATAAATTCAAAATATTGGAAATCACACTTTTATGGTTTTGGAAGACCAAGATAGAAGGGAGATATTATGTGAACAGAAAGCTTATAAGTATTAGAAACAAAAAGAAAAAAATAGAAGAGAAATTAAAAGATTTAAATGCAAAATACAAGGAAATTTGCGATGAAGAAATACAAGTTGAAAATGAAGAAATAATTGTAACTCTTAGGAGGAACAATATTAGCTTGGAAGAATTAATGGAGAAAATCAATGATAGAAAAAGAGAAGAAAAATTAAAAGAAAAGGAGAACATTCATAATGAAGAAATTTAATACGAACAGACTAAGAGCCTTTTTTATGGCTCTTTTATTAGTTTTAACATCAACCTCAACTACTAATGTACTAGCTAAAGCTGATGATACAGATGGTAGTAAAAAAGTGATAGAAAGTTCTATAAGTAAAATTAGTGATTTAGAAAATCAGATCAAAGACTTAAATGATAAGAAACAAGAAGACCAATCAAAGATAGATGAGTTAAAGGAAAAGTTAGAATCTTGCAAAGATAATGGAGAGAAACTAAAACAAGAAAAAGCTAAGCTAGAAGAAGAGATTAGAGATAAAGATAATAAGATTGCTCAATTGAATAAAGAAATTGAG
>Ga0129315_1001093_pt1 | contig 12833 bp, 8 predicted proteins | sample Cm827metagenome_FD_94432 | JGI IMG/M metagenome (GOLD analysis project Ga0129315, IMG submission 94432) | Eastern black-and-white colobus group fecal microbial communities from Wisconsin, USA - Cm827 metagenome | ecosystem: Host-associated > Mammals > Digestive system > Large intestine > Fecal...
CAGCTCCTCCAGCTTGGTGTCGGTGACGGCCTGCGTTTTGCCGTTGGCGATGAGCACCCCGATGAGGGTCACGCCGCCGCCGATCAGCGCCACAATGATGCTCTCCATGTCAGCCCTCCAGCAGGCTGGGATTCACCAGGCCCAGCAGCTTGTCCAGCTTTGCTTCAATGCGGCCCAGCTGCTCGGTGCAGGCGGTGGCATCACCCTTGCTGTCGTCCGGGGCAGGCGTGGGTTCCGGCTCGGGTTCAGGTTCCGGTTCGGGCGCGGTATACTCCACGCAGCCCACCGCCAGAGCGGCGGCCTTTGCGGCGATGGCCTTCCGGTCGCCTGCGCTGGCGGGGCCGATGATGAGATAGTCGCCCGCGTCCTCGTGGGGCAGGCCCAGGCTGTCCGCCAGGGCTGCCAGGGTCTTGCGGTCGCCGCCCGATACCGGGCCGACTTTCAGAAGATCGCTCATAGTTTCCTCCTTCTCGCTGCCGAAAAGCAGCGCTTCGTCCGGGCAGATGTTCGTGTCCACCGGGCCGGAAATGCCGGGCACGCTGCCGCTGCTGCTGTTCTGCCACAGCACATACGGCCCGCCGTAGGTGCAGGCGGCGGCGTACTGGGCCACCCAGACGGGCAGGGTGCTCAGCTGCGCCATGTCCAGCCGGCTTTCCAGCCAGTTCTTGCTGGCGTACAGGCCGGGGCGGTAACCGGCGGCCTGCACGGCGGCGCAGAAGCGCTGCACGCAGGCGGTGCGGCCTGCCGTGGTCTGGGCCAGAATGGCCGGTTCGTACTCTTGGTCAAAAAACAAGGGCAGATCCAGCTTGCGCCCGGCCAGCACTTGCAGGCAGGCGGCGGCCTCGCTGGCCGCGTCGTCGGGGCCGGAGGCGTAGCTGTACCAGTACGCGCCCACCTTCAGGCCCGCGGCCGTTGCGCCCGTGTAGTTGGCGGCAAAATATGGGTCCGCCTGGGCGGCCGTGTTGCCGTAGCCCGCCCGCAGAATAGCAAACCGCACCCCGCTGGCGGCCACCTGGGGCCAGTCAATCTTGCCCTGATGCTTGCTTACGTCGATGCCGAACACGTTCATGCGCATTCCTCCTTTTCCAGTTTATTCGCTGCCCAGCAGTTCCAGCATGAGAACATCCCGGCGAGCACGGATCTGCGCCCCCACGGTGTAATAGGGCGGCATATTGTTGTGAGCCTGCCCGCTGCCGCTGGAGGCGGTGCGGTTGGTGATGCTTTTGTCCACGGAGAGATTGCTTCCGCTAGCGAAGCTGGTGGGAATGCCCCGGCCGGCGTTGTCGGACCAGTCCACCCGGGGCGTGTACGTATGATTGTGGCTGGGCAGTTCGGCCAGGGTCAGCGTGTGCGAAGCCTCGCCGCCGGTGGTGCCCACCTGGGTGCTGTTCATCAGCGGGAAGCGCTGGCGCAGGTCCGGCAGGCAGAAGCGGCCGCTGGTACTGCTTTTTGCCCAGCCGGCCTGGGCGGCAAAGGCGGCCAGCTCCGGGTAGGCGGCGGGATCAATTTCCGAACCGTCTGCCCACAGATGATTGGGGTGCAGGGTACCGTCCGCAAACAGGACAATCTCGCCGATCTGCCCCACCTGCACCCCGTAGCGGAGCAAGGTTTGCCCCAGCCCGGCCACGGCCTCGTTGGCCGTCGCGGCCGCCTCCAAAGCAGGGCGGCGCAGGTCGGCCTTGTCCTGCTCGGTCAAATCCGCGTAGGTCAGCTTTTCGCCCTGAAAGGCCCCGGCGTCGGCATCGTCCCGCACACCGCGGGCGATCTTCTGGGCGCTGGCGGCCACGCGGATGGCGTCCTGTGCCGCGGCCTGGGCCACTTGTGCCGAGGTCTGGGCCAGTGCGGCGGCGTCCTCGGCGTTCTGTGCTCGGCTGCAGGCCCGTTCGGCCGCCGTGCTGATCTCTTCAAAGGCGCTGGGCATGCTGTGTGGGGCCTGCCCGGGCACGGCGGAGTGGTTCCGGGTCTGGTAGGGCAGGTCCGCGCTGATGCGCTGCACGCCCGCACAGGTGCCCAACACCGTGATGCGGCCGCAGACGGTCTGGGCCGCGGTGGCCTGCTGCGGCACCTCCACCCGGCCGCTTTCCGGCAGCAGCAGCGTGACGGCTTCGCCGGTGTAGCCGTCGGTGGAAAAGGTGACGCTTTTGGTGAGATCGTCCCAGGCGGCGTCAAAGGTAAAATGCAGCTGTTCCGTTCCGTAGCTGCCCCAGGTGCCCAGGTCAAGGGGGCCGTCCGCTTCGGCGGCATAGCCGTTCACCCTGATTTCGTGTAGCATGGTTCCTCCTTACTGTTTCGGTGTGGTTCGTGGCAGGTGAGACCAGAATAGTGCCGGAAGGGAGAAAACTCAATGCAATTTAGTATAATCGGACGAAATTCTACGCATGGGAATACAAAAGGCAATTCACGGGCTGCCGGATTGGCCGGTTTTCGGCAAAACGGTCCGTCCGCCCAATCGCTTCGGCACGGCAAACGGCCTGCACGCAGAGCGGCCTCACCGGAGAAACGACAAAAAAACAGGCCGCGAACGATGTGGTTCACGGCCTGTTCGGCTTTCTTGATCGGGGTTAAAAAATCAGAACGGCAGCAGCCCCAGGCTCTGGGCAATCAGGGCCAGAACCAGCAGGGGCAGGGGAATCATGAAGTAGTACTTCATCCAGCGGGGAATGCGCATGCCGTCACCGGTGTTGGCTTCGGCCAGGTAATTGTCAAAGCCCCAGCCCCACTTGGTCACGCAGAACAGCAGGTACACCATGGAGCCGATGGGCAGCAGCAGGTTGCTCACCAGAAAATCCTCCAGATCCAGCACGCCGGTGCCCGCGCCCAGAGGCTGGAAGCCGGACCAGACGTTGAAGCCCAGCACACAGGGCAGGGAGGCGACCAGCATCAGCACCAGATTGATGGCGCTGGCCTTCTGGCGGCTCCAGCCAAACTGCTCCATGCAGCAGGCCAGAATGTTTTCAAACACCGCCAGAATGGTGGAGAAGGAAGCAAAGGTCATGAACAGGAAGAACAGGCTGCCCCACAGCCGCCCGCCGGGCATGGAAATGAACACGTTGGGCAGAGTGATGAAAATCAAGGAGGGGCCGCTGTCCGGATTGATGCCGAAGGAGAAGCAGGCCGGGAAGATGATCAGGCCGGAGAAGAAGGCCACAAAGGTGTCCAGCGCGGCAATGCGCATGGATTCGCCCAGCAGCGTGTGGCTCTTATCCATGTAGCTGCCGAAGATCTCCATGGCCGCAATGCCCAGGCTCAGGGTGAAGAAGGACTGGTTCATCGCCGCCGTGATCACCGACAGGGCCTCACGGGTGGTCTGCATATGGTCCAGGTTGGGCTTCAGGTAGAACTCCACGCCGGCCATGGCGCCGGGCAGGGTCAGGCTGCGCACGGACAGCACCACGATTAGGCACAGCAGCGCCAGCATCATCCACTTGGAAATGCGCTCTAGGCCCTTCTGCAGGCCCATGCTGCACACGGCAAAGCCCAAGATGACGGTTACGGCCATCCAGGGGCCGACCTCAAAGGGGTTGGCCAGCATATCGCTGAATACGCCGCCCACGGCCTGGGTGTCCAGCCCGGCAAAGGTGCCGGTGAGGAACTTGAAGAAGTAATCCAGCATCCAGCCGGAAACCGAGGTGTAGAACATCATCAGCAGGTAGCAGCCCGCCAGGCAGAACCACCCGTGAATGTGCCACTTGCTGCCCGCAGGCTCCAGCTTTTTGTAGGCCTCCACCGCGCTCTGGCGGGAGGCACGGCCCACGGCGAACTCCATGGTCATCACGGGCACGCCCACCATAATCAGGAAGAACAGGTAGAGCAGCACAAAGGCGCCGCCGCCGTTGTTGCCCACCACATAGGGGAAGCGCCACACATTGCCGATGCCGATGGCACACCCGGCGCTGATGAGGATGAACCCTAGCCGGGATTTAAAGGACTCGCGTTTCAATGGTATTTCCTCCTTTGCCCACCGCTCTGCGTTCCGATCCGAGCGGTGATGCCTTGACTGCCTGCCTGAAAGAAATTCTTTTACACAGGAAAGAGATAAAGCAAAAGCGGCGGAAACTCACCCCGCAAAGGGGGCTTCCGCCGCTGAAAGGCGCTGATCGTGTGGGGCGGCTGCGGGCCGGCAGCCGGGCTGTGTGCTGTTGAGATGCTGGGCCGCATGAGCGCCCCTCCTTTTCCTAAAATCATTCCGCACAGACAGGATGCGATATTGCTCTATTCTAGCATAATTTGAGGAACTTGCAAAGAAAATTTTCCGGTGCGGGCAAAAAACAGCAAAAGGGGAGAGGGCGCAAAAAAAGCACAGACGGCCATACAGCGCCGCCTGCGCCTGAAAAACGCACAGAATGGGTCAGCCAATGCCGTGGTACAAAAGCCCCAGAACAAAGATCACGCAGGTGAGGGGAACGTAGAAAGCGCGGGCCAGTTTGCCGAACCAGCCGGGCAGGGGCTTTGTGCGGCCCTGGTTCAGCTCTTCCTCAATGCGGCCCCTGCCCAGCACAAAGTAGATGGAGAAGGCCCCCAGCACCGCGCCAAAGGGGCTGACGATGATGGTGACGAAGTCCATCCAGTTGCCGGTGAGGGGGTCGGCCTCCAGAAAGACGCCGACACCGGCACAGATGGCGGCGCACAGAAGCACCGCGGCCCGGCGGGACAGGGCAAACCGCTGCTGCCAGCTCTCAATGACGGCCTCAAACATATTGATGAGGCTGGAAATGCCCGCAAACATCACCGAAACAAAAAAGACAACACTCAGCAGGCGGCCCATGGGCATCTGCCGGAAGATCTCCGGAATGGTGATGAACATCAGCGAGGGGCCTTTGTCCGGCGCAATGCCGTAGGCGAACACCGCGGGCATGATGACCAGCGCCGACAGCAGGGCGGCCAGCGTGTCAAAAAAGGCGGTGCGGATGGAAGCGCTGGGAATGTCCACGTCCGAGGCCAGATACGAGCCGTACACGATCATGCCGGAGCCGGTGATGGACAAAGAGAAGAACGCCTGCCCCATGGCCATCACCCAGGTGTTGGGGTCGGCCAGGTATTCCCAACGGGGAACGAACAGGAACCGATAACCCTCGCCCGCCCCAGGCAGAAACACCACTTTCAGAGCCAGCAGGGTAAACAGCGCGAAGAACAGCGGCATCATGACCTTGTTGCTCTTTTCAATCATGATGGCCGCGCCGGAAAGCAGCACCAGCGTGGTGATGGCCACCACCGCCAGATGCCAGCCCAGGCTGCCGAAGGCGGTGGTGGCCCGGGCAAAGTACTCGCCGGCGTCCCCGGCAAACAGGCTGCCGCTGATGCTGCCCCACAGGCTGCGCAGCACCCAGCCGATGATGATGGAATAGCCAATGGCAATGCCCATGGAGCCAAGCAGCGGAATCCAGCCCAGCGCGCCGCCCAGCTTCTCTTTGCCGCGGGCGTTCCAGCACAGGCGGTAAGCGCCCAGGGTGCCGGTGCGCGCCATGCGGCCGATGCCGAACTCGGCGGAAAGACCCACATAGCTGAACAGCGCGACAAAGCCCAGGTACAGCAGCAGAAAGGCCGCGCCGCCGTACTGGCCAAGCCGGTAGGGAAACATCCAGATGTTGCCCAGGCCCACCGCAGAGCCGACGCAGGCCAGAATAAAGCCCAGTGAGTTGGAAAAGCTGCCATTCGTATGTTTGTGTTCGTGTTTCATAAAAATCAATTCTCCACAGCAATGAGCTAAATAAATAAAGCGACTGGATGCCAAACGATGTGAAAAAGATGGAAAATACCCGCGCTTGTTTTTCATTATAAAGGATGTGTGCGCGAAAAGCAAACGAAAACAACAAAAAGTCATAAAATTCGGACGAAATTTCAGTCAAATGGGTGGGCGGCCGGCCGTACAGAAGAATTTGCTAAAAAAATCACAAAATGGGCTTGCAAAACCGGATAGGGGCCGCTATAATAATAGCCAGAAAGTCTGTTTCAGGGCGGGGTGAAATTCCCCACCGGCGGTATAGCCCGCGACCACCTGCTTATAGCAGGTGCTGATCTGGTGAGACTCCAGGGCCGACGGTATAGTCCGGATGAAAGAAACGACAGTAAGAGAAACTGCACGTGCGCCCTTTTTCTGCCTGCTGGTATGAAAAAGGGCGCTTTTGTTTGTCCTCCTGCCTGTGTGTATCCTGAAAAATCCGCAACGGGCTTTCGCAAGAGCAAGGCCATGCAGCGCCGGCGGCGCAAAAAGGCTCAAGGTAAACGGGGCTGCATGGAATTGCTGCAAACTTTGAACAGGGCGAACCGCCCGGGAGGAATTGATTATGATGGTACAAAGCAAAACCCGCAAACTGAGTGTGACTGCCATGCTGGCGGCCGTGGCCACTGTGCTGATGTTCCTGGATTTCAGCATTCCCATTGTGCCTAGCTTCATCAAGCTGGACGTGTCGGAGCTGCCGGCCCTGCTGGCGGCGTACAGCCTTGGCCCCGTCAGCGGCGTGGCCGTTTGCCTGATTAAAAACCTGTTCAACCTGCTGTTTCACGGCTCCACCGGCGGCGTGGGCGAACTATGCAACTTCCTGCTGGGCGCCAGCTTTGTCATTCCGGCCGGCCTGATGTATCAGTACAAGAAGAACCGGAAGATGGCCTTCGTGGGGGCGCTCATCGGCGCGGCGGTGATGGCGCTGTTCAGCCTGCCGCTGAACTACTTCGTCACCTACCCCATGTACGTGAACGTGTACGGTCTGCCGATGGATGCCATTCTGGGGATGTACAATGCCATCCTGCCCGGCACCGACAGCCTGCTGAAGGCGCTGGTCATCTTCAATCTGCCCTTTACCTTCTTTAAGGGCATGCTGGATGTGGCACTTACCTTCCTGGTGTACAAGCCCCTGTCTCCCGTGCTGCACGGCCGCCGCTGATCGGGCGGAATGAGACAAAATTTCGCCGAAAATGGCCTTGACAAGGCAAAATCTCCGTGCTAATATAAACAATACAACAGAATAACAACTTATCAAGAGCGGCAGAGGGAACAGGCCCTGTGAAGCCCGACAACCTGCATTTTTTAGAATGTAAGGTGCCAAATCCTGCGGGAAACCGAGAGATAAGCGTGCGGCGCTCAGAACTTTCGGGTTCTGAGCGCCTTTTGTTTCCGGCAAGTTGTCTTTCTGGTTCCATCATTCACGCAAGCCGGGCGGTACAATGCAAAGGCCCGGCGCACGCCAAAGGAGGCAACAAAATGTCAAAGTATCTGTTTACGTCCGAGTCCGTCACCGAGGGGCATCCCGATAAGATCTGTGACCAGATCAGCGATGCCGTGCTGGATGCCATTCTGGCCCAGGACCCCGACGCACGCGTGGCCTGCGAGACTACCTGCTCCACCGGTCTGGTGCACATCATGGGTGAGATCACCACCCAGTGCTATGTGGACATTGCCGGCGTGGCCCGCAATGTGATCCGGGACATCGGCTATACCCGCGCCAAGTACGGCTTTGACGCCGACACCTGCGCCGTGATCACCAACATTGACGAGCAGAGCCCCGACATTGCGCTGGGCACCAACGATGAGGTGGGCGGCGCCGGCGACCAGGGCATGATGTTCGGCTTTGCCTGCGACGAGACCCCCGAACTGATGCCCCTGCCCATCAGCCTGGCCCACAAGCTGGCCAAGCAGCTGACGGCTGTGCGCAAGAGCGGCAAGCTGGCCTATCTGCGCCCCGACGGCAAGAGCCAGGTGACTGTGGAATACGACGACGGCAAGCCCGTTCGGGTGGATACGGTAGTCATCTCCAGCCAGCACGGCCCGGAGGTCAGCACCGAGCAGCTGCGTGCCGACATCATGGAGAATGTCATCCGTCAGGTCATCCCTGCCCAGCTGCTGGACGAGAACACCAAGTACTTCATCAACCCCACCGGCCGCTTTGTGGTGGGCGGCCCGCAGGGCGACTCCGGCCTGACCGGCCGCAAGATCATTGTGGATACCTACGGCGGCTATGCCCGCCACGGCGGCGGTGCCTTCAGCGGCAAGGACCCCAGTAAGGTGGACCGCAGCGCCGCCTATGCAGCCCGCTGGGTGGCCAAGAACATCGTGGCCGCCGGCATTGCCAGCAAGTGCGAGGTGGAGCTGGCCTACGCCATCGGCGTGGCCGAGCCTGTGTCCATTCTGGTGGATACCTTCGGCACCGGCAAGGTGGAGGACGAGCGCATTGAACAGGCGGTGGAAAAGGTGTTCGATCTGCGCCCCGCTGCCATCATCCGGGCGCTGGATCTGCGCAAGCCCATCTATCGCGCCACCGCTGCCTACGGCCACATGGGCCGTGAGGATCTGGGCGTGGCCTGGGAAAAGACCAACAAGGCGGACGAGCTGAAGGCAGCCCTGGAAGCCTGAAATGATTTGCCGAGCAGGCGGATGCATCCGGAACACACCGGGGCGTCCACCTGCTTCTTTTTTGCGGCGCAGCGGTGACGGCCCCGGAATGATGCAGTTTTGATGGGGTTTTTTGATATACTGTTCTCGGTGAAAAAAGAATGTGCCCCAATTCGTATCCATTGTGCCGGGAATCTGGTATGATGGATGAAAGAGATCGGGAAAAGCGGTTCCGGCTTTCACACGGCAGAAGGCCGCATAGGCAGCGGCCCCGCCGATGAAAACGGTTCCCCCGAAACGGAGACGGCGGCCTGTCCGAGCGCTTGGGTGGCGGGCCGGGAGAGGAGAATCCTATGAACCATTCGTTTGTACCGCATCGGTTGGCGGCGGCCCTGTGCGTCCTGGCTCTGGTACTGCTGTGCGGCTGCGGGCAGGCCGAAGCCCCTTCAGAGAGTGCGGCCCAGCCGCCCCAAAGCCCCGCAGATGCTTCCGGGCAGGCGGCGGATGACCCGAACCGCCTGGTCGTTGCCAGCAGCCAGAACCCGGCATACGGCAGCTGCCTCCCCGGGAAGGAGCAGCCCCCCGCAGTGTGGCGGGTGCTGCGGGCCGGGCAGGAGGTGTTCCGCACCGAGGGCGGGGACGTGTATGTGCTGAGGAACTGGCAGCCGGACGCCCCCGACCTGTTTGTGGTGTCGGATACATGGAACTATGAGGGCAATGCAGACAATCACTATACGGTGTACAATGCAGACGGTACCCAGCTGCTGGAGCAGAAGGGGGCCATCCCCACCGCGGTGGCGGGGCGGCAGCTTCTTTTGTTGTGCGGCGAGTGGGTGCAGCCCAGCGCCGACATGATCTACGACTGCTTCTATGACCTGGATACCGGCAGCACCAGCTGCCTGGGGGTGCGAAATTATATGGTGCGGGACGGGGAGTATTACCTGTTCTACGGCGACCGGGCCGAGCGGGTGGACGCGGCATTGAACGTGCTGGCCAACCTGCCGGACACGGATTACCATGACATTGAACAGGTCAAGAATTACCAGAAGGAAATGCAGCAGAACCGTTGGCCCGAGGGCTATGCGGTGCGCATGGAAGGTGCGGACACCCAGCCTTATCTGTACGGCCCGAACGGCGAAAAGGTGAGCGAGCAGCCGGTGTACCGCATCCTGAACGACGGGCAGGCGCTGCTGAGCAGTGATGGCGAGCGGTACACCGTGCTGAATGCCGCCAGCGGCCGGATCGAGGAAAGCGATACCCTCCACCGGTACCAATTTTACAGCGACCGAGTGAAGATCTATCAGGACGATACCATGACCTGGGGAGCATTTTATCTGGAGTGCCCCACCGGCGTCTATGAATCCGCCATGGCCGGCGTGTTTGAGGACGGCAGCGCCTGGTATCAGGAACCGGTGGATGTGAACCGCTACGACGCCCCGGTGCATGTGCTGGCCCAGGACGGGAACGAGGTGCTGGTGACAGAGAACGTGAACAATTACCCCTACAGCGCGCCCTACGGCTGTACGCGCACCCCCTATCTGGTCTGCGTCAAACCCGAGGGGGAGATTTTTGTGCTGCGCAGCAATGGCAGCCGGACGGCCCTGAACGGACAGGATGTGAGCTACTGCGCAGCGCTGGAGAATCAGGGCCTGTGGCTGACCCTGGACCGGGACAGCGAGACCGGACGAACCCGGCATATGTATCTGGCAAAAGAGGACGGTACCCTGCTGCTGGAAGGCGACCAGCTGACCTACAGCGAGGCGGAGAACGGCCTGTGGTGCATTGACGGCGACGTGATGGGCCTGCGCGCCCTGGACGGCCGGTGGATCTGGCAGGTTCCTTCCGAGGGTGCAGCGTTTATGAATTGAACCGGTTCGCGGCCCCGGAAGCCGGCAGCCCAAAACCATAAAAATCGGTCGGAACACGTGCGGAAGGCGCGCGTTTTCCGGCCGATTTTCTCGCTTTGTATAGAGAATTTTACAATCTGCTGCGTTTACAAGGGTTCGGCGATTCGATATAATAAAAACAGCAGTGCGCTGGTTTGTAAGGCGCACGTTGAGCGCCCCGCCCGGGGCGGAAAAGGAGAAGCAGCGTGCAGGAAAAACAGGATATTTTCATCAACCGGGAACTGAGCTGGCTGGATTTTGACCAGAGGGTGCTGGCCCTCGCCAAGGACAAGAACGTCCCGCTGGCCGAGCAGCTGAAGTTTGCCGGGATCTACGGCAGCAATCTGGACGAATTTTTCATGGTCCGGGTCGGCTCGCTGTACGATCAGACCCTGCTGAAGCAGGATAAAACCGAGAATAAAACCCACATGACCCCCCAGCAGCAGCTGGCCGCCATCATGCCCAAGGTGGCGGCTCTGCAGGAGCAGTGCGACAAAATCGTGAACAAGCTGGCGGCGGCCCTGGAAGAGCAGGGCTACAAGCGCCTGAATTTTGAAAAGCTGAACAAGGAGCAGGAGCATTTCTGGAAGAAGTACTTCCAGAAGGAGATCAAGCCGGTGCTTTCGCCGCAGGTGGTGGACCACCGCCATCCGTTCCCCTTCCTGCGCAATCAGGAAATTTACCTGTGCGCCCAGCTGAAAGAGAGCAGCTGCATGGGCATTCTGCCCATCAGCAGCCAGTTTGAGCGCCTGCTGTACCTGAAAGAGGGCGACAACCTCTGCTACGGCCTGGTGGAAGAGCTGATCCTGCATTTTGCCTCCCAGGCATTCGAGGGCGAAAGCGTCCAGAAGGCCTGTCTGTTCCGGGTGACCCGCAACGCGGACCTGACGGTGGAAGAGGCCATGATGGACCATGACATCGACTACCGCGAGGTGATGAGCGAGCTGCTGAAAAAACGCCGCAAGCTGGCGGCGGTACGCCTACAGTTCAGCCCCACGGTTACGCCGGAGATGAGCAAGTTTTTGTGCGAAAAGCTGGTGCTGCCCGCAGTGCAGTGCTTTACGCAGGCAAGCCCGCTGGATCTGAGCTGCATGTTTAAGCTGGCGGCCCGGCTTGCGGCAGACGGCCACAGCGAGCTGTGCTACCCGGAAGCCCGGCCCATGCTGCCCCCGCCTGAGTACGACCTGACGGAGGAGGTGCGGCGCCACGATGTGCTGCTGGCTTACCCCTACCAGAGCATGAAGCCCTTCATCGGGATGCTGGAAAAGGCCGCCGCAGACCCGGATGTGGTGAGCATTAAGATGACGCTGTACCGAATGGCCCGGGAGTCCAAGATCGTGGAGGCCCTTACCGCTGCTGCCGAGAACGGCAAGGAAGTGGTCACAGTGGTGGAACTGCGCGCCCGCTTTGACGAGCAGAACAACATCGACTGGTCCAAGCAGCTGGAAAAGGCGGGCTGCACCGTGATTTACGGCTTTGACGACTACAAGGTGCACTCCAAGCTGACCCTCATCACCCGCAAAAAAGGCCCGAAATACAGCTACATCACCCAGATCGGCACCGGCAACTACAACGAAAAAACCAGCGAGCAGTACACGGACCTGTCCTTCATCACCTCCAATTCCTCCATTGGCGAGGAAGCGGCCGCCGTGTTCAACAACCTGGCGGTGGAACGCCTGACCCCCACCACCAACGACCTGCTGGTGGCCCCCCTGTGCTTCAAGAGCGTGCTGCTCAAGGAGATGGAGCAGGAGATCGAGGCCGCCCGCTGTGGCCGCCCCGCCCGCATTGTGCTGAAGAACAACTCGGTGAGCGACCGGGAGATCATTGAGAAGCTGTCGGAGGCGTCCTGTGCCGGGGTGCACATCGACATGATCGTGCGCGGCATCTGCTGCGTGCGGGCCGGGGTCCCCGGCGCCACCGAGAATCTGCACGTGCGCAGCATCGTGGGCCGCTATCTGGAGCATTCCCGCATCTACTCCTTCGGTGAGGGAGAGGACGTGCGGATGTACATTGCCTCGGGCGACTTTTTGACCCGCAACACCGAGCGCCGCGTGGAGGTGGGTGTGCGCATTCACGACCCGGCCCTGGTCAAGCGTCTGATGGGTGTGCTTCAGATGCAGCTGGACGACAATGTGAACGCCCGCGAGATGAAGCCGGACGGCAGCTATGCCCGCGTGAAGCCCAAAGAAGGGGAGCGGCGCATTGACAGCCAGATGATGATGTACAACTACTTTGCCAACAACTGGCAGGTAACGGCCCCGGCGGCCGCCGCCCGCCGCCGCGCCCCCGCCGCCCCGAAGCAGGGCTTCCTGGCCCGCTTGCTGGGGGCCTTCGGCAAGGGCTGAGAACCCTGCTGAGATCTCCATGAAACGGCTTCCCTGCAAAGGGAAGCCGTTTCTGTTTCGGAGAGTTTGGCTTCCCCTCGAGAGGGAGGCTCCCGCCGCCGCCGTTTGCTTGCAACACCCACTTGCTTACACAAAAGGGACTCCCCACACAGCTGAACCGCCCCAGAAATAGTAGACATGCACAAAAAGAGACCCATGTAGGGTAAACCTCAACAGGACTGACGAAGCGAAAGCGGAGGCAGTCCTGTTTTTAGTTGGATGCGTTCGTGGTTA
>Ga0129315_1001095_pt1 | contig 12821 bp, 12 predicted proteins | sample Cm827metagenome_FD_94432 | JGI IMG/M metagenome (GOLD analysis project Ga0129315, IMG submission 94432) | Eastern black-and-white colobus group fecal microbial communities from Wisconsin, USA - Cm827 metagenome | ecosystem: Host-associated > Mammals > Digestive system > Large intestine > Fecal...
AAAACAGAAGAAGAAAAAACAGAAGAAGAAAAAACAGAAGAAGAAAAAACAGAAGAAGAAAAAGAAGAGGTAGTAGAAAACCCTACAGTAAATGAGAAAGCTACTGAAATTAGCAAGTCAGTATTAAGGGAAAGAGCATTTAGAAAGTAATAAACAATATATTTATTGTAATAAATAGGAAAATAGTGTATAATATATATATAACATATATGAATGGGGGTATGAATTATGATAGTCATTTATGCTTTATTTATTATTTTACTAGCATATGATATTCATTGTAGAAAAGTGGAGAAGGAATTAAATATGAAAGGCTATCCTAATCCATACATCAAATAAATAGTGGTTAAAAAACCTTTGTGGTATTGAATAAATACTGCAAGGGTTTTTTTATTTTATCTGAATAAAAACTTATATCTTCTAAATGAAAGTATTGAATATATGTGATTGACTAAATATATATATTGTTTTATAATATAACTGTAAAATGCATATATTAGTAAAATGGTAATATGTGTTAAATTTAAGGAGGTATAAAATGGAGGAAACAAATGTTATCAATGTTGCTGAAAAATCAGCAAAAAAATATTCAATCGCTATTGTTACAGTAATTATGTCTATGTTTTTAGCTTTAACTTTAAGTTATACAATACCAACAATCGGTAAAGCAAATGGAACATTTATAGTTGCAAAAGCAGATAGTCCAAAGGATGCCTTTAATAAACTTCAAGGATCAAAAGGTGGAGTTTTAGGTAATGAAGTTAAGACTAAGGTAACTAGTTTAGGTGCTGATATACAAAGTTTAGTTCTTTCTGTTGTAATGGCAATCTTAACAACTACTACTTTATGGACTAGTACAAAGTTTACTGGAGCAGGTGAAAATCCACAAGCAAAAGCAGCTTTAAAGAATGCATTAATGTTCCAAATTGGAGGAATAGCTTTCTTAGCTTCATATTCTGGATTAGTATTATTTGGATTAAACAATTTAAATATGTTCTAATAAAAAATAAAGATATAGGACAACCCCCTATATCTTTATTTGAATAAAAAGCTAGGAGGGATATTTAATGGCACATCCAGTTCCGAAGGACCTAAAGGGAGAAGAGAGATTTTTAACTATCCCATATATGGATTTATATTTAAATAAAACTGGAGCTATTTACAATGGTGGAGTTACAGTTTTATCAGGAGTAATTGGTAAGCTTACAAATAATGCAATAGTATTCTTAGTTCTTCTTGTAATACTAAATATTGCAGTATATCCATTAGCACAAACTACTATAAAGAAGAGTGCGTTTGATGGTGGTGGAGTAAGAAGAGATAAGTTTCTGTATAAAAAGTATTCTTATAAAAAGAAAAAAAATATTTATTTAAGAAGAGCAAAATAAAATATGAAAGGATGTTTATTATGAAAATTATATTAACATTAATGACTGTTATATCTATTGGAGCTGCTGTATTTGCAATAGCAAAAATAGTTACAGATAGTAAAAAGAACTCAAAAAGTAAAGTAAGAAGATAGTATTAAGGGGAATGAGGTAGTCTTATGCGAGTAATTTTAATAGTTGGAATATTACTTATATTAGGGGGAATTTTATTCCCCTTATTTACTTATTTTAGAGAAGTAAAAAAGGATAAGGAAATAGTAAGTAAAAATTCTAAAAAGAAATCTACAAAAACTAATAGTGAAACTAATATTAAGGACAAAGTTGATAAGGATACAAATGTTAAAGATAGTAGAGATTTATTAGACTTTGAAGAAATACTAATTTGTAATGAAGATGAAGCTATCCTGAAGGTTGCTAAAGATGAATATGTAGCTTATTTAGAAGTTAGTGGGGTATCATATAACCTACTTTCTATAGAAGAAAAACTTTCACTTGAAGAATCATATGGAACATTACTAAATGGAGTTGATTTTGAGTTCCAACAATTTATACAATCAAGAAGTTTAAAATTAGATAGTTATGTAGATATGTATCAGGATAGAATAAATAGTTTAGAGGATAAATATTCAAAATTAAAGCAAAAGCTTGAAACAATAAATGATGAAAAAGAAATTGAAAAAATTAAAATAGATATTGAAAAATTAAATGACCAGTTATCATATGCTTATAAATTATTACAGTATTTTAGAAATGAATATATAGATAGTAGTCTTTTAGAAAGAAAGTATTACGTTATACTAAAGTATTTCCATGACTCTACAGAATATAATGACTTATCTGATTTAGAAATATTAAAAAGTGCTTATAGTAATTTATATAATAAGGCATCTATATTTACAGATAGTTTTCAAAGAATGAATATAAATTGTAAGTTTTTAAATGGTTTTGAAATGGCAGAGCTATTATATAGTTCCTACAATAAAGATGAATCAAATATTTTAAAACTTAATAATGCAATAAAAGCTAAATATAATCATTTATGTACTACTGCTACTCCGATATTTGCAAAACAAATATTAGAAGAGAAGAAAAAAATAGAAGAAGAACAAAAACAATTAGAAGAATCAATAAAGGATAAAGTAGCTGCTTTAGAGAATTTAGGGGAGGGGATGTAGATTTATGTTTGGTAGAAAGAAAAAAAATATAAGAGAAAATAATAATATAGATGAAGAAATTATAGTTGATGAAAAATTAGATAATGAAGAAGAAACGTTTTTAGAAAGAAATGTTACTAATCTTAAGGATTTAATAACAAATGAATATGTAGATTTCTCTATTGATCCTAAATTTTGTTCAGTTGGAGAAAAGTATGCCAAGAATATGTATATAGGGATTCTTCCATCAGCAGTTAATTTCCCTACATATTTAGATGATTTATATAATTTTGGTGATGTAGATACAAGTATATTTGTTTCTCCAGTGGAAAATGAAGATGCAATATCATCATTATCAAAGTTAAAAACAAACTTAGAGGTAGAGTTAGTTACTGCAAATGGAAATAATAGAAGAGATGATATGGAAGCTAAAGCATACGAAGCTAAAAGACTTAGAGAAGAAGTAAGAGATGGTCATAATAAGTTATATGAGGTTGCTACTATATGCACAGCATTTTCAGATACAGAGAAGAATTTAGATAATGATGCTATTAGATTAAAACAATTATTAGGCAGAAAAGATATAGGATTAAAAAATGCTATATATGAACAAGAAGAAGGTTATAAATCAAATAAACCTTTAATGAAAAATCTTATTAATGAATACCATACATATGATAAGAGAGCATTAGCTTGTACTTTCCCTTATACCTCTTCTAATATAAATCATAAAAAAGGTATTCCAATAGGTAGAAATATGGATACTGGATTACCAATTTTGTATGATAATTTTGATAGAAGTTTAAATAACTATAATATGGTTATTTTCGCTCAATCAGGAGGGGGAAAGAGTACATTCCTAAAAATGTTATCTGCAAGAGGTGCAACATTTGATGACATAATGAGCATAGCAATAGATATTGAACCTGAATATAATGATATCGCTCGTATATTAGGAGGACTAGTAGTAAAAATAGAAAATGGTACATCTACAATACTTAATTTCTTTGATGTAGAAACTGACTTAGAAATAAATAGATTAACTAAAAAGACAGAAGAGGTTGTTTTTTTAGATGATAAAATATCTTCTATTACATCAATTCTTCTTACTATGGCTAAAGGAATTACTGGCTCTAATGAAGAGTATTATAACGATATAACTAGAACAATAATTAGAGAGTGTATTAGAGATGTTTATAATGATAAAGGAATTAATAAAAATGCAAACAGTTTATATGAATATATGGATACTACAATAGATGAAGATGGAAATATAGTAGGTGGTTTAGTACCTAAATTAATGCCAACTTTATCTGATTGGTACAAAGCTTTAGAGAAGAGGGAAAAGTCTAATACTAATAAAACTTACACTAAATATTATGATTATTTATTAGCAGTTATGAGTGAATATACACATTATACAAATGGAGGATTTACTTGCTTTGATGGACAAAGTACAGTGAAACTTTCTAAAGATATTCCTTTTATTAACTTTGATGTTTCATCACTTAATGAGGAAACACAATTACCATTAGCACAACATATTATCACAGATTATATTTGGGAAACAATTATTAAGAAGAATAATGATGGTAAAAAGATTAGAGTTATAGTAGATGAAGCTTGGAGAATGGCAAAGGTAATAAATAATAAACCTAAGTTTCCTGAAGCCCTAAATTTCTTGGAAACATTATTTAGAAGAGCAAGAAAGAAGAATACATCAGCAGTAGTAATTTCACAACAATTTGATGAGTTCTACAATGAATATACTCAAAGTATTATAAGAAACTCTGAAACTAAAGTGTTCTTACCACCTGATTATACATCTGTAGATGATATTCAAAAGGTTTTCCATCTAACGCAAGGAGAAACACATTATTTAAAACATACAAAGACTGGGGAGGCCCTATTAAAATGTGGGACTCTATCAGCAAAATTAGCTGTTGATATACCAACCTTTGAATTTGAATTTGTAGAAACTAATCAAAATAAAAAACATTCTTAGGAGGTAGGTAAATGTTTTATTTAGAAAAATATAAATCTAAACTCAATAAAAAAATTATCTTCCTAAGCATTATAGCTTTTGTTTTTATTAGTTTATTCATTATTCCATTAAGTTTTAATGCAGGACTTTTAGAAATACTAGAAGAATCATTAAGTGGTGCTATTGCATCATTAATAAGACTTATAGCAAATTCAATAGCTGCTATAATTAATAAAATGGGATTAGGTATAGATAAGTTAGTTTTTAACGTTGCAAGCAACTTTTCTCAACCAACTATTTTAAAGAATGGTAACTTGACGTTACTAAAAAATAACTCTTTATCAGGTCAATTAATGAATTTATATTCATTATTTGTCTACATTGGTGCAACTGCTTTAGGAGTTGCAGGAATATGGATCACTCTTGATTTTTTAAAAACTGCAGAAGATGTAAATCATAAAGCTAAACTTAAAGAGAGATTAACTAAGTTTTTAGTTTCAATAGTATTATTAACTTCCATTCCTACAATATTTGATGAAATTATGATAATAAATCAAGTTTTAATAGATATATTTAGGCTTGTGATAATAGATTCAGGTGCAGGTAATTCAGTAAAAGGTATGTTTTTATCTGATATTTTTAAAGCAATGGCGGAAGCAGAAAAAAGTGATATTATCTTAGCATCTATTTATTTAATAAGTACATTTATAAACGCTTGGCTAGTTATCTTCTATATGATAAGGGATTTATCAATTTCTCTATTATTTATAGTTGGTCCAATTATAGCAGTATTTTTGCCTTACAATACTAATTTAGTTTTGAAATGGTTAAAAGAAATAATAAGTAATATCTTTACACAAGCTATTCAAGCTTTAATAATGGCAATTATAATACTCATAGCATCTTCCTTAGGAAAGGATTCAGTATTATATGATAAAATATTTGCACTAGTTGCTTTTTGCTCCTTTATTCCATTAACTGCTACAGTTAAGAGAATGTTAGGACTAGAGGGAGAGATAGGAGTTGCTAAATCAAATGCTGGACTAGGTGCTGTTATGGGTGCTATTGGATTAGCAGGTGCAACATATGCAGGCATTAAAGGTACTGTAAATAAAGTTAAGGATGCAAATAGTGATATTAAAAATATATCAGCTGAAGAAGAGTTAATGAAAAAATCCAATTTTGGAGATAATCAAGTTTCTACGTCAGTATCAAAGAACAATGATAGCAATATTAAAGGTCTTATAGGTAGTGGAAATACACCTAATTCACCTTCTCCTACTGGACTTGGTGGTGGTGGTAGAGGGGTTGGTATTGATCCGAATAATAGGGCTGCTACAAATAGAAATTATGGCGTTGAAACTGTATCAGATTATGATAATTTGCAAAATGGAGGATATACAGCAACTTCAAGAGCCAAGCAACTTGAAGGTATGAAGTCAAATGCTAAAAAGCAAAGAAATAGAGCAATTCTAGGGGGTGCTATGGGTACTCTAGGGGGTGCGATTGCAGGTATAGGAAGTGCTGCCTATGGAAGTCCATTTATTACTATGATGGCATCTAAAGTTGGAGCAGAGTTGGGAAATGATGTAGGTTCTTTAGCAGGAGAAAAAGGTACTGAGATAGCTCAAAGTGCTAAGGAATATGCAAAAGATTATCACTATGGTGAAGGTATAAGGTATGATGGAGAACAAAATCAAGCTTTAGATTCATTATTCAAAGATGTAGATTTCAAATCTAAGCCAAGTGAAGTATTTAATACTGTAAAAGCTAATTTTAATAGAAATAGAGATATTATTAGATACAATAAAGATGATGAAGTAGGAAGAGAACAAGCTAACCAAAGAGCAACTGGATTAGATAAATATTCTATGAATCCAAGAGATTACTCTACTGAAAATAAAGCAATATTAAGAAGAAATTCACTTGAAAGACAAGGAAAGTTTGGAAAAGCTCATAGGAGTTATGCAAGGAACACATATGATAGAAATCAGCCATATATTCCTTCTGAACAAATTACAATGCCAGGAAATCCAAAACTAGAAGGTAAATCTGATGATCCTATTTTATCTGCAGGTAATCCAATAAGACCAATAGCACCACCTAATCCACCTAGCCCTTCTGATTTAGAGGTTAATCAAAATAAAAAAAGAAAAGAAGATGAAATTAATTTCTTTGAAGATTTTTATAAAGATTTAGAATCTCTTGATATGGATGTTCTTAGCTATGAAAATAACAATGATTATTTATCAGTTTTAGATGATATTTATGGTCAATATGAAAATCCTCATATCAATAATGATTATGGTCAATTAAGTTAGTAGGTGATGATATATGTCAATAATATTATCTATTATTAATGCATTAAGAACACTTAAAAAGATAAGAAAAAAAATTGGGAAAAATGGAGTTTTAAGTGGTAAACATATATTTAAATTAATAGTGAATTTTCTATATCCAATTATCTCTGAAATAGCATTAATAGTAATAATTATTGCAATAGCATTTTATATGATAACTGGAGCTGTTGGAGAATTATTTAATGGAATAAAAAAGCTATATGGTAGTTCTTCTCAACCTCCATCTGCTTTTTATGAAAATATTTCAGAAGAAGATATGAAAAGATTAGTAGATGAATCAGGTGCAAATTTAAATCCTAAAAAAGTTTCTAAATATATAAAAAAAGAAGTAGAAAGTGTTCCCTCTTCTATAAGTGGAACTAAGATTATAGAAACTGGTGAAGATAATAAAGTAAAGAATACTGAAAATGAAACTGTAACAGTAAATACAACAAGTTATGTTGATAAATATAAACTTAATTGGGAATTTGTAGCTGCTGTTGATATTGCCTTATTTAATGCACATGATATTGAATCTGATGAATCTATTAATAAAGCAAATACAATTTTTCCAGTATTTGATTGGAATAAGACATATTCAAGAGATACAACAGATTTTGAAAGAAATTGGACAGAAGTTTATGAGTATGATCCGACTACTGGAAAAACTGTTCAAACTAAGAATACCTATAATTCCAGTAAAGAAATATTTAAAACAGTGAAAGAGCCTTTAGCAATACCCAATAAGGTAGAAACTTTATTTGGAATATATAATTATAGCGTTAGAGAAGATGTAGTTATAAAAGATAGTAAGTATTCTAATCCATATGTAATTAAGCAAGATGTTTCTTATAAAGAGGTATTTGATAAAATGGTACCTGATTATACTAAACCAATTTATAAAACTGAAAATATCTATATAGTAAGGACATATGATGCAGAATATGGAGATTATGGATATAAAGAATATAAGGCACCAATAGGTATAAATACAACATTTAATACTAGTAAAGTATATGATTATATAGGAACTGATGGGGATTATTATGTATATGAAAATGGATGGTGGATTTTTTCTTCTAAACTTCTTCTAAATAAAAAAGATATATCAGCTAATGAAGTAGACCAACGATTAATTTTTGATAGATATGATACAGAAGAAATATTTACTGGAAAGTATAAGGAAAAGAAACAATATAAAACTATTACTGTAACTCAAAAAACTATGAAGAAAACTAAACAAAAAATAGTAGAAGATAAGCCTAATAACCCTAGCCTTAGTTTCCAACCAACTAAGTTTATTCAATACCTGAATTATAACAAATTAAGTGTAAAAGATATAGATTTATTAAGAGAAGTAATGCTTAATTTACCTAATGGAAATAGCTTAATGGATAATTTAGATAGAATAGCAAAAGGAACATACGGAGATATAGGAGATGGAAATGGTGGAATTGGTGGAGGAAACCCAATAGGGGGATATAATTTTATGATTCCTTTATTTATACAATGGGATACAAAATGGGCCAACAATTCTTATGCAGGAGAAAATATAGGACTAGCTGGATGTGCCCCTACAAGTATGGCTATGGTTATTACTGGGCTAGGGGGAAATATGAAGGATATAGACTTAGATAATAATGGTATAGTAGATCCTTCGGAATCAGCACAATGGTCAACTAATAATGGTTATGCTGCATATATGCAAGGCTCCTATGATACCTTAATACCTGCAATAGCAAAAAAGGCAGAACTTACTTCAGAACAAACTTATAATGCTGATAAAGTTTATCAAGCTTTAAAAAATGGAAAAGTAGCAGTAGCTAATGTTATGCCAGGTACTATTATAAATGGACATCACTTCCTAGTTTTAACTGGAGTTAATGCAGATGGTAGTATAAGAATGAATGACCCTAATTCAAAAGTAAATTCTGAAAAGGGTTGGTCTTTAGATACTATTAAACGTGAAAGCAAAAACTTCTGGATAATAGATAATCCAAAGGCAGATATATATGACCCTAGTTTGGGTAGAGAAGATTTATTTATTGCTAAAGTTAGAAGAGGTGCTATACAAACTTATTATCAATTCGGAGTATTACCTTCAATTACAATAGCACAAGGAATAGAAGAAAGTGGATGGGGAGAAACCAAACTAGCTACTCAATATAATAATCTTTTTGGAATTAAAGCTGATTCAAGTTGGAAGGGTGAAAAAGTTGCTTTAATAACTGGTGAAGATTATAGTAATGTAATTACTGCATACTTTAGAGTTTATAATACATGGGCAGAAGGTATTTTTGACCATGGTCTATTTATATATGAAAATTCTAGGTATACTCAACATGGATTCTTTAAAGCAACAGATTATAGAGGACAATCTAAGGCATTACAAGATGCAGGATATGCAACATTAAAAGACCAGTATGGTAATCCAATATATTCAAATCATATAAACAATATAATAGAAACTTATAGATTACATCAGATAGATGAACAAGTTAAAAAAACTAAATATTAATAATAATTAAGTTTAATTTAGTGTTAAAATTATTCTTCGATATTTTATATAAAGAGGGGAGTAATTTAACACTAGATTAATTTTATCAAGATAAGTAGGGTGAATATATGAATAGAAAGAAAATTAAAATACTGATATTTGTTGTTATTGTAGCATTAATTATAAAGGTATTTTACAATGTGAAAAAAAACAACATTGAGGATATACAAAGAGATGTTAATATAGTAAATTTTGAGAATAATGCACAATTAGATAATCCTCCTCAAAATGAGAATTATGGACATGAAACTGGAAATGGAGTAACTATAAATTTAACTAATAGAACAGAGTTTTTACAAAAAGTAACCAACTTAGACTATGGTTTATCTGTTGTAAATTCTTTAAATGAAGGATTTAATTATATTAATCCAATAAGTCAGAGTGATAAGAATTCTACTAAGGAATATTACAATAAGAATAGTGAGGTTATAAATATTCTATTTGGGATACAAGATTATAATACTTTCTTGAAGTTTTATAATGACTTAAATAATGGAACTATAACAAGCTGTACTATTTTATTAAATAGTTTAAAGGAAGAAAATAATATATTTAAATTTGATATAGAGCTATCAGGTGATATTACTCTAATTATACCAGTAAAGGTATTAGCAAAAAATAATGATGATATGTTAGGTAGACTATATTTATATAATTAATATATCTAATAGGGGATGAGGTTATGAGTAAAAAGAGAAGTGATTTATTAAAAGATAAAAAGCTAGTATACATTATAGGAATTTGTTTTGTAGTTATTATTATAGTTAGTATAGTTTTATTCTATAGAGGTAAAAAGAAGATAGAAGATGAAAAGAATATAGGTAGTTTAACTAGTCAGTATAATCAGGAACAAATTATTAATAATAAAGATAAAACAGTAGGTAATACAATAATAGAAAACGAAACTGATGATAGTGATACAGAAGAGGATAAAGTAGATACTTCAAATATGAAAAAAACATATAAAAATGTAGATATTGTTTCCCTAGATGATAGTGGAGTAGAAAGGGAAGCTGATGATTTTACTGTATTTCTTTCTGAAAAGATAAATAGTAATTCTATTGATGAGTTATATAATAATCTTAATGTAGAGTATGTAGAAGAATTTAATTACTCACAAGAAAAATTTGAATTTGAAAATACTTTTAATGGTGCTATTACTACAGAAGTAACTAATGTAGAAAAAAATAAAGGTAAAGATAGATTAATAATAACAACAAAATTAATTGAGAGTAATGGAGCCTTTAAGGTAGTAGATTATACTTTATTTAGTGATGGAACATTTGCAGACATACCAATTTATCTTTCTGCTGATCTACCATTTAAAACAGAAATAGATAATGTAAAATATGAGATAAATAAGAGATATGATACTAGGTTAGGTGCTATATATAATATAGATATAGAAAATAATTCAGATAAATTAATAAAAATAAATGATATGCTTATTAAAAATAAGAATGTAGTTTATAGTTATGAAGTCATTAGTGATAATACAATTTTAGAATCATATCCAGGTATAGAATTTAACTTTAAAATAAAATCATTTAATAATAGTGATATTGATTATGTTGAGTTAAAATGTGAAGATTATGAGGGTAACCCTTATAGTATTGTAATCTTAGATAAGAATAGCTAATATTCAATTAATAAGGAGAAGAGTATGAGTAAGAAGAATTTTAAACTTCAACGATTATATATTTTTATAGCTGCAATTGTTATCTCATTCAGCTTTATGATTAAACCTTCATATGCAGTAAGCAATAGAGATAATTTAAGAAATGAATTAAATAACCAAGAGAAGATATTGGAGGAAGAAATGAATCCATTAGATCCTCTAAAAAGTGATGTAACAAAGTCTATTTATGAAAAGGCTATAAATGATATAGTAGAAGCTAATAAGACCACAACTGGAGAATTAGATATAAAAAGTAAATCAGATATGCTACAAAGATTTGTTTTTAAACTTATTGTAAATACAAGGACTATATCTATTTATGCTTATGTAGGGATATGGGTACTAGGTATCTTATATGCAAGTACATTTGGGAGTAGAGATGTAAATAAGAGAAGAAAGGTATATTTAATATTAAGAAATAGTACAGTTTTATTCTTAATATATATAAATATTCCATTAGTAATAATATGGTTAAATTCAGATAAGACTAAGTTATCTGATATTTCCATTATTAATTCGATTTATGCAGGACTAGAATTCCTTCAAAGAAATTCCTTAGTTATATCAGGTCTAATGGCATATGCAGGTGTAAGTAGACTAATAATTAGTAGAAATGATTTATCAGTTAGAAAGCAAGGGAAATACCTAACAAAATTTTCAGTTATAATGTTTATCTGTCTAAATGTTGCCCCAATAGCAATGTACTTCCTAATCTGATTTAAAATTCCATAAGAGTGCAATAAATGATTTTAAACTAAAACACTAATTAATTTAATGTAAAGGCTCTGTTTTAAACTTATGGTGATAATGGAAAGTATAAAAGTGGATAAATTTATTTATCCACTTTTAATTCGCAATAGTTTAATATTTACTATTAACTACATTACATATTATTTCATTCAATTAAGACTTATTTACTTTCATTTTTTTCTTATATGCCATTGCCATAAATGACATACCAAGAAAAGCTAAGAAATAGTAAACAAAATCTAATAATCTATTAGAACGTATTTCATAAGAAATACGTATACCAATATAAAATATAATATCTATTAATAGCACTACTATACCTATTAACATCATTGTTTTATGTGGTAAGGCTTTTATTTTATCTATCATAAATTTTATCAACTCCTTAATTTAATGCGTATAATAAAACAATTGCGTAATAATATATATTTTTATTATACATTTATTTGGAATATAATTCCAAGAGGAATAGAAATAATTGCCCTTGTTGAAAAAAGTTAATAATTATCAACATTCAAATAAAACAGAGCCAATGTAAAATAAATTAAATAATTTAGCAGATTTATTTATATTTTGTATTTGTAAAATATTTCTATATAACTCCAATTAATGGTATAATTTGGGGGTGCTTATAATCATTATTATTAAAAGGAAAAGGTGTATGCAAAGATGGGCAAGTTATTGAAAAATAAGAGAATGATTTTTGGGATAGGAGTTTTGGTAGGTATATTAGTTATAGGAGAAATAATTACTGCTATAACAGAAAATACAAAAAAAACTGCAACAAATGAAACAGTAAGTAATGGAATAGTAACAGAACCAACTAATGAAATTGCTAAAGAAACAGAAAGTGAAACAACAACTAATGATTCAAGTGAAGAACAAACTGAGATTAATTATACTGAAAAAGAAATTGTTGAAAATTTTATAATTGGTATGTCAGCAAATATGAGAGTGATGAATGAATTATC
>Ga0129315_1001097_pt1 | contig 12794 bp, 6 predicted proteins | sample Cm827metagenome_FD_94432 | JGI IMG/M metagenome (GOLD analysis project Ga0129315, IMG submission 94432) | Eastern black-and-white colobus group fecal microbial communities from Wisconsin, USA - Cm827 metagenome | ecosystem: Host-associated > Mammals > Digestive system > Large intestine > Fecal...
TAAAGTGACAAGATCTCCAGAAAGCATGCAGGCGTTTGAGCCGGTGATGTATATGTCCACGTCAGGTTTGACATACAGACTGTCTACGACCTTCTCAAATGATGGCACCTTCTGGATCTCATCCAGGAAGAAATAGGTCTTTTCCCCTTCACACAGGTGCTCCTTAAGATAGGAATACAGCTTTCGGTAATCCGGAAGGTCCTCATATTCCAGCTCTTCAAAATTGATAGAAACGATCTGTTTTTCAGATATACCATTTAACTTGAGCCACGACTGATACTGCAGCAGCAAAGTGGATTTTCCGCAGCGTCTGATCCCTGTCACGACCTTGATGACCTGTTCATCCTTCCACTGGATCAGACGATCCAGGTATTCTTTTCTTTCAACCAAGATGCTCACCTCCATCAGTTCATATTCCGATTTTAGAACGCAACAGGTAAAAAATCAATTTATATTCCGAAATCGGAACGCTACGATTTTTACTTATCTATAGATCACTAATATATACATGAGTATAAAGTGCGTCGGACTCGAATCTCAACCTAATTGATTTCTGTTCCTCTACTTAATATTGCAAGATATTTTGCAAATGCATATTTTTTATATCTCTTGCTTTCGGGCTTTTGGTCGACAAGAATTCCCAGGTCACAGAATTGATCGACTATCCTGTTTGCTGTTGGTTGAGAAATATCCAATTTATCCGCAACTAATTGCTTATCGATAACAGGTGATTCAAAAATAAGATTTAAAAGCCGTCTGTTATTGTTGTTAGACTTGACCATCATATCTTCACATACTTTCTTTAATGACAATATCTCTTTTGCAGTCGATATAGCCTCCTCCGATGTCTCCGCTACACCTTTAAGGAAAAATTTGACCCACTGTTCCCAGTCTCCCGTCTTCCTAACCGTCATCAGACGATCATAATATTCCTGCCTGTTTTGTTTAAAAAAGTAACTAATATACAGCAGTGGCTGTGATAATATCCTTTGCTGGCATAGCCAAAACGTAATGAGAAGTCTTCCCATTCTGCCATTGCCATCTAGAAATGGATGTATAGTCTCGAACTGTGCATGTATAAGCGCTATTTTTATTAATGGCGGCAAATTGCTTTCCTTATGCATGAATAACTCTAAAGCACCCATTGCTTCATTCATGTCTGGAACACTTGGAGGAACAAAGGTCGCTTCATTTAATGTGCACCCTGGAGCACCTATCCAATTTTGACTCGTGCGGAATTCCCCAGGACTCCTTTTACTACCTCTGCCGCTAAATAATAAGACACGATGTATCTCCCTCAGAAGGCGCAAAGATAACGGAAACTCTTTAAGCCTCTCCAATCCATAATTCATTGCACCGACATAGTTTACAATATCTCCTATATCCTCTTTTTTCTCCCTGGACTGGTCACCATCAAAAACGTCCACCAATGATGCTTGCGTCCCTTCTATCTGTGAACTAAGGACAGCTTCCTTCTGAACGTACATCGCAACGAACAATTCCGGATCCGGCAATGTTTCTGTTACTCCATCAAGTCTGCCAAGCATCCTGTCCGCACGTGAAAGCAGATCTATCATCTCGCTATCGTAAAAAATTGGTGGGTCTGGCGGCAACGGCTTTGGTTTGAACGTTTTATACCCTAATGGTTGGGAAATGAATATCCCTGCTCTATTTTCCATGGCTCACCTCTAAATAACACTTTTGTTAGTTATGCCAGCTATCGAGTTTTTTAAATAAATTTTTTGCTCTTATTTTTTACTTAGAATATCATCTTTGTCCTTATTTACAATTGTTTTTTTCCCAATTGCAATAACAAGTTGTACATTGACAGTTGAATAGTCCTGAAAAAGCACTGTTGATAAATTTCATGCTATCAAAAAAGCTCCAGCGAATCACCGCTGGAGCACAAAACCTAACTTCGGGGGCTAGGACGATTCAGGATCGTCCCCTTTTTAGTTTCAGTATCTTATTTCTCGGTCTTCTTCCTGTTTCTCTGTCCGGTCCTCCAGGCCAGCAGGATCACCAGTGCAGCTACTGCGGCTGCCAGTGCAGCTGCAGGCAGGACCACAGATGTATCATCTCCCGTTCTCACGGCGCCGGTTTTGACCGCGGTCCTGACCGAGGTCTTCACTACCTTGGTGTTTCCGCTGCCGCCGGAGATGCCAGGATCCTTGCTTCCATTATCTCCGATGGTGAACTCCGTGGTGGCCGTTCCTACAGAGGATTCAATGTTCATCTGGTATTTGCCCGGCTCGAGAGTGTTCAGGTAGGATTCGGCCAGCTCCACACGGATGCTTCCACTGGAGGTGGTCATGTCCTTTCCTTCTGTCAGCTCATGGCTGTATCCCTTATCGGTCACTCCCGTCACGTAGCATCTGCCGGTGAAGGCCCTGTCGTAGTTGGCGCTGGACCTGAACTTCAGGCCGCCCTTGCCGCCCTTTTTCCAGGAGCCGTTCATACCCTCGATCATCACGTTCTCGCCCTTTTTCACCGTGAAGGTACCCTCGTCAGTTCCCGTAGTGCCCTTTACGGTGATCTTGTGGGTACCGTCCTTCAGGGAATCCAGCAGAGCTCCTGTGAGTGTGACGCTTCCCTTCTCACCTCCTGATACGGAATAGTCTGTGCCCTTCTTCAAGGTGTTCCCGTCGATCAATACATCTCTTACAACGCTTCCCGGATGGTTCAGGGTGAACTTCAGTGTATCGTCCTCTCCCTTCGCGAAGGAGGCTCCGATACCGTCTGTCACCTTCAGCGCTTCGCCCTTGTAGGCGACTTTGTAATCGCTGGTGGCCGTGTCGTTAAATGCCATCTGCTTCGGATCCGTGGAGTGGAGCGTCACAGTGTGGTCGGCTCCGGCCCCGGTGTTGTTCAGGAACGCATACTCTCCGATGTCCTGAACGCTCTTCGGCAGATCCACCTCGGTGAGCAGACCCTCCTTGAAGGCCCTTGCGCCGATGTGCTTCACGCCATCCTCTATGGTGAGCTTCTTCAGTGTCTGGCCTTTGTATGTGCCCTCGAAGGCGGACTCGCCTATGGTGTCCACAGTGCCCGGGATAGTCAGCTCGCTGATCCGGTGGAGGTGGAAGGCCTTCCAGCCGATGGTCTTCACGGAAGACGGGATGGTCAGCTCCTCCAGGCGGGCGCCGGCGAAGGCCATGTCGTCGATCGTCACCACGGTATCAGGCAGGTCGATGTGGGCGAGCCTGATGTTCATGGAAAAGGCTCCCTGAGGGATATTCGTGAAGTTTGCGTTGTTTTTCGGCAGCTTGAGAAACGTGATGCTGTTCATGGAAAAAGAACCTTTTCCGATGGAGTCCACGGAGTCCGGCAGGCTCAGGCTCTCCAGCTTGTTGCCGTGGAAGGCGCTGATGCCGATGGTCTTAAGCGTGTCCGGGAGATCCAGCGCCTTGAAGTTGTTGTACTCGAAGGCCTGGTCGCCGATGGTCTCCAGCTTCTCCGGTAGGACCACCGTTGAAAGCCCATAAGGAGAGTCAACGTCGAACTTGTTCTGCTGGACCTTATCCTCAGGAACGTTGAATGCCTTTGCACTGATACCGGTGATCACGGTGCCGTCCGGTGCCTTGTCCGGGAGGACGAGATTTTTGTTTGTCTCAGATTTCTTAGCTCCCGACTCGCTGAATCCGGTGATCACAGACCCGTCGTAAGTGAAATCGGACTCGTCCCAGCCCGTGGCGGCGAGCTTGTCGTATACGACCTCATGGCCGTAACCTTTTACGGCAAATGTCTTCGGTGCGTTCTCGATCACGGTCTTGTCCGCCGTCCTGAGCTGAACTTTTTTGACCTGCCCTTCCATTTTCTTGTCAGCAAACGCACCTATATTCAGCTTTTTCAGAGTGGAAGGTATCTCAACGCTCTCCAGGCTGCTGTTCTTAAATGCACCTGAGCCGATGGACTCCAGCTTTCCGTTCAGCGCCAGGCTTGTGAGCGAATGATCCAACCCCTCCTGAGTTACGGTAAATGCCGAGCTGCCGATCTCCGTCACGTTCTCCGGGATCGTCAGGCTTGCGATCTGGTGATTCATGAACGCGCTTGAACCGATAGTCGTAAGGGTCGATGGAAGCTTCACGCTCTTCACGTGTGCTCCCGAGAACGCCATTCTGTCGATCGTCGTAACTCCTTCCGGCACCGTCAAGTCCTCGATTGCGGTCATCGCAAAGGCACTTGCAGCAATGGTCTTCAGTCCTGAAGAAATGCGGACCGACTTCAAATTCGCCGAATTGGTGAACGCGCCTGCTCCCAGGGTCGTAACCGAGTCCGGAAGGGACACGCTCTCCAGAGCGGAGTTTGAAAAGGCGGATATTCCGATACTCGTCAGCGTTCCCGGGAAAGAGATGTTTTTGAGCTTCGAACCCGAGAATGCGAATTTCCCGATCGTCACGAGCCCTGACGGCAACTCTACCGACACCGGCTCATACAGCGTCTCACCGTCTTTTACACCGAAGAGACCCACTCCGTTCACGCCATCGCCGATCTCTGTGATCAGCTTTCCAGAAGGTCCCTTGTCCGGGAGCACCAGTGCAGGCTTGTTCTTGATCTTCTCCTTACCCGTCTCGGAAAGGCCTGTGATGGCCGTGCCTTCAGTGTTGTAGGTGAAGTCCGTCACGTTCCACGGAAGATCTGTGTTCGGCATATCTCCCACTATGATCTTCTGGACGTTGGACTTGCCGTTGTTTACGGTCTCTATAAACGATCCGAGTTCATCCTCTGTCGAAACGTAGAGGTGAACGACACCCCCCTTCTTCTCGTTGGCGGTGGCGGAATCCGAAACAGCCTCTTTTCCAGTATTCTGGAAGAACGCCCACTTGGTCAGCTTCTCGGTGTTGTCCGGGATACGGACGGCCTTGAGCTTGTTAATGGAAAAGGACATGCTGTCGATCTGGAGCGGGAAGTCCGTCTCTGACGGGAAGGCCACCGTCTCAAGGGCACACTTTGCGAAAGCCCCATTGCTGATCACCATCGTGGTGGAAGGGAACTTCACATTGGACAGGCTGCCGTTGCTCTTAAATGCATTGCCTCCCACATAGATAACGCCCTCAGGAAGGTCGAGGGAGCTGATGTCGTTGCCTGTGAAGGCAGAGCTTCCGATGACGTAGTTGCCCCTCTCGGAGATGTTCTTGTTCCAGTTTCCAGAGTATGGCGCCTTCACGTTCTCCGGGAACTTCACAGACTGTATGCCCTTCCCGCTGAAGGCTCCGGAAGCCACGCCGTTGACGGTCTTTCCTGAAGGGTCCTTCGCCGGAAGCACAAGATTCTTGTTCTGCACCAGCTTGGCCTGTCCGATCTCGCTGAGTCCCGTTACTCCCCAGACATCGATCGTGAGCTTGTCGTCCATATCGGAGGCAGGATACAGAACCTGTGTGAACGAACCATAGGTGAAGTCGTCAGCGGTCCACACTCCGGCATCCGTGAGGTACAGCTTGTGGTAGTCCGACGCCGGGAAGTTCTTGCTGTCGTTGTACTGAGATGCCTGAGATACCAGCACCTTGGTCACCAGAGGAGTCTCCGGCTGATTTCCCGGTGACTGCTCCTTCTCAAAAGTCTTTGCCGGCAGGCCCTTCACTGTGGAAGGCAGGACGACCGAGGCTATCTGCTTGTTTCTGAAGGCCCTGTTTCCGATGGTCTCCAGCCCCTCCGGCAGTGTTACTTCACAAGGGTCCGTCAGGTAGTTCTTGGTGGAGAACGCATAGCTTCCGATGGACTTTACCGACGATGGGATGTCGATCCTGTGGAAGTTATTTCCTGCGAATGCGTTTTTTTCGATGGAAGTGACGCCTTCAGGGATCTGTATCTCCGTGAGGTTTTTCATGTAGTTCTTACCGTCACTGCAGCCAAAGGCCCCTGCAGGGATCTCCGTGAGCTTCCTGGAAAGAGTGATCTGCTCGAGGTCAGGGTTCGTGGAAAATGCTCCTCCGCCCAGCTTTGTGACGGTGTCAGGCAGGTCTACCGAAGTCAGGTGGTTATTGGAGAACGACGCAACGCCGATCTCCTCCAGCACAGGTGAGAACACTACGCTCTTGATGCCGCTGCTGAAGAAGGCCTTATCTCCCACTTTTCTCAGATCGTAAGGCAGTGTCACCGAATCGAACTGTTCGGTCTCTGTGGCAAAAAGCCCGTGGTCGCCAGTGCTGGAGCCGATGGCCTGGATCAGCTCGCCCTTGTCGTTCCTGTTCGGTATGATGAGGTTTTTATTGGTCTTTCTCTTCTCTTTGCCGCTTTCCGACAGTCCTGTGACGGTAGTTCCGTCATAGGTGAAATCCGCAGGCCCCCAGGCCTCCTGATCCCTGTTTTCCCCTGGAGTACTGTTGATCACCAGCTTCTGGTGCCATGACTTCTGGGATGCCGTCGTCCTGCCTATGTGATGGATCCTCTGCTTGTACTGAAGGTCAGGGTTGTCGGTGTACATGTACACGACTCCGCCTTTTTTCGCTTCAGCAGCAGGTGCATCGGCCGGAACTTCCTCCATTCCAGGGTTATAGGCAAAAGCATCCTTGTTGATCACCTCCGTAAAGTCAGGCAGGCGCACGGACTTTATCTGGTTTTTCATGAACGCCATTCCGTGGATCTCCATCTGGAAATCGCAGGTGTCCGGGAAATTCACCTTGGTGATCTGGTTCCCGGCGAAGGACAGCGTCTCTATCCACCAGATGCTCTGAGGGAAGGTGACCGTAGTTATCTTGTTGTTCTGAAACGCATTGCTCAGGACCGCGATAACGCCGTCAGGCAGATACACCCGTGTGAGCTTGTTTCCGGCGAAGGCACTGCCGCCGATGACGAAGTTGCCCCTCCTGGTTATCTTGTTGGTTACGGTATCGTCGTAGCTCACCCTCATCCCCTCAGGGAATGTTACGGAAGTGAGCCCCTGGTTCTTGAATGCGCTGTCTCCTACTCCCACAAGGGTGTTCCCCTGGTCGTCCTTCTTCGGGATCACCAGGTCCTTGTTGGTCTTCACCTTTTCCTTTCCAGAATCGGAGAAGCCTGCCACCACCTTGCCCGAGATGGTGAACTCCCGGGAATAGTCGCAGCCGTACAGCGTCTGCGAGAAGTCCTCATACACGAAATCTGCAGCCGTCCACTGGCTGCTGTCCACGTCGTTCGCACCAGCCGCAGTATCCGCTGCAGTTTCACTGTTTGAGGTTTTTTGTGTCTGATCATCTCCGGTGGTACCGGCGGATGACTTGTCTGTGGTGATCGTGCTGCCCTGCGTGGAGACACCGGCTTCAGTCTCCCCGGTCTCGGTGCTCACGCCCGGGCTTCCCTGGCTGCCGGAAGAAGTTCCGTCATCTGCCAGCACCCCGGCGGGAAACATCATGGTGAACACCATGATGGACAGCATGACCACTGCCAGTTTCCTCTTCATTACTAACTCCTTTACTGATCTCGATAAAACACTTCAAAATCAAAAATCACTTTCACATGAATGCACATCGGCATAAGCAGCGAAATATGATGTTATATCAACCGTATCATATTTTTACTGTGTGCCCGGATAGATGTTTATTATTTGAACTTATTTCCGCATTGCATATTTTTATATAGAACTGTTCCTACTGGTGCTGAGGGCTTTTGCGTTTTGTCTATCCTTCTGCGGTTTGCCGCGCTTTTTTCCAATGTGTATAATCCATTGGTAACACACAAAAGGACGGTGAGGACTTGAACATAGAAAAAATCAAAACAGTCCTGATTTTCTTCCTCATCGCCGCACTTCTGCCGGCAGGTCTGCTCAGATACAAAGCCGCCCGGGACCCCTACGCCCGGGAGATCCCTGTCTTTACATATCACCGGATATGCCCCGATGAGGAGTACGCTTCTTTTTCCAGGGAAAAAGACCTGTGGACCAGGGCGAGCGACTTCGAGAAGGAGATGCGCTGGCTCCACCGCCACGGCTACCACACGGTGTCCATGGATGAGCTTTACCGCTGGCACCAGGGGCGGCTGGATCTCCCGAAGAAGACCGTTGCCATCACCTTCGACGACGGGTACTACAGCGTGATCCGCTACGCCCTTCCCATCATGAAGAAGTACCACATCAAGGCCACCATGTTCGTCATCGGCAACATGGTCACGGAGCACCAGGACACTGAGGACCCCATGGCCTACGTGAGCCGTGACACCATCCGCGGGCTGCGCCGCACCTGCCCGGAGCTGGAGTTCCAGTCGCACTCCTACGGCCTCCACCACGATTCCAACCGGAACGCCGTGATATACCGCACGGAGTATCCGGGGATCCTGAGGGATTTTCGCAGGCAGGAGAAGGTGCTTGGAAAAGGTGTCGACGTCATCGCCTACCCTTACGGTTACAGGACGGAGGGCTTCGAGAAGGCGGCCAGGAAAAGCGGGTACAGAATGGCGTTTCTGTACGGCCAGCAGCGGGGCGTCAGGCGGAGCGACTCCCTGTTCAGCCTCCCGCGCATAGGTGTGCGGGGAGACGTGGATCCGGAGGTGGCTTTTTTCAGGTGGCTCGAGGATGATCAGTAGCCATCGGAGATGACCGGCGACACCGGCGGCGACGGGCGACGGCAAAGCAAGATACAGCGATTTGAGATGAAAGGACGATTTTTATGAAAGCTGAAAGACTCAGGAAATTCACCAAGATCACTGCGGTCCTGGCCGCAGCCGTGATCATGACGGTAGCCCTGGCGGGGTGCGGCTCGAAGCAGACCACGGACAAGAGCCTGTCGAAGATACAAACGGACGAGAACGCGAAGTCCGTCACCATAACCGCCACCACCCAGGGGAAATTCACAGACAAGGACACGATGCACTGCGTGGTCTTCAACGACGGCAAGATGGCCAGCCACTCAATGTTCGTGACCGGCTGCACTCCTGAGAAATTCCACGAGGCGCTTGTGAAGGTCGGCGGCACCCCTTGGAACACCACGGACAAGGAGTTGAAGGACGGCGAGTACACCGACGGCCAGAAGGTAAATGTCACCCTGACCTGGAAGGGCCAGGAGGAGCCGGTGGAGCTGGGCGACATCCTCGTGACCAACGGCGGGAAGCACCCTGACACTGACATCAGATTTTCCGGGAACAAGGAAAACATCGACAAGGCCGGCTCCGGCTGCATCCTCTGCCTGAACAGTTGCTGGGCGGGAATAACCTCCAACGCCTCCTACGCCTTCAACGACATCGACTCCGGCAAGGTGAAGATGAAACTGGACAAGGACAATGCGCCAGACGATAAGCAGAAGGTGAAGATCACCTTCACCCTCGAGTGATGGAGAAACTCCTCACCATTTCCGTAGCTGCCTGCAACGCCGCGCCCACCCTGGGGGAGACCCTCTCCTCCATGTGCCTGAACGCGTATTACATGGAAAAGCTGGAGGTCATAGTCACTGACGACGGCTCCGGCGATGACACACCGCAGATCGCACGGGGTTTCGTGGAAAAGCACCCCGGCACCTTCCGCCTCATCTCCCAGGAGAACAATGGCTACGGCTCCTCCCTGGAAAACGCCCTGGCCCGCGGCCGGGGCCTCTATTTCAAGGTGGTCGACGGGGACGACAAGGTGGATCCCCGTGGGCTTGAAAGCCTGCTGGACAGGATCCAGGAGCTGAGGAACACTGGCGGATCCCCCGACCTGATCGTCACTCCGTTTTTCACCTGGATATCCGGGCGCAGTGACTGCGGCGGCGTGTACCAAAAAGTCGAAAATCATCCAGGGCTGTCTTCCGTGCCTGTGTCTCTTGAGGCGGCCGGCCTGAGCAGGGGCCTCTCCATTTTCGAGATCACCTGCAGAAGGGACTTGCTCCTGGACGCACACCCCGACTTCCTGCACCACTGCCTTTACGTGGACAACGAGCTGGTGATGGCTGTGCTCCTGAGCGCCCGGACTCTGTGCCGCCTTGACCGCCCGGTGACGGTATACAGGACCGACAGGCCGGGCCAGAGCATGAGCCAGGCGGTCCTGGGCGCTCGGTTCCGGGATATAATGAGGGTGTGCGACCGGGTCTTTTACATGTTCACGGAAAAGGAAAAAGAGCGTTCACGCGCCGGGGTAATCAACGCATCCTGCAGCGAGGATGCATCCCGCGCGAGTCTTACCGGCGGCCGCCGCGAGGCGGCGGAGCTCCTCGTGAGCTCGATGGCAAGGCTGGCCTGGCTGGCCGGACTCCTCTCGCCGCATCCACTGCGGAGCCGCAGCACCCTCAGGAAATGGGAACGGGCTATCAAGATGAAAAGCCCGGAGCTTTTCCAGGTGACACAGAGATCCCGGATCGCCAGAGCCGGAAGGCTGGCGGGGCCACTGGGTTTTCTCGTTATGTCCGCGTCGTTCAAGATAAAGAACCGGATCACCCATCCGGGGCAGGTCGTCTATTTTGCAAAGAAAAACACGTCAGAAAAAGAATAAGTCGATCAGAAAAAACATGATCATGAACGTGCTGGTCACCCTTTCAGGTGCGGTGAACCCGCTGATCGTCCTGCCTTACGTGAGCCGGGTGCTCCACCCCGCAGGGACGGGCCGGGTGTACTTTGCATCGTCGGTGATATCGGTTTTTATGCTCCTGGCCCAGATGGGTATCCCCGTCTACGGGATCAGAGCATGCGCCAGGGTCAGGGACGACCGCACAGAACTTTCTGCCGCAGCGAGCTCCATCCTGGGCCTGCAGGTGCTTTTTTCCGCAGGGTCCTTCGTTCTGCTCATACTGGCAGCATTCGCCCTTCCCCAGCTACGGCCACAGCGGGGCCTCCTCATCCTTATGGGGCTGGGGGTCCTTCTTAACGGCATCAACACCGACTGGCTCTTCCAGGGGCTTGAGGAATACCCGTTCCTCACCGGGAGAGCCGTGTTTTTCAAGCTGGCCTCTGCGGCAGCCATCCTCATTCTGACCAGGACGCCCGGCGACTACCTCATCTACGGCGCACTGACCATGGTGCCCGCAGCCGCCGCATCCGTGTATAACCTCTTTTTCCTCAAAAAACACATCGACCTCCGGATCACAGGGCCTGGCGAAATCTTGCGCCACCTGACGCCCGCCCTGCACTTCTTCCTGCTCACCGCCATGACCACCGTATACACCAATCTGGACATGCTGATGCTGGGTTCCATGCGCGGCGACGTAGCTGCAGGCTACTATGGTACCGCGGTGAAGATCAAGCTGGGGCTGGTGAACCTGATGATCGCAGGGGTCTCGGTGCTCATGCCGCGGATCAGCTACCTGGCGGAGACCGGGGAGACCCGGGAGTTTCATCGGACCATCGCCCGGGCGGTGACTGCGTGCCTAATCTTTTCCGTCGGGGCGGCGGCACTCTTTGTCATGTTTGCGGAAGATTCCATCCTGCTGCTGGCGGGCCGCGACTTCGAGCCGGCGGTCGTCCCGATGACGGTTATCATGTTCACTCTTATCCCGATCGGGCTGAGCCAGATCCTCGGGATGGAGGTATTGATACCCCTCGGCCGGGAAAAGCAGGTGCTCCTCGCCGCGGCAGCCGGCGCCGTGGTGGACATGTCGCTGAACATTTTCCTGATCCCCGCGATGGGGGCTACCGGTGCGGCAGTCAGCACTCTGGCATCGGAGGTCGTGGTCATGCTCGTGATCATGTGGGGCATAAAAAAAGAGGGCCTCGAGCTCGTGGGGCAGCGGGGTGCCGGGATCCTGCAGGTGATCGCGTGCAGCCTGCTGCCGGCGGCCCTGGCGGGACTCCTCTGCCACCGCATCGCCGCAGGACTCGGAGTGACGGGAAGCCTTTTCCTGTTCACGTCTGGGGCCCTGCCTTTCCTCCTGGTCTACGGGCCCATCTCTCACTGCACGTACAGGAAACTTTTCGCGAAATTCTGAGACAAACACGGGAAAAATCCAATGATCTATTTCACCCACTACATTCCATGGAATGACGACTCCAGAATGACCTCCGGAGTCAAGGGCATCGAAGATATAGAAACGATCTTCTGCCGGAATGGCGCCCGGCTGCTGCCGATACCATCAAAACGCCGGACACACCACCTGACACCAGCCCGGCGCCTGGCCCTCCAGCGCCCGATACTCCGGACCTGGCAGGAGGCCTGCGGCCCCCTGCTCCCCGGCGACGCGCTGGTCATATTGCTGCCCCTCCACGAAAAATTCGGACTCCTCGGCCGCCTGATCCGCAGCCTCAAAAGCCGCGGCATCAAGGTCGTATTCCTGGCCGCCGACCTGGAACTGGCACGGCCTGCCACATACTCAGGCCTGAAAAGGTCCTATGTGACACGCCAGGAACTCTCATACCTGAGGCAGGCCGACGGGATCATCACCCACAACCAGGCCTACACCCGCCTGCTCCAGAGCCGCGGCATAACCGGGCCGTTCATGGAGTTCGGCCTCTTCGACTACCTGATCCCGGAGGCGCAGCTCCGGAATCTCCAGTCCCGCCGGAACGGCGGGACGCCCCTCTCTCCGGATGCGGGATCCAGTCAATCAAACGACGGGACGCCCCTCTCTCCAGATGTGGATCCCGGCCAGTCAAACAGCGGGACGCCCCGCCCCGATGGACCAGTGATCATCGCCACCAACCTGAACCCCGAGAAGGCCGGTTACGCCTACCGCCTCCCGGCAGGCACCGATTTCGTCCTCTACGGACCTAACTACCGCCCGGAACTTCAGAGGTCCGACGGGGCGTCCGGAGGCTCCGGAGCCTCGGAACGGAGGCCGGAGGACCGTAAGTCCGATAATGCGCCCGGTAGCTCCGAAGCCTCAGAACGGAGACCGGAGGACCGGAATTACCACAATGGCGCCCAGCCATCCGAGCCGGAGGACCGTAAGTCCGATAATGCGCCCGGTAGCTCCGAAGCCTCA
>Ga0129315_1001099_pt1 | contig 12717 bp, 15 predicted proteins | sample Cm827metagenome_FD_94432 | JGI IMG/M metagenome (GOLD analysis project Ga0129315, IMG submission 94432) | Eastern black-and-white colobus group fecal microbial communities from Wisconsin, USA - Cm827 metagenome | ecosystem: Host-associated > Mammals > Digestive system > Large intestine > Fecal...
CTGATCCATGACTAACCTCCTAATGTTACTATGCATTACTATAACTAACGTTACTATATAGAGTAATTATCTCATGGAATGTAATTGTTTGGGTAGGCACTAACTTATTGTGCGCTTACGATATAACAATATCACTTTTAATATCAGACTCTTTTCTAAGACGATTGATTTTATACAAATCGCTTAAAGACTGTTGCTTTTCTGTCCTATCAAACAAATTAAATTCACTCTCTGTTTGTCTCGCAAGATTATTTCTATCTACTAGAAACAATACTCTTTTTGTAGATGTATAATTTAACATACGATAAGAAGCCAAACAGGCTAAATATGTTTTACCTGAACCAGTTGCAAGAATTGCAAGATTCTTCTTATTTCCACTTTTTAATGACTTTTCAAGATTTATCTCTGCCTTGTACTGACACTCTCTTAATCCCTGTTTTTCTAGCAATGGTAGTGCACCAAATTCGGATTTCTTACCAATTATCTGTAACATCTTTTTAGGTGAGTGCATCTCTGTCAATTCTTCATACTCACTATCTGGCACAAGCATATTTTTATAATAAATTTTATTACCATTCGCCATGTATACAAGAGGAATAAGATTGTCGAACCACAGGCCATACCAAGACTGCGGCTTAACAGCATATCCTTCCGCCTGTCTTTCAACAGCCTCTCCTAATGGATTATCTTCTTTTTTAGCTTCGACAACCGCAATAGCCTTATCCTCTATGAATAGTAAATAGTCACTCTCCGTATTCCCGCGCATAATAGCTTCTTTTACTGCTAAGGTACTATTGGGCACATACTCATTTCTTGATACAATCTCCCATCCTGCATTATTTAATTGCTTATCTATTTTTACACGTGCTCGTTCTTCCGGTTTCATAGACCTGCCATCCTTTCGTATAAGGTTCTGATAATAAAAAATTATCGGAAGTTCATAGTCAAAAAACTGCTTTGATTCATCAGTATAATAATTTACAACCTCTCATAATACTTCTGTATCAACGCTGCCATCATTTTACGTCTCTCAGTTAAAAATTCATCATAGTCTTCAACTGTCATATTCATAATATTTTGTGGAATACAGTTCTCCTCAAGATTTATTGCAAGCAAGTCTTTATCTGCAATATTTCCCAGCACTATATTTTCACCTTCACACTGATTCAAAACCTTTCCGAAGTATACATTCGGTGCATCATCACTAATTGCTTTATTTACCTGCGTATCAAGGTATATGTAGTTCGCAACCTGATTATATTTAGTCTTGTTATCCACGCCATTATTTTTCAGATAATTACGAGGGAATATGTGGTGCACATCTCCTGAAATTGTAATCAAATCTGCAACTTTCGTGCCGTTCATCAACATGGAATTACAATTCATATTAATCTGCGCAGCTAAAAATGTATTAAACGCCGGACTGTTAACAGATGATGTTTCCAAATTCTGAGGCAATGTAACTGTCCAAAAAGCTTCTGAAAGTGCCGAAGCCTCAACATCTGTTAAAAATGTTAAGAATCCTTTCTCTCCAATTGTTCTCATATCACGATCCATCTGCGTTTCCGGTGAACCTATGTATCTTGAAGTCAATGTTGAAAGAACAAACCACTTCTGTACATATCTCTTTATCTGAGCATTCGGAATTGCAGGGTCATCCAATAACATCAAATACAATGTGTATGCAAAGTCTAATGTCATTCTTGAATTAAGGAGCTTACTTGATACATATCCGGCACCCTTAATTGCCATAACAAACTGCGAAAAATTATACTGGTTGATAAAACCCATAATACCAGCATCCAATTTTCCATAGGACTCTTCTACGATATCTTCTCTAAATTCCTTCGTAACGAAATCACGTCCTGAAAGCAAACTAACCAAATCCGCCAATTTACCTCTCCGGAACTGATGCATAAACGACACTCTAAGCATATCGCCATAATCCGGATCATAGATATCATCATAATCTTTCGCTAACCATTTTATTTTATCCGCATATTTCGATGCTTGGAATTCTGCATCATGTGTTAGCTGCGAATAGAAATCCGGTTTTACAGCCAAATGACAGAAATAATCCACCGTCTTTCTCATAAGGCTACCTGCATGAATTGTATCTGCTGCCATTTTAGACATTACGAAGTCTGACTGGCTAAGAGCCGTTCCCTTGGAATTAATACGGATAAAGATTTCCGTAACTTCATCAATATCCAATGCTGCATCCAACTCAATAACACCTATCTGTCGGTTGGCGATTCCTTTCAATGCTGTTACAGCCTTATTCACTTCATTTGGTTTAATTCCTTCATTCACTTCGCAATATTTCATCGCAAAATCAAAGAAATCAAACTCTATATCAAAGACAACAGAAATATCCGGTATCCAACGCTTGTCCTTTAAATGCGAAGCATCCTGCACCGCAAAACGCTTTGTTTCATCTTCTGCCAAGGGGTTAAACGCTATCTTTATTCTTTCTTTGTTAAAATCATCATCCAAGACTTCTTTTCCGGCGATAGCAGCCATTAAAGCAGTAACTCTTTGCTGACCATCAATTAACACTTTCTTTCCGCTTGCCTTACCGCCATCCTTTGTCTTAACATCCGGATTTTTCCATGTGATAATATATCCGGTTGGATAACCGTTGTACAATGAATCAATCAAATCTCTAACCTGACTTCTCTTCCACACAAATGGTCTCTGAATTTCAGGAATAACAAAATCCTCTACATCAATCAAACCAAGGATCGCGCTAACTGAGTATTGCATTAATGTAAACTTTTCACCTGTCATATGTAACCTTCCTTCTTCTATATCGTCTTGTATTCCTTTTTTTCCAGTCCCAGAAAATATGTATCATTCGTTTCAAATGTAACAACATAAATATGCTGCTTAACTTCTTCAATATCTGCTTCTATTACATTTTTATGCCTTATACATGCTTGAACAAATTGGTTTTTAATGTTCTCTTCATTCTCGCAACCATATTTGTATATTATCAATTCAGCTCCACTATTAATTATGCCTTCAAATATCTGATCCAGCCACCAACCATCAGTCTTAGAGATAGACATACCATACATTATAAATAGCTTTGTTTCTTCAAAGTACGATTTATATTTCACATCATATCTAGACCAATATGATTTAATCAATCGTTTCTCCTTTGATGTTCCTTTATTGAAATCAGGTATATCTACTCCAAATAAAATTGACCTTGGAACATCCTGAATTCCATGTGGATGAATGACATCTATCACCAAATAAGAAGAATATCTAGTAGGATTTGATGTTAATACCATTTCTGGATAAAATTCAAAATGACGGTCTGCATTTTTCCATGCATGAGGTTCAAATTGCCCTTTATCTAAATACATGTAATTATCTAGTAACGATGTATAACAAAAATCCACAAAGAGAAAGTTGAATAAATCATAGTGGTCTGTCGTTGCAGGAAACTTTATATCACACGTATCTGGCAAGTCTTTCATAAAGTGGGATAAACTTTGAATTGCCAATGCCTTCTCTTTAACATCTGCATTCATTCTCAGCAACACCGAAGAATCCACTAAATCATTTAAAAAGCGTGTAAAATACGATTGAAATTCATCTACACATTTTTCTATCTCAGATATTTCCACAGTTCTATCTTCTAGCAACTTACTAATTGTTTCCTCAAAATCGCTCCAATTCTCTCTACCATTTAATAAATCTTCTGTCATTCTTTTAAACAAAATATTATTCTCATCACACAAACGAAAATATTTAAGGTATTCATAAAAGTCATTATACGTTGATGTTTTTCCCTGCAAACTACCTGTACTATATTTATTCAATATCGCAACATCGAACCCATTCCCAACTAAAACCATAATATTATGCTGTTTCCTTAACGCATCAAACGTCTTTATATCATACTTTTCAAACATTATCAAAATCTCCTTTGTAAAGATTAAGTACCATCACATGAAACCCTTTGTTATACCTCTTGATGCACTTTCCATTTTTCTTGCCGTTTATAATATTTTCCTTTACCGTTTGAATTTCACTTTCCACATAATCCTGCAGCCCACCCGGACCCATTACAAAGCTCACATAGTTTGCCGACTCCTCCCTTGCAACCGCTTCATGACATTCCTACATATTTCCTTGTATACTCACTTCTTTTCTCCCTATGGTATATTCTGATTTACAAAATCATCGTAGAACTTCATCCATCAACTCTACCACCACGTCACACGTATCCTCAAACACAATGTCTGTTGCATATTCAAAATCCTTCTGATAATTCTTCCACTGCCTCTGCATTACTTCACTTTTCTTAACCGTGTCCATAATACTACGATACTCTTTAACCACTGCCGACGAACCACGTTTCTCTGTGGTTGCCATCAGTGCAGCCTTTAAAGCAGCCGGATCTATGTTTGCATATTGCAGCTTAGCCAATATGTAGATATCGTAGTAATCTCTTGGTCTGGTATTCTGGTCACCTCTGGATATGACTGTCTCCAGTTTTTCCGCCATAATTGTTTCCAAATTATACGCAAGCACAGAAATACTTCTGTCCTCCAAGAGAAGTTTAAATTGATACTCTATCTCTTTCGGTGTAATCTTGTCCCCTGTCGTAATATCCAATTTCAGCGGAATTGCCATTGGTGGATAATTTGCAGACAATGAAACACGATACCCTGTGTATACATCGCCCTCTCTGATTTCTCCAATGCTACGAAAACTAAAGGTCACATCATCATCTAATTCTACCTTACAAATTTCTTCAAACATTTCCCGTACAGTCTGTTCATTGACAGGCAAGCCTTTTATAGTTGCGTCCATATCCATGGTTGCTCTAGTATCAAGTCCAACCATCGCTGCGATCAAGAATCCACCTTTCAAAATAAAATTCTGTTGATATCTTGAAATAGATATTCTTTCCAGCAATCTCTCCAACATAAAATTCTGCATTACAAGCTGTGCAGAGATATGTTTTTCTTTTGCAAGATTTTTAATAATCGCTTTTAGCTGCATTGCATTTTTCATAACAACACCTCAAGATATGCTCTGAGTTTTTTCTCGACCTTCAAGATTTTTGCATACTCTGACAAGACAGGAATATTTTTATCCAGTCTGGTTGCATAACGTTTAAAACTTTCCGTGACCACTTGAATATCCACATGACTATGAGGGCGTAAAATATCGCAGAGGGTACGTTCCACACTATAAGCCCTTACTATATTTCCTCCCGGCGTAATCACTTCTGTTACTCCCAAATCATACAATGCTTCTTTACATTGCACACATCGAATGTTTTCTTCTTTTGGTTTTGTCAAATTATAATTCGCCGGAAAAGTCATATGATATCGTTTCGGCGTTCTATCCGCTAAATCCCAAAGAAATAATGCTGTTTCATGAGAATAGATTCCCCTTTTGAATCGACTCTGCAAATTAAAAATTTCATCATCCCATACTTCCGGCAAAATATAAACACCTCTTGTTGACTTTTCAATCATGCCCTTATCAACAAGGTATTTGATATTTCCACGCAAGATACCTGCTGCAACCACCATTGCTGTAGTAACTGTGCCATTATTCTCTTTTGCCATCTTGATAATTTTTTCAGTTGCTCCCACAATAGTTCCCTTTCTTTTCATTGACTTTTATGCTTATAATTATATTTTTATATAGCGTGAAAGTCAATATAAATGCTTCGTTTTCTCTGTCTTTAATACTTAAACTATATACTTAACTGCATAGTTCACTGTGCCCCATACCATAGCCCACCCAATGGGCATACTTGTCCCTTGGTGCTTTTCCTCATGACATAAAAATTTCCCCAAATCGCCACAAACACCCCCACAAGGGCAATTCAATCATCAGTAGCCACGCTTCAATAAGTATTAACACTTCTCTATCTTTCCTGCATTTAAATCACATTCTCGTATAATTATTTTGCCACCAATTACTTGGTGTAAGATTGGTGTACTTTTTCTTTGTAAAGTCCCACAAACCCTTGATAACACTGCGTTTTGGCTTGTGCAATCATTTTGTGCTGCAGCAGCTAAAAATACTTTTATCATAAACGAAAATCCTCCTAAAATACCGTATTCTGCCCCGATTTACCGACCATAAAATCAGTTATCCAAACTGTTCTCATTCAGCAAGAAATCATAAATGCTCATAACCAACACCCCATCGTCATTGTAATACGGCGCAGGTGCATCTTTCGTGATGATAATCTTCTTAAAACAATCGCCAGTCAGCGTCAAGGAGCGCTGCTCCTGTTCCATCTTTGCCTGATCCGGAATCGCATAGGCTGACTGGATATAATAGCGCTTAGAGTCTTTGTTGCAGACAAAATCAATCTCTAGCTGCTTGCGGATTCCGTGACCTTTTTCATTGGTTTTATTCAGAACGATAACGCCCACATCCACATTGAAGCCCCGTATCTTCAGCTCATTGAAGATGATATTCTCCATAGTATGAGTTTCTTCCAATTGACGGAAATTGAGACGGGCATTGCGCAGTCCCAAATCGGTAAAGTAATATTTGACCGGTGTGTCGATATACTTCTTACCCTTAATATCGTATCGGACAGCACTGTCGATCAGGAAGGAATCACAAAGATAGTCGATATACCTTTTGATGGTTGTGTTGCTGATAGTTTTCTGCTTGACAGTTTTGAAGGTAGCCGACAACTTTGTCGGGTTTGTAAGCAAGCCGATAGCAGATGAGAGAATGTTCAGAAGTTCCTCTAATTCTGCCCGGTTGCGTACATTATGCCTTCCTACCATATCCGAAATATAGGTCTCCTCGAACAGTGACTTCAAGAAACTAATCTTTTCCTCTGGACTTGAAATATTCATGATAGGCGGCAGGCCACCGTAAAGCATATACTCATTCCAGCCGTCCTGTTTCGTTCCCGAATAGACAGACATAAATTCAGCAAAGCTGAGAGGATGCATATGAACTTCATCTCCCCGTCCCCGAAATTCGGTAATCACATCCTTGGACAAAAACCGAGCATTGCTTCCTGTCACATATACATCCACATTTTTCATACGGATTAGGCTGTTTAATACAGATTCAAACTCTCCCAAAAGCTGCGCCTCATCCAGCAGCACATAGTACATTCCGCTATCTTTAATCTGCTCCTTGAGATAGGGATACAGAACATCCGGATCACGAAAACGCTTATTCTCAAAGGAGTCAAACGCAATTTCTATAATGTGCTGTTCATCCACTCCTTCCGCCAGCAAATGACCCTTGAACAGATTAAACAACAAGTAGGACTTTCCGCAACGACGGATGCCCGTCACCACCTTGATAAGTCCATTGTGCTTTTTACTGATGAGTTTATTCAAATAGATGTCTCTCTTAATTTCCATATCATAATCCTTCTTTCTACTGAAAATTTTTGCGAGTTATCGCAATTTCATACAGTTGAATTTATCAGAAAGACATTCCTATCCAGAACTACAACACCTCAAAACCTGAAACCAGTATCACCTACTTTGTAAACTTATCCCACTGCAACTATCCATACAAAAATGGAAAATACCCGCATAGCAAACAAACATTATTTATTACATTCATAATTATTGTCCCTTAAATGCCACGATTTACCGCGATTTGCACCATTTTGGTACGATTTGTGTTGACTATACATATATATTTGTCGTTCGGTTTGCCATGGTAAATAATACTTTTATCATAAACGAAAATCTTCCTAAAATGTCGTCATGAATTCGATAGACTAAAATCTATCTTCGCACATAAACCAAGTCTGTTATCCCATTATATGTTTGCGTTTTAAGTAATTTCAATTTTATTTCTCTTTCCACTTTCTCAAAAAGGCGAATACCTGAACCTAAAAGAATTGGAATAACAGAAATATAATATTTGTCGATTAAGTCATCACGTACTAGCTGCTGAACAAGATTTGCCCCGCCGCAAATCCAAATATCTTTTCCATTCTCTGATTTTAGTTTTTCCAATAGTTCCGCGGGATTTACACTTGTAAAGCGAATTTGTTCTGAAGAATCAATCTCATTGTGCGTAATCACATAAGTTGTAAAATCCCCATATACCCACTCTTTAGGTGAAAGCTCAGTAGTGACCTGATAGTATGTGTTCCACCCCATTACAACTGTATCGACATCCTTCACAAATTGGGAATACACATCAATATTTTCATTGTCGTCACCTTGTCCCATTAGCCAATCAACGCCACCATTGCTATCTGCAACATAACCATCAAGACTCATTGCAATAAATAAAACAACTCTTCTCATACTTGCTTACCTCATCCTATCTCGATTTTCTTAAATATCCGCATTTCCTTCAACAAACCAGACGTTCCCACTTACAAAAGTGTACATATTCATGCTAAGAGTAAAGCAATAAACGGATATAATATGATCGATGTAATCTTTTCTTTCCGGTTAAATCCAAACTGATGAAATCCTGCACATCCCTTTGTTTCCAGGTAATAATGCTGGTAAAAATGCGATTTCGTAAGTAAAAACCAGTCCAGAAAAATGATATCAAATACCAGAGACAGATATAGATAGCATCGTCAATAATCCTACTGTAAACATCCAAAAACTATATCCTCGCTTTAGCCTGTCCGAAACATATGAATATACTATAAAGTATGCTCATTCTCTCTCCCCCTCATTATACCAAAGTCCATCCTGATCTACCTTTAACGGATATTTCTTCACAATCGGATTGCTGCTGCCAACCATATAATAATCACACTTGTCATTACTTGTGCAGGTTCCGTGCCGTATCAGTTCACAGCCCAGCTCTCTCATTGCAAGATAATCGCAATTACAGAAAAGCGGCATCCATTTTGTCAGTCCATGCTTTTTGGCAAACTCCGCAACAGGACACTGCGTGAAATGATACCGGATAGCCTGATGTTCTTCATCAAAGGGCTCTGTTACCGCAATAAACCCTGCCGGATATTGCTTTGCCTGCACCTGATCCTTCTGTCCGCTCATAGTAAATACCTTGTTGGCCAGCTTCATATGGGATTTCTTGTTGAGATCAAATATCCTGCCCATCATTTTAAAGGAATCTTCCATAAAAATCTTATAGACTAACGGCTGCAGCTCTTCTATACTCTTATCCGGCACTGCTTCCTCACAAAAGGCAAAAACAAACAGACTGCCATATATCGCAGCGGCATGGTTATTCTTCTTTCCGCCCACATCCGGGCAGTCATTTACATATTCCACATATTTAAGCTGGATCTTTTCCCACAGTTCTCCGGCCTGCGCCTCACCAAACTCACGGCTTAAATATTCCCTGACCAATTTTTTACCCTTTTTAGGATATAAACAATGCTTCTTCCCATCAAATTTTAAATCCTTTTCCTTCATAATCTCCACCTCTTATCCTTTACAGATCCAACATTTTCTTTACAACCTCATTTACTTCTGCCAGCATTGCCTCATCCCCTTCCAGGGATTCCGCAATTCCAAATACGGCAAATATAATACTGAACGATCTTATACGAGGGTTATCAACATGAAAAACCCCTTCCCGATTCCCCCGTTCTATGATTTTCTCAAGATATTTTTGCTGCTCACGGTATACGGGAAGCCTAAGCACATCAAAATTTTGAAGAAATTCTTCGTTCTCCAAATCCTTTCCGATATACTTTTTATTGGACGCAAATTGCTTTCCCGTAATCTCCACCAATTTATGCAGAGCCTCAAGTGCAGGTATACTTGCATCTTCACAAATAGCAATCATGCAGTCTCTTATGGGATTGCCCCTTTCGTATAAAACCTTTTTATACAACTCCTGCTTGCTGCCGAAATACTTGAGTACCGTTCCCCGTACCACGCCGCATGCCTCAGCAATCTCATCAATTCCCACTCCGTGATAGCCTTTCACGGCAAAAAGCTCAGTTGCTTTTCCAAGAATTTGCCTTTTTCTGGCTTCCGTATCGTTCATTCTTGTTGTCATATTCGCTCCTTAATGACTTTTTGTCATTAAGATTATATATCAAGTAATGAAATCCAGCAATAAAAAAACAAAAAAGAAGATCTTCACTTCAAAGGTCTTCTTTTCACATATTTTATATTCTTGAAATACATTACATGCTAAAGCATATTCAGCATTATATCAATTTTTGATGTCATTATGCCATAATACACATTTTTCTCATTTCTGACGTCCTTTTATTTGCTTAAGCTGATTTCATTATAAGCGAAAAGGTAGAAAGTACATAGTGACCATGCCAGCTATTTTAGGTGGAATATTGTACACTTTTTAATCGACATTAAAGTAGCCAAAACAAAAATAACCCTGTAAGTATAGAAATTACTTACAAGGTCACTCTAATGTTATACCATAAACTCAGCCTTTATCCTGTAGCGGTACACACTCCAGTAAATCCATTCCGCTTAATTTGGACGGTTCCATATTCCTCCATACACTACCACTTCTATCCTGTCTACAACGACAATTTTACTACTGTCGAAACTGCTTCCTCACAATTTTTATGATACGATCCATATCTTCTTTTGTATTCTTAATATCACTCGGCAGGCAAAGCCCTCTGTTAAAAATATCTTCACTTACGCTCATACCGTCCCCTACCTGGATAAAATCGTATTCTTCAAATACAGGCTGCAAATGCATCGGCTTCCATATCGGTCTTGTTTCAATATTCTCAGCTTCTAAGGCATCCATAACCTGGGTAGGTGTCACATCGCTGTCAGAGGAAATCGTCATACAGGAAAGCCAGTTATTATCAATACCTTCCTTATTTAATGGATTCATTTCTATTTCCTTTATATCAGAAAAGGCTTCTTTATACGCTTTATAAATTTCATGTTTCTTTTGTATATGTTCATCCAAATGCTGCATCTGACCGCATCCTATCCCGGCAACTACATTTGACATCCTGTAATTATAACCAATTGTGGAATGCTGATAATGTCTGGCAGAATCACGAGCCTGTCTGGATAAAAACCGGGCTTTCTCCACGTCTTTTTCCTGCCCGGCAACCAGTATGCCTCCGCCCGAAGTTGTAATAATCTTGTTTCCGTTAAATGAGTAAATTCCATAATCCCCAAAAGTACCTGTCATTTGTCCTTTATATGTCGTACCTAACGATTCAGCCGCATCTTCAATTAAGGGAACATTATGTTCCTTACAAATAGTACATATTTCATCCATATTTGCTGATGTGCCGTACAAATGCACAGCCATGACAGCTTTTGGGTGAGGATATTTTTCAAACGCTTTCCTTAATGCCGCTGCATCCATATTCCAAGTGTCACGTTCTGAATCAATAAAAACAGGAGTTGCATATTCGTATCTAATTGGATTAACACTTGCTGCAAAAGTTAGGGAAGGAACGAATACAATATCATTTTCCTTTACCCCCGCTAAAACAACCGCCAAATGCAACGCTGCTGTTCCAGACGAAAGCGCAGCGGAAGAAGATGCACCCACATAAGCTGCCACTTTATCCTCAAATTCATCTACATTCGGCCCCAAAGGCGAAATCCAGTTTGTTTCAAACGCTTTCTGAATATACTGCTGTTCCTCCGTATGCATGGTAGGTGTAGCTAAAAGTATTTTCTTCATCTCTTTACTTTTCCTTTCCAAATAAACAAATTTTAGCATCTCAAATTCACAGTTCAGAAAATGCCTGTTCCAGATCTACAATAATGTCCTCCACGTTTTCCAAACCGACAGAAAGGCGAACCAATCCTTGCTCAATCCCCGCAGCAGCCAACTGTTCAGCAGTCAACTGCCGATGTGTCTCACTTGCAGGGTGCAATACACAGGTTCGTATATCCGATACATGAACCTCATTTGAATATTGTTTACTTTGAGTGCTTCATACAGAACAACGAAGAAGTCCTCAATATCCTCCTTTGTGATAGCTCCAAGCGCACAAAGCCGAAACGAGTTCTGTGCCGATGTCTTTCCCATTTTGCTTCTTCGCCTAGGTAGAAATTGTGTCTACAATAAAAGCTGCGCCATTTTCACAGTATCTGTCGTTGTTGCTGGACCGGGATTTAAAAGAATGTGTCTTTTTATCTGCATGTTTGCAACACCCCTTTCACTATTTCAACATGCTATACACACACTCTGATAATGTTAATGCAAGAATAATGTTAATTACCCTGTAATATTTTTGATATGCCCTCTGTATCAGTACCCCCATACCAATCCAAGTAAGCGTTGCAATCGTTCCAATCGTGGCTATGATAATCTCAAATAGGAGCAAAACCCATAGAGAGGCACTATATTCCGTGATATATCCTGTCAATGCCGTAATTCCGAATAAATAGATTTTTACATTGACAAACTGAAGTAAAAATCCTTTTAGAAATGATGCCGACTTTTCCACCGTGCCTGTAGTTGGTTTGCTTAACGCAATATGGACTGCCAGCCATAAAATATAGGCAGCGCCTATGTATTTAATAATTTCAAGCAAATCCGGTAAAAAGGTGCTTACCCCAAACACGAAAACAGCACAAATTACCTGTACAACATAATATCCTGCAAATATCCCCCAATAAAGCGGTCTCCCTTTTTTATATCCATAATTTGTTATCGTATTTAACGCCGTAAAGTGAATTTTTAAATTCCAGTTTCATTACCCCCAAAAACACAAATCTGGAATTTACTCTTGCACATGGTTTTTGTTACAATCTCATATGGTTATCTGTCTGTCGGAAAGGATTACCA
>Ga0129315_1001102_pt1 | contig 12695 bp, 14 predicted proteins | sample Cm827metagenome_FD_94432 | JGI IMG/M metagenome (GOLD analysis project Ga0129315, IMG submission 94432) | Eastern black-and-white colobus group fecal microbial communities from Wisconsin, USA - Cm827 metagenome | ecosystem: Host-associated > Mammals > Digestive system > Large intestine > Fecal...
AAAAAATCGTCCCCATTATGGCGGCAATCTTCCTGCTGGGCGGTCTGGTCATTCTGATCTTCCGCATCCGCTACGTCCCCGCCACCTTCGGCATGATCTTCAAGTACGCCTTTGAGCCTCAGGCCATCGTGGGCGGCTCTTTCGGCTACGCCATCAAGCAGGCCATCTCTCAGGGTGCCAAGCGTGGTCTGTTCTCCAACGAGGCCGGTATGGGCTCCACCCCCCATGCCCACGCTCAGGCCAACGTGAAGGACCCCCATGAGCAGGGCGTTGTGGCGATGATCGGTGTGTTCATCGACACCTTCGTGGTGCTGACCCTCAACGCACTGGTCATCATCTGCACCCTCTACACCACCGATGGCCCTCTGGCAAACGGCTATGTGGGGGATGTGACCTCCGTGCTCAGCAAGACCAATCTGGCCCAGACCGCCTTCGGCTCCGTGATGGGAGCCAGCCTCGGCGCCAAGTTCGTGGCTATCTGCCTGTTCTTCTTCGCTTTCTCCACAGTTCTGAGTTGGAACCTGTTCGGCAAGATCAACGCCATCTGGCTTTTCGGCAAGAAGAACCCCAAGGCCTGCACCGTGATCTACACCCTCATCGCCCTGGTGTTCATCCTGATGGGCACCATGATGAGCAACGATTTGGTGTGGGAGCTGACGGACATGTTCAACAACCTCATGGTCATTCCCAACGTCATCGCCCTGTTCGCCCTGACCAAAATGGTAGTCGGCAGCGCGGAAAGCAAGATCGCACAGTAAATGAGAGCGATCTGTATTGTACTTATTTACTTTCAAAAAACGTTATAAAAAAAGAAACAGGACATTCATATAAGAATGTCCTGTTTCTTCTTGGCGGAGATGGAGGGATTTGAACCCCCGCACGCCTTGCGGCGCCTACCGGATTTCGAATCGTGTGTACAAGGTGATTTTAAGAGAGTTGAGGTAACTCTGGTCACCGAAAAACCCAGGTGTAGCAACGGTTTTTCGGGATTCCGATGTCTCTCGGTTTAGACCTAAATTCGCAAAACTCTCCGCAAAGTGTAGAAAAAGCGTAGAAGCGAGGAAGGCGAATATGCCTTTAAGTAACTATAGTTTCCGCCCTCTTCAAAAGGGAAAGTGTAGACGGTTGCCTGCCACTGACAGCAATTTGCAACCACCCACACCCTACGGAGGACAAACACAATGGAAACAGATTACACCTTCCTCTATGAGGAATATCCCGAAATCATAAGCGCAGATCAGTTGTACCGCATCTGCCACATCAGCAAACGCAAGGCAAAATGGCTCCTCGACGGCGGGTATATCCCCTGTCAGGACAGCGGCAAGAAAACCCGCCGCTATAAGATCCGCATCGATGATGTGGTCGCCTATCTCCGGACGCTGGAAACAGCACCGGAAACTGTGGCCGCTCCGGTCGGCCTCTTCAACAATAAAAACAAGCGCATCAATCCTATCGCCCAAATCAATGTCAGGGACTTTCAACGATTTCTCTACACTCTATGGGCAGAACAGCCAGATGCCCTGACAACGAAAGATATCCGGTCACTTATCGGCTATAGCAATGCAACGATAGGACAATGGCTATTTCATCAGAAGCTCCAGAGCGTTATGCTGCCGGACAGAACGAGCATCGTCGCAAAGAAATGGCTGATAGAGTTTACAGCGGAACACACAGTCCAGAATCCCAGCCACCTCTCCAATACCAATCGGCAGATAGCAAAACGGTACTTGGAACAACAGTAAGGCAAGCGTCAATTTGACGGTCGTAACAGACCATCAGATTGACGCTTTTTTGTTTTCAAAATCAATTTAGGAGGAAAACACAATGAGCATCAGTGCAGAGGAAAGGAAAAGATACTTCCAGGAAACCGCTATCGCTCTTCGTTGTGAGGGCTTCAAAGTCGAGTCGAGCGTCGGCGGCAGGCTTGCTGTCTGGCTGAATGACCATCCGTTATGCGAGGTCGACCAGATCGGCGGCATTACTTACCGCAGCGATAACATCCCCACCCCGGAGTACGTGGCCGCAAAGGACAAAGCATACCGCATCGTCTGCAGCACTGCCGAGTATATGAAGCAGATGGAACAGGCCCCTCCTCTGAAGGTCAGCGACCTGCCGGACAGATATAAGGTGTTGGCTGACTTCAACGGTGTAGTGCTGGCAGGAGCGCATAGCAAGTATGGTGTGGAGTTCGTCACCTGGGACTGGGATCACGACCGCAAGGGACTGTCCCACGGTCACTACTTTACCGGTAACTACGAGGGGGCCAAGCAGGACTTTGCCACTCGCTCTGGCCTCATTCCCGAACAGCAGCTCTTCAAGGACGAGCAGCTCATTGAGATCTACCGTTGCTGCGCAGATACCCTCGACGCAGGTTTTGACCTGACCTACGAACAGGAAAAGTGCATCAAGAGCGTTCAGGAGCAGATCGAACACGGAATGCCCGGTATCATGGAACGCATCAGAGAGCAGGATCAGCACACCGTGGAACCTTACAATCAGGAGCAGACAATGTAACAACCATCAACCGGCGCCGGAGTTTTAGAAAGACTCCGGCGCTTTTTTTGTTTTCACCGAAAGGAGCCATCAACTATGACACGTTACTTTATGCGGGATACCCCTCTGCGCCAGATGGAACAGCAGATGATGACCCCTCCCAATTTCAAACCCAGAGGCCACGGCCTGTATCATCCCGGCTTTCGGTACAAGCCCAAGGATGTGGACTGCCGGTACTGTACGAACTTCGACCGCAAGCATCCTTGTCCTCTGAGCCAGTGTCCCTATCTGGAAGAACGAATCGAAGCAGGAGCGCTCGACCTGACCGAATTTGTGCGGGACTGCTTCTGCTCCGAGATGGGTCCGCAGCTCCAGAGCCGACTGCAGGACTACCTCGACCAACACTCATTCAGTTTTTTCCTGAGTGATACCCACTGGAGCCGCTGGAAGCGCATAAGGGATCGCTACTATCGGATGTCAGACCGAAACAAGGCGGCGCTCTTCCTCCTCACCGCATATGAGGATATTTGGCGCAGGGTCATCTGGCACTTTGACAGCGATGGCTTCGACTTCCAGACTGTCCGGCTCTCCGGTATCCAGCCGGAGCTATACAGCGTCTATCAGGCGGCAAAGGCAATCTCCATCGGCAGCCGCAACATCACTACCGCCGATCTCGCATCTCCCGAACTGGTCACAGATGAGGCGTTCCAACTGATTATCTGCGCTCTGCTTCTGGCCAAGTACGGAGATGCGATTTTGAATTTAGAAAGAAAGACAGGTGATATCAAGCAATGATGCAAGCAGTATTGAGCAACGCCAGCCACCCGGAATACGGTGTTGCAACCATCCCATTTCCCATCCCCAGAGAACAGTTCGACCACTGCATCGAGCTGGTGGAAGCGCTGGAGACCGGCATTTTTTCCGCCAGGGACTGCCATGTGGATGAGATCCGAAGTGCATGGCCTGTGCTGACCCGGCTGGAGGGCAGGACGGTCAACCTGGACGAGCTGGACTATCTGGCCAAGCGGCTGGACAGCTTTGATGTTGGCGAGGCCGCACAGTTTCAGGCCATGGCCGAGAAGCTGGATCTGACCGATATGAAAGATCTCATCAACCTGACCTTCTGCTGTCAGCAAACCACCGTTATCACAGACTTCTCTGATCTGGAATCCGTTGGCCGTGACCACTATATGAACACCCACGGCGGCTGTGCCAGCGTACAGGCGCTGGAGGAGCTGGACGCAGAGGAAACCGCCCTCCTGCTTATTGACGGCGGTGGAGGCACGGTGACCCGCTACGGCGTGGTTTATGACAACGGCATGAAGCTGGAGCAGTCCTACGACGGAAAGCACTTCCCGGCATACCTTTACGAGCCGCCTATGCTCATGGTGGCACTGACCTCCCGGCTGGAGCCGGAGGACACCAAGGACATCACTTGGCTCTACCTCCCCGCAGCCAAGGGTCAGATCGAGCGTGCCATGGCCCGTTCCGGCATCGCAGACCCGGAGGATATGCGTTTCCAATTTGCGGAGAGTATGTTCCCCGATGAAGTGGATGTGGCGCTGGACTTCCAGTACGAAAGCATCTACGAGCTCAACGAGCTGGCACAGGCCGTGGACAGACTCTCCATGGATGACCGCAAAAAGCTGGGAGCTGTGGTGTCCATGGCCGAGCCGGAATATGCCATGCAGATCCGCCATCTGGCAGAAAACCTGGACCAATTCGAGTTTGCACCCGGAGTCCATACCCCTGCGGAGTATGGCAAGTATATGATTCAGGAGTCCGGTCACTTTGAGTATGACCCTAATCTGGATGAGTTCTACGACTACGAAAGATACGGACTGCAGCGCATGGAACAGCAGTCCGGTATGTTCACTGACCGGGGCTATGTCTCTTACCACGGCACAATGAGTCTGGAGGAACTGATGATGGAGGACCCTGCGGAAAGCTACCGGCAGGAGCAGGGGTTTCAGATGGGAGGCATGGCATGATACGACTGAAACTCTCAAACAAAAGCGCTAACGAGGGTGTCAACCTCGACCTGCCTGCTACTCCCGCAGAGATAGGCGAAGCGTTCTCCTGGTTTGAACGAATCGGTGTTGACCTCTCCACAGTACGAATCGCTGGGGTGAACAGTCCTATTCCTACCCTTGGACAGTATCTCCTGCGTGCTGATATCCACGATTCCGGACAGATGAAAATGCTGAACGAACTGGCAGATTCCATCGCTCAGATGGATGACCGGGAGTGGAACATCTTCGCTGGAGCGCTGGATGCGGAAAGCATCAACGGTCTGGGCGATGTCCTGCAACTCTCCAAGCGGTTGGGTGACTATATCATCCTTCCCAATGTCAGGACGGACACTGAGCTGGGACGCATTCTGGTGGATACTGGATACAAGAACTTCCCCGAAGCCGTACAGCCCTATCTGGACTACCGTGCCATCGGCGCAGAATACTACGCTGAAAATGGCGGCGCATACGGCCCCGGTGGATATGTCCGGCGCAAAACCATTCGGGAGCAGGCACCTGAGAGCAGGGATGCTCTGATCTCACTTCACATGGCAACGCCGACCATATACTTGCATCCGTCCTGCTCAAAGCCTGCCCCGTATCATTTCCTCTGGCAGCTACCCGGCCAGCATAGACGCCATTCGAAGCTACTTCACCGACGAGCAGGTCATCCGTGCCATTGCCGGATATGTGGGCATCAACTTCGATACGCTGATCGGTGGCGATTACAAAATCGTCATCGAGCCTATCGCATATCTGGTCTACGAGGGCGCTTATTACGCCATGACTGCAACGGAAGCCGCCCTGTATGACCAGGTAGTCAACGGAAACCTGCGGTACTGGATGGGATCTCTGACCCACAAGAACCTGCCTCTGGCCATTTTCCTGGAGGAAGCCGACCTTGGCTATCCCGCATGGTCCGGCAGCACCAACAGCAAGGTAAGCAATGACCAGATCCTGTCCTCACTGGGTATCGGCATCGTCCGCTTCAATGATGAGTTGGAGCCGCCTGAGATCGACGAGTTCGACTACGAATACCGGGTAGACACAGATGTGATCACTTCTGTGAGGTTTCCGGTGGCCAGTCAGATCCCGACGATCCCGTGTCTGTTCAATTCATCATTGAGGGCAGAACTTACACGGTCAGTAATGTTTATTACCCGGAGGGCGACAGCCAGCTTGCGTGGGTGAAGTGGCATACGCCGGACGAACCCAGCGTCTGCACCATCCAGGTCAGAGTCCGGGGCGGCGGCACAGCGCAAAGCACCATCACCGCCAATATCGTGGATCTGGACGGCAACGACCCGCCCAACCCCGTAGCCGATGACCGCAACGACCGCTTCCGCCTTGCGGATATTCCAGAGAAAGAGGAAATGACTTCCGCCACCTGGGGCATTTGGTCTCCCTGGTGGCAGGAGAACTGGGTGTGGGTCTCCGACTGGGATAAGTGCTGGCACACCGACCGCTGGACGGATGCCAATGGTGTCGTACACCGCGACCGCTGGTACCATTGGGTAGACAACGGCTGGTGGGAAGATCAGGGCTGGTGGGAATTTGACTACAACAGTTACACCGCAAGCCTGACAGCCTCCATGAGCATCACGCCCGACAGCATGTCGCCCACGGCCACTTCCTCCACGCTGAAAAGCGGCTACGGCATTCAGCAGAGAACGACAGCAAGAGTCAGCACCACCCAGAGCTCTGCCGTCACAGCGGCGCAGAACGCGGTGACCTATTTCCCGGAGTTCAATTATGAAGGCTTCTGGCGTCTGCTGGATTGTAGTGTAAGCGGTAAACGCTCCACTTTCACCTTCAAGGACAACCCTTATAGCACCTATGACCGCCCGACCCATTTCACGCCCATCTGGTATCCGGATGGAAGCTATACACCGTACACCCGGCTTCTGGACTGCTGGACTCCGGCAGGTATGCTCTCCGTGAATCTGACCGACTCGGTGCACATCTCCGGTGACCTGTGGGAGGAATGGCACGTCGCACCCACAAACTAACAACCAACAATGGAGGTAACCTATGCGTAAAATCAATTACAAGCGTATCACCGTAATGCTGGTGCTGTCCCTGCTCATGGTCTGCATGATGGGCACCACGGCCTTTGCCGCTGGTACCGGCGATGTGGCCGGAGCCGTGGAGAGCACCTGGGCCACCGCATCCACCCAGATCAAGTCCGTGGTCAACAATGTGGTATTTCCCGCCATCGACCTGATCCTCGCCGTGTTCTTCTTCGCCAAGCTGGGCACCGCTTACTTCGACTACCGCAAGTCTGGCCAGTTTGAGTGGACCGCTCCTGCCATCCTGTTTGCGTGTCTCGTCTTCACTCTGACCGCACCCATGTATATCTGGGGCATCATCGGTATCTAAGGAGGACGCTCTATGACATTCTTTGAACAGGAGCTTCGGAAGATCGTCGGGGATGAATACCCTGACGCAACTTTTGTAGGCAGGGCCTGCTATGTGCGCCTGAGTGATATGAACCGGGCAAAGATCCAGTTCACCACCTGCGGCACGGCAGACCACTACGAAGCACTCCAGATGACCATCCTGAACCGGAGCGACGGTCAAATCGACACACTGCGTCTGCGCTTCAAGGATGTGCTTGGCACGAAGCCCGTCCCCAACAATCCCAATTTCCGCAATGGAATTGACCCTCACGCCTGGACCTACAACGGCAAGACGGAATGGTACGGCTACCATCCCAACAGCCGGGACTACCAGAAGCTCACCGATGCGGTGTCCGAGTATCTGGAGGTATTTCAGGAGCAGACCCAGACCGCTGACCAGCAGTGGCAGCAGACCATGTAATCATTGACTGACCCAGGGGCCGTACCAATCGTGCGGCCCCTCCGCTTTTATCCCAAACGGTTGGTACGGCCTCACCCCGAAAAGAGGTGACCCTATCAAATGTTTATTTGGGATTTTGTTGCCGGTGAAGTTCTCGACCAAATCGTAGACTGGATCTACGGACAGGCCATGGGCTTCCTCGGAAACTTCTTCGCAGAGATGGGCAACATGGGCGTCGAGCTGTTCGAGATGAGCTGGGTACAGAGCATCGTGCTGTTTTTCTCCTATCTGGCCTGGGCGCTGTATGGTACCGGCCTTGTGGTTTCCTGCTTCGAGTGCGGCATTGAATACTCCTCCGGCAGAGGAAACATCAAGGAAACTGCCCTCAACGCTATCAAAGGCTTTATGGCAGTCAACCTGTTTACCATCGTCCCGGTCAGGCTCTATGAGCTGTCCGTCACCATGCAGGCGCAATTGACTGCGGGGATCACAGGATACGGCACTTCCATCGGAGAGGTAGCCACAGAGATCCTCGAAACCATCAGCAGCGCCGGAAGTCTCTCTGACTTGGCTGGCGGCAGCTACTATGGCTTCGCATCCATCACCAGTCCCATCATGCTGGTTTTCTGCATCATCCTCATGGCCTACGCCGTTATCAAGGTTTTCTTCGCAAATCTCAAACGAGGCGGCATTCTGCTCATTCAGATTGCCGTGGGCAGTTTGTATATGTTCAGCGTGCCTCGTGGCTATACGGATGGTTTCATCCAGTGGTGCAAACAGATCATCGGCCTGTGCCTGACCGCCTTCCTGCAATCCACCATCCTCATCGCAGGACTCATGGTATTCAAGGATAGCGCATTGCTGGGCCTTGGCCTGATGCTGTCCGCAGGTGAGATCCCCCGTATCGCCGGAACTTTCGGCCTGGATACCACCACCAGAGCCAACATCATGTCCGCCGTCTACACCGCCCAGGCTGCGGTCAATACCACAAAGACAGTCGTACAGGCGGTATCCAAATGAGAACGCCTATAACGGGGACCCCACACAAGCCCAGTGAAGCGGGTTGTGTGGGGAGAGGAAGCGCAGCGGAGCGAGTGAATTTTCGTGCTGGCACGGAAATGAACGATACGAAGCTTGTGCTGACGATGGGCAGTCTGTTTGATGGAATCGGCGGTTTCCCTCTGGCTGCGGTGCATAACGGCATTACCCCTGTATGGGCCAGTGAGATCGAAGCCTTTCCCATTGAGGTGACTAAGCTCCGATTCCCAGACATGGTCCATGTAGGCGACATCACGAAACTAAATGGTGCAGAGCTGCCGCCCGTGGATATCATCTGCGGCGGCTCACCCTGTCAGGACTTATCCGTGGCCGGAGCCAGAGCCGGACTTGCCGGTGAACGCTCCGGCCTGTTCATGGAGCAGGTCAGACTCGTAAAGGAGATGAGAAATGCAGATATACAGCGAGGCCGAGCAGCTCTCGATATACGACCTCGATTCATGGTGTGGGAGAATGTTCCCGGAGCCTTCTCCAGCGGCACACCCAAGGGCGAGGACTTCCGGATCGTCCTCGAAGAAATCGTCCGAGTTAAGGTCGGTGGTGTTTCAGTCCCTCGACCTGACACCGGGCGCTGGGAATCTGCTGGGCGAATCGTACTGGGAACTGATTTCTCCTTGGCGTGGAGATGCATCGACGCTCAATACTGGGGTGTCCCCCAGAGAAGAAAAAGAATCTTCCTTGTCGCAGATTTTGCAGGACGATCCGCCGGACAGATATTATTTGACCAGGAAAGCCTGCCTGGGCATCCTGCGCAGGGCCTCTGAACGAGGGAAAGAGCTTCCCGAAAAGCTCAAGCGGGCGCTGGAGATTCAGGCTGGCATCACCCAGCCGGACGGCAAATCCACCGAACTGGAAGCCTACCACATCAATCAGCGTGACGAGGGCATCAACCTCCACGGTGTGTCCGGTGCGCTGATGGCGACCAGCAATATGCAGATGCAGACCTTCGTCACACAGCCTGATGAGAATGGTACGGAGGGCTTTGACGGTTACAACGGGGACCTGACCGGAGATGTGGCCGCTACCCTTGGCGTGAACTGCGGAATGTCCACCGGCCGCAACGGACTGATTCAGCCCATAGCATTCGCAGCAAATCAGAGAGATGAAGTCAGGGATCTGCACGGCGTGGCTGGAGCAATTCAAGCACAGCCAGGTATGAAGCAGCAGACTTTCATTGCCGCAGGCTTCTCCGCAGGCCAGGGCAGCAAGGCTGGAGGAATCGGGTATCAGGAAGAATGCGCTCCTACCCTGAAAGCGGCAGAGAGTGGAACGAATATGGTACCCAGTGTCCTGTGCCTCAATGACCAGGGCGGCAGCGTCATGGAATGCAGTGTCGATGTGAGCGGAACACTCCGTGCGCAGGAGCATGGGCATCAGCCTCTGGTCTATGAAAACCATGGTATCGACAGCCGCTACACCGGCCCTCACAAGGTGGCTCCCACCATGTCTGCCCGGTACGGCACAGGCGGCAACAATGTCCCACTGGTGGAACAGGAGCCAGTCTTCTGCATCACGGGCAACGCCATTGACCGACAGCCGCAGAATGGCGGCAACGGCATTGGGTATCAGGAGGACATTGCATACACCCTGACGGCCACCGACCACCACGCCGTGTTCAGCCGCCAGCGTGTGGATGTGTTCAAGGACGGCGAGGTGGTCAGCACCCAGAGCGCACGACAGCATAAGGATGCCACGGACCTTGTGATGGATGTGGCCGGATTGGACTGCCGGAACGCTCGTGAGAACGGCGACCTGTGCGGTACACTCCAGAAAGGGCCCTCCGGCAGCTCCCTCAACTCCATCCATCCCATTCGAAACGGCCTGCTCATCCGCAGACTCACGCCGCTGGAGTGCGAAAGACTCCAAGGCTTCCCGGACGGATGGACGGACATTCCCAACGCATCAGACTCTGCACGGTACAAGGCACTGGGTAATAGTGTCGCCATTCCGTGCGTGGACTTCGTTTTGCAGGGCATCGCTCTGGCGCTTCGTGCCGGATAAAGACAAAAGTCCTCTCCCAAATTTGGGAGAGGACTTTCCAAAGCAATATACTGTCTTATTGGTCCGTACCAAGCAGCCAGTCAGACAGGTTCTTCACATGGATGCCGTTATAGTTTCCGACTGTAAGATGATCTGCGGTCAGCACGATCTTCTCGTAATTATCACGGATAAGCGTCAATGGACGCATTTCCCGTTCAAAGGTTTCCTCCGCAGTCATATCCGCAGTTACCTGAAAATAAGTGTAAGCGCCCTGCTTTTCGGCAACGAAATCCACTTCTGTATTGCCGACCTTACCGATCATCACCTTGTAGCCCCGGCGAAGGAGTTCAAAGTAGACCAGATTTTCCAACGAGAAACCCAGGTCGTAATTTCTGCGCGGCAGGATGTGATTTCTAAGACCAAGGTCAACGATATACATCTTTTTATTTACTTTCAGGAGCTGTTTGCCGACAATGTCAAACCGCTCCGCAGGATAAAAGATGAAGGACTCTGTCAGCACTTCTACGTAGTCGTCGACCGTGTTGGGAGATACTTTTCTACCGTTAGAAATCAGATAATCTGTAATGCTCCTGATTGAAATCGGACTGCCGACCACGCTCGCCAGGTATTTTGCAATGGTTTTCAGGAGCGTAATATCGGTAACTTTTCGTTTGGTGGGGTCGCTTTCCTTGCGCGCCTGACGATCTTCGATATCCTTGACGATGACGGTGTTGTAAATGCCCTCCAAATAGGTCTCGACCTTTTGAGGCGTTCGATCCATTACAGCCAGATAAGGAAGTCCGCCAGTTCGCATGAACTCGGCAAATCCACGCTCTTTATCCAGCTTCGTCACGGCAAGGAACTCACGGAACGAGAGAGGAAGCATCTTGATCTCCACGTATCGTCCGGTCAGAAGCGTTGCAAGGTCACCTGAAAGCATATATGCGTTGGAGCCTGTGATGTAGATATCAACATCAGGCTTCACATAAAGACTGTCTACGACCTTTTCAAAAGCAACGACTTTCTGAATCTCATCAAGGAAAATATAGGTCTTTGCTCCGGCAACCAGGTGGGCTTTCAAATATGCATACAGCTTTTTATAGTCCAGCAGTTCTTCGTATTCCAACTCTTCAAAGTTGATCGATACGATTTGCTCCTCGGAAATGCCGCTTTCTTTCAACCAATCCTGATACTGCGTAAGAAGCGTAGATTTACCGCACCGGCGGATACCTGTCACAACTTTAATGACCTGCTCATCCTTCCACTGGATAAGCTGATCGAGATATTCTTTTCGTACAACCATTGGGCTTCACCTCCGCTTTGAAGTATTCCCATTATAGAACAGAATACTCAAAAAGTCAACTCGATATTCCGAATTGGGAATATTCTCTGTAATTCGACACCGCAAATTCCCAACATGATGGATATTGGTTGACAGAACGGTTTCCTAACAATTGGCGAAAAGGACTTTTCCGTTTTCGGCAGTTTGCTTGCTTTTACGGGAAGTTCTTTGTTGGTATCTGTGAATAGCTATTTGCCCTTGGTTGCAGTATGCTTTGCTTGCGAAATCAAAGAAAGGAGCGCACACCATGGAAGCCAAGAAAAACCTCTGCGCAATGATCCCCGCAGACTTGCACGCCAAGGTCATCGCAGAGAAAGAAGAACTCGACCTCAAGACCCTGGGCGAATATGTAGAAATGGTACTCAAAGAACACTTCGAAGGAGGAAAAATCACTATGGCAGCAACCAAGACTCTCGCATTCCAAATCACCGAGGAACTGGACCAGCGGCTGAAAAACTTCATCGCCGCCGAAAAAAAGCGCGGCAGAAAGATCAGCCAAAAGGAGTTCGTCATCGGACTCATCGAACAGGCGCTGGCGGCGTATGAAGCGCAGAACCCGCCTGAAGAAGCAATCGAAGAATGATATACCGCACAGGCCGCTGGGGAGAGATACCCCGGCGGCTTTTTTCTTGGAGGTGAACCACCGTGTATATCTATCCTGACAATCTGACCTCCAAAGCCGTGCTGTGGCTTTGGGAACTCAGAGATGTGGGCGTTATCGGCGTAGGGCTTCTGCTCTCTGTTCTGGCGCTCACCCAGACCGGAATTTTTATCCCGTTGGTGCTGACGGCAGTCTATGCCTTTCTCAGCATCCGATTCGACGGTACCAGCATTCTGGATTTCATCCGGTATGCCGTTGCCTTCCTGATCACCAAACAGCAATTCTATGAATGGAGAATGTGATATGTGCCACGACGCAAGATACTTCTGCGGCGACGAGTCCTTCGTCTCGTGGGAAGGCCAGGAGAAAGACCTGTCCATCTCGCTGACCGTCCGCTGGAGCCGGAAGCGGA
>Ga0129315_1001104_pt1 | contig 12686 bp, 20 predicted proteins | sample Cm827metagenome_FD_94432 | JGI IMG/M metagenome (GOLD analysis project Ga0129315, IMG submission 94432) | Eastern black-and-white colobus group fecal microbial communities from Wisconsin, USA - Cm827 metagenome | ecosystem: Host-associated > Mammals > Digestive system > Large intestine > Fecal...
ACAAGTATTTTTTATATTTTAATAATATATTTAAAGCAGATAATAAAAAACCCGCCTGAGCGGGTTTGAGATTGTGGTGCTTTTTGTGGGAGTCATCCACTTACGCACTTTGTTTTGCCATGCCAGCAGTTAGCTTCTGCTGTAAAACTATTCATGCAGCAAACCTGCACTTCACCACAATGGTTAGCATACTTTTCCTGATTAAGATTTTGCCAAATATGCTAGCCATTGTTTCATGTATTGGACCTCCTTACTTTTTATTAAAGAGATCCAATATTCACTACTCTGTCCGTATCTCTACTCAGGCATCAGCCTTCTTCGTTATCGTATACAGACGAGCGATGAATTTTAATCAGTAATGATGACATTTGCTGCTGCAGGACCTTTAGCACCACTCTCTATAGAGAAGGTAACCTTTTGACCTTCAAATAAGGTTCGATAATTATCATTCTGAATCGCAGAAAAATGCACAAACACATCTTTACTACCATCAACAGGAGAAATAAAGCCGAAACCTTTATCAGCGTTAAACCATTTTACTAAACCAGTCATTTTATTTGACATTCTACATTCCTTAACTTGAGCCTTTCGGCATAAATGGTTTGCATAACAGAAACGACTTCGTACTTAATTGGAGAGACTCAAAGAAGGAATAAGTGAATAACACCTGAAATGAGAACTGCTTTAGTAAACTACTTCGTATATCGTCTGTTCTTCAAACCGACGCAATCATTAACGCATAGTTGAACATATGAAGCAATGTTTATTTTAGACATCCAGCCATCTTCAACCCCATCAAAAAACTATAGCTTTCTTCAGGAACGTGTGTATAGTGCGCCAAGTTATCAGTATTAAGGAATTTTTTTGTCCCGTAAAATGACAGGAATTGTCAAAACCTTTGACGGCAAAAGCGGCAAGGGTCTTATCACCCCATCCGATGGTCGTATCGATGTCCAGCTTCATGTTTCAGCGCTCAATCTCCGCGATGCAGAAGAAATTACCACCGGATTACGCGTGGAATTTTGCCGGATAAATGGTCTGCGTGGCCCTTCAGCTGCCAATGTTTACCTTTCATGAGCTATATTAAAGCTTTAATTTCAGGCCCCATCGGATCACACATGGAGAGTTTTTATGAATAACCCCGTCTGTCTTGATGACTGGTTGATTGGCTTTAAAAGCTTATGCTGTACTTTGGCCGTAATAGCTCTGCTAATAATATAATAAGCAGACTCATTGTGTTTAGGGACATTGTACTGGAAGAAAACATTTTAAACATCAGGCAAATAACCAAGTCACCAGCTAAATAATAAGTTAACAGACATGAGTCCCGGGATGAGATTCAACATTACCATTGCCCCATTTAAAGCACAAAACCCGCTCATCAGCGGGTTTTCTACTTTTTCTTAACGTCGGGTATACAAAGCCCATCGTTGAAAAAATTTTATCCATATTTTTTGAAAAATGCAAACATCATGTCGCCATCTTCAGCAAAAATCATTTATCTCGTCACCTTCCTCAATTGCGCTTCCGCGTATGCTTCTTCCTGCCAGCACTTTGTTACCAGTTTACCAATGACGTCCGCATACCCCTTATACCACTGATAATCGGTCAGGTCTGGTACCAGCTTCTGGACATGACGTCGTGCCAGCGTGGTCGGTAAACGACTAAACCGGTTTCCATTACAACGCCCACAAATCTTATATACCGGTACGCCATGAAACCGGGTTCTTTTTTCATCCAGAACAATCCCTTTACCCTTACACCCTCTGCACGCTGTGCTGGCTTCGCCCTTACCATGGCAATGCTGACATAGTTCCTTCACCCATTCTTCCTTGATTACAGATTCCCCGCGTCTGTAGTGTTTCACCACTTCGCGCAATACATTATAAAATCCCGTACCTGAACAATGCTCACAGCGAGCCTTACTTGCCGCAGACCTGGAGTAATCAGCAAAGGCAAAACTCACGAGGTAAGGAATAATCTGTAACCGGATTTCTTCACTCAATTTGTTCAATGTCGGGTTATCCAGTGCCATCGCGTAATTTAGCAGGCCTTCAATCGCAAACTGAGGGTCCTGAACACCAACTTTTGCCAGAAATAAGGCCAACCCAAGTGGTGCTTTCGACTGCACCATCCCCTGCGCTGCCATTACATCCGTAATTGTTAAACAACCGGTGCCTGTCGCTGGAGCGTCATCGCTCAATTTTGGAGATTTTGGGGAGTAATATTTTGGTAAGGCTTCAAGGTTCATGCTCGTTCTCCACTTACGCCAGTACGCCAATTGCCAGCGCGCGATCGATAAAACGAAATATCAGCTCAAGTTGGGAGCCATACTTATCTTCAAATGCCACTGTATCCGTATGCAGCTCGTTGTGATGCTTTCTGCACAAAGGCAACACAAAGAGATCATGTGCTTTTGTTCCCATTCCGCCCTGCCCGTGACCAATCAGATGATGCGGATCGTCGGCTGGCATACCGCAGCAAGCACACGGCTGTGTCTTAACCCAACGTGTGTATTTCTCCTTAACCCAGCGGCGACGTTTAGGCAGCTTCATGAAAGATTCCGGAGACTCTGGATCAACGGTGATGCTTACCACCGTCTTTTCCTGTGGTGATTTTTGTTGCTGGTGGGCGTAAGGCAACGGTGCAAGATTTTTTGTGCGTTGTTTCAATATGCTGGTGGCGGTCTGCTCTCCCGGTACGATGTCGCTTTCGCGGTACACCGAGCAGATTTTTTCCGCTGGTAATCCCAGCGAACGACGCGATACAGCCTCAGGTAGTGCATCCACCACCTGATTGCAGACCGCCCACCAGGATAATTCAGCCAAAGATAATTCCCGCTCCTGCGTACCGCTTATTGCGTGACGGATGACGTCAATCACCCATGCTGTCAGATTTTGTTGAGCAAGCAGCTCCAGTGATTCCGATGTCTGGTCACGCAGTTGGTTGTCGCAGTGCCAGCACAACACCATTGCGCCGGTACCATAACGGTGAATGACTGTTTCAGTGTGATGGTAATCGCCATTAGGCCACTGGCAGGATGTAACATGACGTAATAGCCAGTCGGACAATGCGCCAACGTCGCCAGCAGCACGAATCACCCGTTCGTTACTAAAAAACGGCAGCAATGTTTTGTCTTCCGCCAGCGGCTGGCGAACGGCAGGAACGACTCCGGATGGCAGATTACGCATGCTTTTTGGTTCCGGTTCCACCAGCACTCGAGGATTATGAAATATCTGTATGGATTCACGGCCCGGCTTAAGGACCACCAGCCCAAGCTCAGGCACCAGAACAGGTCTAAGTAATACCCGCACGTTACCTCCAGATCCGTTGCTGGAAAGTGCGGGACGCACGTGGTGGGCGTTCGGAATAAGGCAGCCTGACAGAGATTATCCAGTGCCGATAGTCGAGACTGAGAGCTTTCTTAACCTCGAACCCGCGCCTGCGGTAAGAATGAATCAGCCATTCGGCCTGTTCTGCAGTGCATGGAGGGTGCTGGAACCATTCAGACTTGAATGCGTGAGAATACCGCCCGTGCGTGCAGGCAAGAACGGGCGAATTATCAGAATTGTAATATTTTGCGTTGCGTGCCATCGGTTTTCTCCGGTGGCACGGTGTTACTCAGCGGGAGTTCAGCCCCGCGCAAGATTGTAGATGAGTTTATTCTCCTGAAAAAGCAGAAAAGCCAGCTTTTATTCCGATCTCTTTCAATGCCTGTAATGAAGTGACAAACTCACCTTCGCGCAAGATAAATCCGTCCGTGACCCGAGCATCCACAAAATTAATTAACGCAGCCCCATTCTTTCGCAAACACATAATGCGGTAATGACTAACAAGATTTCCATTTTCAACGCACACAGCATAGAGGCCATCTTCACAAAAAATTTTACGCAGTTCTTCGATGTTCATCATCAGAATCCTTCCGGATAATTAGCTCTCCCCTTTAAGGGACCATCCCTCTTATCCCTGCGCGCTACTTAAGTATTTTTGATTCTATTCCGGCACCGTCCAGAACTTCAAACGCGTTGAAAATAAAAACAAAAACCCGCCGAAGCGGGTTAAGTGCGGGTGCGTTGAGGATGCCTGCCACATCAGAGGTGGCGAGGGATTTCTCCCCCGCCGGGTCTCTTACTCCTCAGGTTCGTAAGCTGTGAAGACAGCGACCTCCGTCTGGCCGGTTCGGATTCGTACCTCGCAGAGGTCTTTCCTCGTTACCAGTGCCGTCACTATGACGGTTAAACAGATGACGATCAGGGCGATTAACATCGCCTTTTGCTGCTTCATAGCCTGCTTCTCCTGTCAACGCAAAGCAGAAGTGTCACCTTCGGTGCGAAACAGAGATGTCATGCTTTGGTTCAGAGAATGCGTTTGACCGCCTCGCTATATACTTCCGAGCGTTCTCTTTTCCCAACAGAAATCACGAAAACGACAACTTTCTCGTCTATAACCTGGTATACAAGGCGATAGCCTGAAGACCGGAGCTTAATCTTGTAACAATCAGGCATACCACGGAGCTTGTTTGCTTCAATCCGGGGTGACTCAAGTACTTCAACCAGCTTCTTTTTCAACTGTTCACGTACCGTCGAGCCCAGCTTTCGCCATTCCTTTAGTGCCCGCTCGTCAAAATCCAGAAAATACGCCATCAGAGTTCATCCAGCGTCACACGTACTGGCTTAGGATTACGAAGCCGTTCTTTCACTATCTCCACAAGTTCAGCATCTTCATCACTCAGGAGTGTCTGTTTGAACGGCAAGCGTTCATTGTCAGCGATATACTCGAGCATGAGACGAAGCGCTTCAGAAGGAGTTACACCCATTTTTTCAAGCGCGGCGTAAGAACGCGCTTTAAGTTCATCGTCAATACGCAGGTTAATGCTACCCATGTCTTACACCTCTTGTAATTACAAATGTCATTACAAGTATCGCACTACAACATGCTTAGGGCAAGTCACGAAGGAAGTCAGAAAGTAGTCGTAAGAACGGTGATCACTGTCCGCTTTGTGCCAGGAGCAGCCATTGCTAAGTCCATCCTGTATTGTGCAGGTCAGCTCGCTTTTAAAGAGTCCGGCCATCATCTTACTGGTACAGACACCATATACTTTGTGACGGTCAGGCTACATATGCACAACTCAACTTATTCATCTATTTTTTGCTTTAGCATGTCAGTGTTGCTTTCTCGTCGGCGGGTGAGCGGTGACCTGACCTGTCGATAAAGGAACGTAGCACGTTTTATGCAACACCCGCATGCGGCAGAAAATTATTGCCGAACGTTTACCCCTGTCAACAAGCTTTACTTTCTGAGGCGCGCCAGCCCGCGAGGAAAACAATCTGAACATCAAACAATTAATGACACAAGAAATACGATTAAAGATTTTTTTGTGCATGCCGATAGTGCTTTTTTAAAAGGAGAAATCTATGTCTGTCACAATTCAGGGAAATACCTCAACCGTTATTTCAAACAACTCCGCCCCGGAAGGAACATCAGAAATAGCCAAAATCACAAGACAAATTCAGGTGTTGACTGAAAAGCTTGGGAAAATCTCATCGGAAGAGGGGATGACGACACAGCAGAAAAAAGAAATGGCTGCATTGGTACAGAAGCAAATTGAAAGCCTCAGGGCTCAACTGGAGCAGTTGTTAAGGCAGCAGGCAGAGAAAAAGAATAAAGACGCGACAGTTCAGCCTGATAAAAAAGAAGAGAAAAAAGACGATACAAATACCGCTGGCACCATTGATATTTACGTCTAAGTGACAGCCGTATTGTGGCCCTCATCGGGCCACTTTTCGCCATCAGCCTTTTCTTTAAAGACATATTATCTTTGTATCATTTCTGATAGTTAACATTACAAGATATAAGTAATGGACGCCCTCCCAATTAGTCTATTTAAATCGCCACGAGTTTAACTGACAACCCATGATCAATTATGAATTGCAACTATTTCTGTAGTCACTTTTGTGGGGACAGTCCACAAAACTGCCAACTTCCGCTTCTTGCTCTTAGCGGACATTAGCATAGGCTATTTACCATAACGCCTCATTACGCGCACCGCCCAGACTGACTCAGCGCGTTTCTGGCATATCCCCGGTAAAACAAGTAACAAACCACCCGAAAATGAACACCAGAAACGCGACTTAAGAATCTACCCTATGAATGGATATGCACTCAACCGAATCGATCTTGGTTTCAATCTATTTTATCGGGATCAGGCTTCTTTTTAGGTAACTTCGGGGGCTTAACTTGCTGATGACTTTGCGTTCGGCGCGTAAGCCAGGGATGGTCAGCTTTAGATTTAACATAGTATTTTGAGCGTAAATCAATACGGGCATTATCCACTCGTTCATGGACACTCTTTTCATCATCCAGTGGTATAGGCTCCGGGCCATCAACATACTTTTCCCAGCCCAGCGCTTTCCCGTCATACAGAACGTTAATTTCACCGTCAAAGTTCTCACATACAGTAACAACCGAATGCCTAAGTCGATATCCCCGGCCCTCACTGCGTACCTGAAACGCACTGCTTTTGTACTGGAAAGTGAGATTTTTAGACAGAACGCGCTTCGCCTGTAGGCTGAAGATATAACCCAGTTCCTCTTCAGAATGGTGCACATCAAGATGAGCATTATCAGTAGTATGAGGCGACGTAGCGAACCGGTTGTTATAGGCTTCAATAAAGGTCGGCAACCATGCATTTGCTGTTTCAATATCACTGATATTCTGAAGCCGCATTTCTTTGACCAGCCTGTCCTGTAGTGTCTGATTGGCGCGCTCTACCCGCCCTTTTGCCTGCGGGCTGTTGGCATGGATTGGCTCGATGCCCAGTGTCTTTATCGCACGAGTGAACTGGGTCAGCTCACCTTCCCGCTCTGGGTTATTTACCCTGAATATACTGTGTCTATCAGAGTAGAGAGCGAGCGGTACGCCATGATCATTAAGGTAACCCCGGAGGGTTTCCATGTAAGCCCGGGTTGTTTCAGCAGGCACAAAACGCAACGCCATCAACGCACTGGTGGCATCATCAATGAAAACGATCAGTGTACATCTGGGGCCTCGATTTTCAAACCAGTCATGAGGTGAGCCATCAATCTGGATCAGTTCACCGTAAGATGGTCGTCGCATGCGGCGTTGATATATACGGGCAATTTTACGACGGCGTTCACGCCATAACCCCTCTTCTATCATCCACTTTCTGAGAGTTTCAACGGATAAAGATAAACCGTGTATCTCGCGCAATTTTTCGCACGCAAACGTAGGTCCAAAATCAGCGTAACGGCCTTTGAGGAGTGAAATTACTGTTGCTCTGAATTCAGTAGAAAAGGAATTATTAGGACGCTTTCCACGTCGGTGGGAAACCAGACCAGAAGGCCCTTCATTTCTATACCGTTGCACCAGACGTTTAACCTGCCGAATAGAAATGCCAATGCGTGCCGCAGCTTGTTCCTGAGTAATATGTCGATTAATTGACTCCTGAATAATCTGAAGTCGGTGGAGTTCCTTATGACTCATCGTAACAGTCTCTTTGATCATGAAAAATCCCCCAGAGAATTGTCTGGGGACATTTTAGAATGGTTCAAAGGGGACATTACAGCTTGGTGTTAACAATAGCCTGCTTCTCCTTGCCTTCCGGCACTCGCGACAGATTATGTTTAGACGACTGTCGTAGCGACGTATTTCTCCGTCAGGTAATGACCAGATAAGGTCCGGATCAACCACAGCAGGTTTCTTCACCTTTGCCCTCGAGAGTTTTTTGCGGGCGTTTTGCCAGTCCTTACGCGCCTGTTCAGACGGGAATAACCCGTAACCAGAGCTGTATACATCGCCACTGGCAACCAGCTCTCTGGCCAGAACGCTCATCAGATATCTTGTTGCCCCAGTTTTAGCTTCCAGTTGTCGTAACGTCTCGCGCCCACTCTGGCGTACGAGTTCCACCACCTGCCCTTTAATTTTTTCCCGCTCTTCTTGTGTAAAAACTTTTGCCACAAGTCCTCCTGAACATTACTTTATACCCTAAAATCAACACTTATCCCCTGAAACCAGGCGGAATTTCTGTATCCGGTTCAGAAATATGATTCACACAACGCTTTACAGGTGAACGTCCCAGGCGGATGACCAGTTCGTCCCATTTTTCGCGGAGTTTTGACGGGCTCATGATGTTTTTTACCCAGAATTGATCTCGCTGTACCCGACCAAACATTTCGCAAATTTGTCTGTGGCTTCTGCCATCCAGCATCCGCATTGTGCGCACGTCATTGGCCCAGGCTGTCCAGTTAGGCTCTTTTGGTCGCATGATCTCTCCATCGTCGCTGGCAGCCTGTTCGTAAAGGTTCACGATCCGCCCCCAAATCCACTGCGCACACGCCAAATCCTCCCTGCTACCCCACTGGCGTTTTTTCGCACTAAACACAACCGCGTCGGGGTTCCGGGTTAAAAAATCCTGTTCAGCGGTCTGCGGGTCCGGTTGCGAAGCTTCCGGACGAAAAGTGTTTTTATTCTCTGTAGTAATCTCTGTTGTATTCTCTGTAAGATCATCAGGCCATTTTGACCCGATGACATTGGGTCGTTTTGAACCAATGGAGCGTTTCATTTTGACCTCTTCCATCGTGTCATTTTGACCTGATGGAGCGGCGCATTTTAAACCGATGGATTCGCTCAATTTGCCACCATCTAAAAGCTCGCTCCCGTAGTTGATCGTGTAGAAATTGGTCATATCGCGCTTTGATTTATTGAGCTTTTCACAACGCAAAAGCCCCAGCGTTTTCAGACTTGCAAACGCGCGCTTTAACGTTGACTCTGACCAGAATGGGAACTGTTCCAGCCATTGTTCCGTTGTGTTGTAAATCCAGCGAACACCATCACATTCCATGCCGGAATTGGTATCTCTCAACCAGTAATGCAACTGCTGCAACACAATGGCTTCATTTAAGCCAATCTTCATCGCAAGCTGTGTGTTTATAACCAGTGGGCGTTCAGCAAAAAGAAGGCTCATAATTCCATCCAGCTTTTTGTTGGTATTGCTGTCGATACGCAAGTTTGAAAGCAATTGCTTTTTCTATAAGTTCGTCAGTTTCACGATCCACTACGGCAGGATCAGCAAAAAGCAGTCCGGACTCCACCACATCGCCATATTCTTTGTTTAACCCGGCGATCATGTACGTGATGCTTTTTCCGTCACTAATTTCACGATACAACCTGAAATCATTAATCCGAATAGCCTCCATAATTGCAGGCACTAGCGCCGTGAACTTTTCACGCTTATCCCTGGTGTCGATAGCCTTCCAGCGTTCGAATATCTTCACTCGATTAACGCCAAGTGCTCGCTGATCAACCGCGCCACCTTCATCTGTGACACGCTGAACATCGATGTTCGGGCGCTCTTTCAAAGCCCAGAATGCTTCAGTGATTAATATCGTCGCCTGCTCCTGTGTCATTCCTGGTCGACATATCCAGGCATCCAGAGCCTCACGAGCCTGTTCAGGAGTGATTTTCATTGTTCAACCGCCCCGCCCGCTTCGTCTTACGATATTCGTCATAAACCTTGGGATCATACAGAAGCTCGCCGCCAGATGCCTCCTGTAGACGCATCGCGCGACCTTCAGGAACCAGCTCTTGCCATTGAGAAACAGCAGATGGGTCAACGCCAGCAGCTTTCGCTACTTTGGCTTTCGTACCGTAAAAATTAATTACGTCTGATTTAAACATCGCACCTCCAATATTGAGTTTTCTCAATGCTAATCACTCAAGGAATCTCAAGTCAAGGGTTATTAAGATATCTAAATATGAACGAGAAAACTTTAGGTCAACGCATTAGAGAAAGACGTAAGCAGGTAGGCTTAAGTCAAAACGGTTTAAGCAAAGCTGCTGGCGTATCTGGCTCATCAATTTCATTATGGGAAAGTGACCATACAGCCCCGCGCGGGCAAAATTTGCATCGCCTCGCCGAGGTATTGCAATGTTCACCAACTTGGATACTGTTTGGCGACGAGGACAAAACACCAGCTCCCCCTGTTTCACTCGATAGTGCCTTAGACTTATCGGAAGATGAGTTAGAGATGCTGCGTTTGTATCGCGCACTTCCTAAATCAGAGCAACAAGCACAACTCAGCGAACTCCGCGCCCGCGTTGAGAATTTTAATCGCCTGTTCACCGAGCTATTAGAGGCTCGCAAACGCAACAAGCATCAATAATCATCCCTTCACAAAATTTTAAAGCCTTACATTTCAATGTATTGGCTTTATCTTGCGCCAACACTTGAGTTTTCTCATCAAAAAACCTTGACGAAAAATAATGAGAAAACTAAATTACCTCCATCAAGACACCGCACGGTGTTCTCAGCAAACAGTTCCGCTACCCCGGCGTTAAGGGGAAATGAGGTCAGCATGGATACTATCGATCTTGGCAACAGCGAATCTCTGGTATGTGGCGTGTTCCCCAACCAGGACGGCACGTTCACCGCGATGACGTATACCAAAAGCAAAACGTTTAAAACCGAAAATGGTGCCCGTCGCTGGCTGGAAAGAAACTCAGGTGAGTGATATGGATTTCGACACAATCATGGAAAAGGCTTACGAAGAATACTTCGAAGGCCTTGCCGAAGGCGAAGAAGCTCTCAGCTTCAGTGAGTTTAAACAGGCACTCAGAATAAGAATGTGCTCTCACAATGACGCGGAGCACAAATATGAGAAGCAAAATCAGACCGCAGAAAATTTTGTTCTGGAACCCGGAGAAACGCTTTTCAAAATTCCCGTTACGTGCCCCATTTGCGGTTTTACATCAGAAGAACTTGACGACTCCTGTAACAATCAGGAAACAACCAAGTATGTCGAAGATGATACCGAGTGCGCACGAAGAACGATTATATCCACGAGTCCAAACTCCAGGACCAATAAATCTCACTATGAGAGGGTGATTAATCCACTCCCCCAAACCAATAAAAAAGATGCCGGAGGACAAAAAACCCAATGGAACAACGGGATATCTGTCAAAAAAAGACGTTCCATTAAAGACAAACAACGCTGCGCCAACAACTGTAAGAGCTTTATACCAGTAATCAATTTTCATGTTCTTAAGCGGATTTATTGGTGGTTGCGACATTGCTTAATGAATCCTTAAAACTGTGGTGATTTTAAGGATACCACCTCGCCTGACGTGGTTAAAAGCAGGCACACAACACGAAAGCGCACGGCGAAGTTCGTCTCACTGTACGGTGTCGTTAAATTTAATTCGACCGTGCGCTTCCGGTTGTGGCAACCCGCAAAATGGCGCGGCGGTAAGTATGGCGGGGTTATTCCTTCCCCGTTGAGGACACCGGGTTGTCAGGTTGACCATACGCTTAAGTGACAACCCCGCTGCAACGCCCTCTGTTATCAATTTTCTGGTGACGTTTGGCGGTATCAGTTTTACTCCGTGACTGCTCTGCCGCCCTTTTTAAAGTGAATTTTGTGATGCGGTGAATACGGCTAAGCGCACGCGGAACAGTTAAAACCAAAAACAGTGTTATGGGTGGATTCTCTGTATCCGACGTTAATTGTTAACTGGTTAACGTCACCTGGAGGCACCAGGCACTGCATCACAAAATTCATTGTTGAGGACGCGATAATGAAAACGTTATTACCAAACGTTAATACGTCTGAAGGTTGTTTTGAAATTGGTGTCACTATCAGTAACCCTGTATTTACTGAAGATGCCATTAACAAGAGAAAACAAGAACGGGAGCTATTAAATAAAATATGCATTGTTTCAATGCTGGCTCGTTTACGTCTGATGCCAAAAGGATGTGCACAATGAATTCAGCATTTGCGCTTGTTCTGACAGTTTTTCTTGTTTCCGGAGTGCCAGTTGATATTGCAGTCAGTGTTCACAGGACAATGCAGGAGTGTATGACTGCAGCAACCGAACAGAAAATTCCCGGTAACTGTTACCCGGTCGATAAAGTTATTCACCAGGATAATATCGAAATCCCGGCAGGTCTTTAAAACAGTTCCGTAATAAATATCCGGTTTCATTCTTATATGCCAGCAATGGCAGGGATTTGTTCATCCTTAAATCTGTCATGAGGTTAAAACAAAATGAGTAAAGTCTTTATTTGCGCCGCCATTCCGGGCGAACAGGCAATAAAGGAAGAAGGTGCCGTCGCTGTAGCCACTGCCATTGAAGCCGGTGATGAACGTCGCGCCCGCGCAAAATTTCACTGGCAATTCCTGGAACATTATCCGGCTGCTCAGGACTGCGCTTATAAATTTATTGTCTGCGAGGATAAACCTGGCATACCCCGCCCTGCCCTCGATTCATGGGATGCTGAATATATGCAGGAAAACCGCTGGGATGAGGAGTCTGCTTCTTTTGTCCCGGTTGAGACTGAATCCGATCCGATGAACGTCACTTTTGACAAGCTGGCCCCTGAAGTACAGAACGCTGTCATGGTTAAGTTCGACACATGTGAAAACATCACCGTTGATATGGTTATTAGCGCACAGGAATTGTTGCAGGAAGACATGGCAACATTCGACGGACATATCGTTGAAGCGTTGATGAAAATGCCAGAAGTTAACGCCATGTATCCGGAGCTTTGAGGTGTACTGGCAATAGCGGACACTACCATTTGTTCTTTTTTTAAGCAGCCATCTGATGATATTTTTCCCTGAAGGCTGCCGGGGAGATATTCCCCAGACGAGAGTGACGACGCTGACGAT
>Ga0129315_1001105_pt1 | contig 12676 bp, 10 predicted proteins | sample Cm827metagenome_FD_94432 | JGI IMG/M metagenome (GOLD analysis project Ga0129315, IMG submission 94432) | Eastern black-and-white colobus group fecal microbial communities from Wisconsin, USA - Cm827 metagenome | ecosystem: Host-associated > Mammals > Digestive system > Large intestine > Fecal...
GACGAGCTGGTGGAAGAAAACAACTCCGTTCGGGTGATCCGGGCCTATGTGGACAGCCTTCCCATGGAAGCGCTGGGTTTTGCGCACGCAGTGCCGGCGCAGACGGGGCGACCGGCGTACGACCCGCGCGATTTATTGAAGCTCTACATCTACGGCTATCTGAACCGCATCCGCTCCTCGCGGCGGCTCATGACGGAATGCCGGAGGAATGTGGAGCTTTTCTATCTGCTGAACATGCTGAAGCCGGATTTTCGGACGATTGCGGACTTCCGAAAGGACAACCGCAAGGCGCTGAAGGCGGTTTTCAGGGATTTTGTGAAGGCGTGCGCGGAGCTTCAACTGCTGGGGAAGAAGTCGTTTGCCGTGGACGGCACGAAAATCCGCGCGTCCAACGGCAAGAAGAGATCCTTCACGCCGCAGATTCTGGAAAAGAAGCTGGACTATTTGCGCGAGCAGGAACAGAAAATCGAGGAATACCTGAGCCACATGGACCGTGCGGACGAAGAGGAAAAGCGGCACGTCCGAATCCTGGAGCTGGACATCCGCCCGCAGGACATGCCGGAGAAGCTCACACAAATCCGGGAGCGGATCGACAAGTATGAGGGCTACCGGAAGCGCATGCAGGAGACGGGCGAGGATCAGATTCAGGAGACCGACCCGGAGTGCCGCACGATCCACACCAAGGAGGGCTGCAGCCCGCCTACAACATCCAGACGGTGGTGGACGAGAAGCACCATCTCATCGCGTCCTTTGATACGACAAACGCGAACACGGATCAGGGACAGCTGGACCGAATGGCGGAGCAGACCAAGCAAGAGCTGGAAATTGAGTCGGCGGAATTCATCGCCGACAAGGGGTATGAAAGCCGGGAGGACATCGAAAGGTGCGTGATGCACGGCACGATTCCCAACGTCGGCTTCAAGTACGACAGGGACGAGCGCATCTTCGATCTCGAGTACATTCCCGCCGAAATCGACGAGGAAACCCGGGCCTCCCAAAAGCCGGAGGACATTCAGAAGTGCCTGCACGCGGGCGTACTGCCCAGGTGCTATGAAAACACGACGATCTCCGTACAGGTTCAGGAGCGAAACGTCATCAGCTGCTTCATCCGGCATGAGGACGGACGGGTCACCTGCCCGATTGGACGGGAGCTGTTCAAGCAGCATGAACGCCAATACGGCATCGTTTACAAGAGCAACGAGGCCTGCCGCACCTGCCCCAACCGCTGCACGGATTCCAAAAATGCGAAGGAGGTGCAGATCGGCCACAGCTCGGTATATGTGCCGGTGTACATGTACGGCAATCCCGAAGTACCGCTTCAGAAGATCCCGGACGTAGAGCAGAACTCGCCCTACAACCACTTTGGCAGGCGAAAACAAAAGGATGCCCGCGTGAAGCTCATCCTCCGCCGCAACCCGGACGACATGCAGAGGCGAAAGGAGCTGGTCGAGCATCCGTTCGGGACGATCAAGTGGTACGACGGCGCACACTACTTCCTGTGCAGAGGAAAGGAAAAGGTGAGCGCCGAAATTGCCCTCAGCTTTCTCACCTATAATCTACGCCGCGCCATCAACATATTGGGCGTCGGCGCGCTTGTCGCGCACTTTAACAGAAGAAAGCTGGAAAACAGGGGCTGAAAGGCCCTTGTTTTTTGGTTTTTGGACGAGATTTTGATCAAAACATACAAGAAAAAAGTCCGAAAACTGGCGTTTTCGGACAAATTGTGGTGGAGCATAGCGGATTCGAACCGCTGACCTCTACAATGCGAATGTAGCGCGCTACCAACTGTGCTAATGCCCCATATGCGATTCGCTCGGGAAAGCCTCGAACAAATCATATTATACCACACTTTTGCGAAAATGCAAGGGGTAAGTGAAAAATTTTCCGGCTCAGCCAAGCATCGCCCAGACGACCGCAATGACGAGCACGGGCAGGAAGTTCGCGACCTTCACCTTCTTGCCGAAGACCAGGTTGATGCCCACGCAGAAGATCAGCACCGAGCCGACCAGCGAGAGGTTCGCCAACTCCGCTTCGGTCATCAGCGGGCCGATCAGCGTGGCCAGCAGCGTCATCAGACCCTGCCAGAGCACCAGCGGGATCACCGAAAACACCGCGCCCTTGCCCAGAGAGGACGTCAGCGCCATCACGATGATCGCGTCGAGAATGCCCTTGGTCACCAGCAGCGTGTAGTCGTGATACAGCGCGTCGTTCATCGGTCCGATGATCGCCATGGCACCGATGCACAGCGTGAATGAGGCCGACGTGAAGCCCTCGATGAAGCGCGGGTCGCGCTCGCTGTGGCTCCGCAGGCGCAGCCATTCGCCAAAGCGCTCGATGTGATGCTCGATGTTCAGCACCTCGCCGATGAGCGCGCCCAGGCACATCGAGATGACCAGCATCATCTCGCCCGACGTCGCCAGCGCGCCGTCCGCGATCACCAGCATGTACTTGAGCGCGCCGGAGGCGCCGATGAAGATCGTGCTCAGGCCGCAGCCGGCGACCATGATATCCTGATAGCGCTGCTTGAGCGCCTTGCCGAACAGAAAGCCCAGCGCGCCGCCCAGCAGCACGCACGCCGCGTTGATGAGAGTGCCCATTCCGATCATGATGATGCCTCTTTGCCTGCATCCTCGCAACAAACTGTCATGGAGGATGCGAAAATTGCTCCGGCGCGTCCGCGCGAGCCGTCCCGGTGACGCGAGAGAATGGACCTATTATAGCACAGAAAAGCCGTCGGGGCAAGCCACTCCGACGGCTTTATTGGAATGATGTGGGCTTGACAATCAGTTGCCGCACTCGATGCTGATCTCGTTGAAGCGCGTGAGCAGATCCTCCACGCGCAGATTGCGCCGCGCTTCGCCGGAGAGGTCGAGCTCCGCGTGGCCCTGATGCATCATCAGCACGCGGTCGCCGTATTCCACGGCGTAGCGCAGGTTGTGCGTCACCATGATTGTCGTCAGCTGCTTCTCGGCGACGATGCGCCCCGTCAGCTGCATGATGATCTCCGCCGTCTTCGGATCGAGCGCGGCGGTGTGCTCGTCCAGAATCAGGAATTCGATGGGCGTCATCGTGCTCATCAGCAGCGCCATCGCCTGACGCTGTCCGCCCGAGAGACTGCCCACCTGCACGCCCAGCTTGTCCTCCAGGCCCAGGCCCAGCTGCGCAAGCATCGCGCGGTATTCCTCCGTCTTCTTCCGGTTCACGCAGCGGCGCAGGTTGAAGGGCTTGCCCTTGTTGTCCGCCATCGACATGTTCTCCAGAATCGTCATCGACGGGCAGGTGCCCAGCGCCGGATTCTGATAGACGCGGCCGATGCGCCGGTGACGCTTGTGCTCCGGCATGTGCGTGATGTTCTCGCCGCCGATGAGCACCTGGCCCTCGTCGATGGGGATGGAGCCACAGATGATGTTCAGCAGCGACGTCTTGCCCGAGCCGTTGGAGCCGACGACGCAGACGAACTGCCTGTCGGGGATGGTGAGGGAGAAGTCGTTGAACAGGCAGGTTTCGTTGACCGTGCCGCCCTGATAGATCTTGACGATGTTGCGCAGCTCAAGCACGGCGCTTCACCTTCCTTCTGTGTCCGCCCGCGACGATGATGATCAGCAGCAGCGCGGCGGTGACGAGCTTCAGGTCGAAGGGGGAGAGGCCCAGGCTCAGCGCGAGGGCGACGCAGCCCTTGTAGAGGATGGAGCCGAGGATGACCGCCAGCGTCGGCCCGAGAAAGCGCAGGCCGCGCAGCAGCTGCGTGCCCACGATGACCGAGGCGACGGCCAGCACCAGCGTGCCGGTGCCCATGGAGATGTCGAAATAGCGCTGGTACTGGCACATGACGCAGCCCGCCAGCGAGACGAGCGCATTGGCGATGGAAAGGCCGAGGATCTTGACCTTGCCGCTGTCCTTCGCCAGCGAGGCGACGAGCGTCGGGTTGTCGCCCGTGGCGCGCAGCAGGAAGCCGGAGCGCGTGGACAGATACGCGTCCATGAGCAGCTTGACCAGCAGCGTGAGCAGCGCGAGGATGAGCACCGGCGCATAGAGCTGCAGGGGGGCGGGCAGCGAGGAGACGAAGCCGTTCTTGAACATCGTGTCAAACGAGAACAGCTGGACGTTCGCGCGCCCGGCGATGTGCAGATTGACCGAGTACAGGCCGGTCATGACGATGATGCCGGAGAGCAGATCGCCGACGTGCAGCCTGACGTGGATGAAGCCCGTGACGGCGCCCGCGAGCGCGCCCGCGGCGATGGCGGCGGGCAGCGTGAGCAGCGGGGAAAGGCCGCTCTGGATCATCAGGGCGGTGACCGCCGCGCCGAGGGGGAAGGAGGAATCGACGGTCATATCCGGGAAATCGAGGATCTTGAAGGTGATGTAGACGCCCAGGGCCAGAATGGCGTAGATCAGCCCCTGCTCCAGAACGCTCAGCAGTAGATTCATGGGTGCCCTCCGGAAAAGGATGGATGGAATGGGAAACGAAGAGAGGAGAACGGCGCAGAGAAGCGTCTGCGCACGGGATGGGCGGCCAACCGGCAAGATGACGTCCCCAAAGGCATGATCTGATCCGATGGGTATTCTTTAATTGGAAGAAAATGCCTCGCCGATGCGCTCGCGCACAAATCCCTCCCCGCGCGGGGGAGGGAGGCCCGGGGGCCTGTGCGTTTTTCGGGAAGGGGGATTACTCCGCCTCGATCGCGCGGGCAGCCAGCTCGTCGGAAAGGGTAATGCCGAACTTCGCCAGCGCCTCGCTGTTCACGTAGAGCTGCGGCTCGGTGATGATCTCGTAGGGGATCTCGCTCGCCTTGGCCTCGCCCTTGAGCACCTTCGCGGCCATCAGGCCCGTCTGGCGGCCCAGCGCGATGTAGTCAAGGCCCTCGGCGGCGGCGCAGCCCAGCTTCACCTGCTCGATCTCGGAGCCGAAGACCGGCTTGCCCGCGGCGTTCGCCTTGTCCAGCACCAGCGCCAGCGCGGAGACGACCGTGTTGTCCGTCAGGTTCGTCAGGCAGTCGACCTTGGAAAGCAGCGCATCGAGCGCCAGCGGGATGTCCGCCTTCGTGCTGATGCCGGACTCGACGATCTCAAAGCCGTAGGCCGGTGCAAGCACTTTGTACTCGGCGATGGCGGAGATGGAGTTGACCTCGCTGGTGGTGTAGAGGATGCCGATCTTCGTGGCGTCCGGCAGCATCGCGCGGATCATCTTGAGCTGCGCCTCGACAGGCAGCGCGTCGGAGGTGCCGGTGACCTCGCCCGCGGCCGTGCCGTCCTCCTTCACAAAGCCCGCGGCGACCGGATCGGTCACGGCCGTGAAGATCGTCGGGATGGCGCCGTCCGCGGCGTTGTAGCAGGCCTGCGCCATCGGCGTGGCGATGCCGACCATCATGTCGACCTTTTCGGCGGCGAACTGCGCGGCGATCTGCTGGGCGATGCCCATGTCGGCCTGCGCGTTCTGCGGATCGATGGTCAGGTTCTCGCCCTCGACGAGACCCGCCTCGGCGAGGCCCTCAACGAAGCCGGTGTAGCAGTTGTCCAGCGAGCCGTGCTGGGCGAACTGGCCGATGCCGATTCTGTAGCCCTCTGCGCAGGCCGCGGCGGCGGTGCAAACGAGAGCGATGGCGACGATGATGGAAATGATGCGCTTCATGGTGGTTTCCTCCTGCTTCTTGTTTTGTCGATGGTGACCAGTCGTGGGTAAGCGGAGGCGTGGGAAAACAAAACGCCTCATGAATCCTTCCGGATTCATGAGGCGGAAACTGCTTTTCCGTGGTGCCACTCATTTTGGCCTTTCGGCCCGCTTTGCCCCGTACCAACATACGGTGCAGCCTGATAACGGGTCTGCGTCCCGTCCCTGTCTAATAAGGCATATGCCCGTTGACAGGGCCCTCGGAAAGCCCATTTCGCAAGTCCCTTTATACCGCACTCCCAGCAACGGCGGCTCTCTTTGATAAAGCGGAGCTTTCTACTTCTCTTTCCTCAATCGGTTTGTATTGGATTGGCTGCATTATAGCGCGGCCGGGGCGCATTGTCAACCCCTGATTTTTGCTTTTTTTCAAAAAATCGCGTCGGTTTCGTTCAAAGCGCCCGCATCGCGCGGCGGTTTTTGATCGCATTTATGGAAGAAACGCCGCAAGCCCTGTCAAAGGGTGAAGGATTGTCAATCTGCAATCGCCCGCGGGAAGATGGGCTGCGCGCTTGAAGCGGCTCCCCGCGTGTGCTATAATAGCAGAAAAAGCATGTTCAGCCCTTGGGGCGGGAGGAAGCATATGAGCGAATTTGCGGTCAGGGAATCCTGGATGCCGTTCTGTCTGCCGGACATTTCCGAGGCGGAGGTGGAGGCCGATGCGGCGGCCATCCGCTCCGGCTGGTGGGCGAAGGGCCCGCGCACCATCGAGTTCGAGAAGCAGTTTGCGGCGTACGTCGGCGCGAAGCACTGCGTCGCCGTCAATTCCTGCACGGCGGCGCTGCACCTGGCGCTGCTCACGCAGGGCATCGGCCCCGGCGACGAGGTCATCACCACGCCGCTGACCTTTGCCTCCACGGCGAACACCATCCTGCACGTCGGCGCGACGCCCGTGTTTGCCGACATCGACCCGGACACCGGCCTCATCGACCCGGCCGAGATCGAAAAGAAGATCACGCCGCGCACCCGCGCTGTCGTGCCGGTACACTATTCCGGCCTGGCGGCGGACCTTGGCCGCATCGGCGCGCTGTGTGACGCGCACGGCCTGTTTCTCTCCGAGGACGCCGCGCACGCCGTGGAGACGCGCTATGACGGCGAGCTGATCGGCCATCACCCGCGCGGCACGGTGTCCTATTCCTTCTACGCGACGAAGAACCTCGCCTGCGGCGAGGGCGGCGCACTGGTCACCGACGATGATGAGATCGCCGCGAAGGCCCGCGTGCTTTCCTGCCACGGCATGAGCGCAGGCGCGTGGAACCGCTACGGCAAGGAGGGCTCCTGGCGCTACGACATCGAGGAGCCGGGCTACAAGTACAACATGTTCGACATTCAGGCCGCGCTGGCGCTTACCCAGCTTTCCCGCATGGACGACATGCAGCGCCGCCGCTTCGAGGCTGTTGCGGTCTACGAGGAGGCGTTCGCGGGCGTGCCGGAGCTGATCCTGCAAAAGACGCCGGATTACTGCCACCACAGCCGCCACCTCTACGTGCTGCGCATCGACCCGCAGCGCCTGACGATCACCCGCGACCAGTTCATCGAGGAGCTCAAGGCGCGCAACGTCGGCGTGAGCGTGCACTTCATCGCGCTGCACACGATGAGCGCCTACCAAAAGCGCTTCGGCTACAGGCCGGAGGACTTCCCGAAGGCCTACGCCTTCTCCGAGAGCGAGATCTCGCTGCCGATGTATTCCACCCTCGGCGTCGAGAACGCGCGCTACGTCGCCGACGCCGTGCTCGACGTCGTGAAAAAGCACAGAAAGTGATGCCTGAGCGGTCCCTCATGCGGGGCCGCTCTTTTCTTTTGGGCGCCGCTTTGCTATAATGGTCATGCAAAGATAAAAACACAACGCGCGGTCTGTCCGCCGCGCAGTCCGGTTGGTAGTCCGGACGCGCCGGGCGCGTCCCGGCGTCAGTAGCCCTCCTCCTTGGTCGTCCGTTCTTTGCGGAATCATCCCATAAAGGAGGAACCGTTGATGGACAGCATTTCCGTGACACTGGTCGTATTCTTTGAGGAGCCCTTCTACGTCGGCGTGATCGAGCGCGTCTGCGGGGGAGAGCTGACCGCCTGCCGCCATGTCTTCGGCGCGGAGCCGAGGGACGCGGAGGTTCTCGCGTTCATTCTCGCGGAATACGGCCGCATGAAATTCAGTCCGGCTGTGGAGGCGCCATACCGGGAGCGGGCGATGAACCCCAAGCGCGCGAAACGGGACGCGGACAGGCGTCTTGCGGGCGAGGGCATCGGCACGCGGTCGCAGCGGGCGCTCAGCGCAGGGCGCGAGGCCATGAAGGCGGAGCGCTCCGGGCAGCGCCGCGAGGAGCGGGAGGCGCATCGGGAGCGGCTTTTCGAGCTCAGACAGCAGAAACGGAAGGAAAAGAAAAGGGGCCGGTGACGGTCCCTTTTCCATGCCCCGGCAAGACGGTCATGCGTCCCTGCCGGGGACGGAGGCGGGAAAGCCGGCCCCGCCGCGCCTTGCCCGAAACGGCCCGTTTTCCTGTGCGCCGGGCGCATGTTAAGAGTATTTTACATGACAAATGCGCTTTTTCGCAGGATTGACGATGGATTTTTGCGAAAGAATCCAGTATAATTGAACTGTATACTAATGCGGGCGGCGCAGGCCCTTGCGCGAAAGGAAAATTTCCCATGGAAGAAAGCACAGTCTTCATGAACCGGGAGCTGTCCTGGCTCAAATTCAACGAACGGGTCCTCGAGGAGGCCGAGAGTGCGCGCACGCCGCTGTGCGAGCGGCTGTCCTTCGCCTCCATCTACCAGAGCAATCTCGACGAATTCTTCATGGTGCGCGTGGGCTCGCTCGTCGATCAGAATCAGGTCTCGCCGACCATGCGCGAAAACAAGACGAACATGACCCCGCAGGAGCAGATCGACGCGGTCATCGCCGCCGTCAACGGGCTCAACGCCCGCCGCGACGCCGTCTACGCCCAGCTGATGGCCGAGGTGGAAAAGGTCGGCGTGCGCATCGTCGATTTCCGCAAGATCAGCAAGACCGAGAGCGAGCGCCTGGAGCGCTACTATGACATGGAGATCGCGCCGCTCATCTCGCCCTCCATCGTCAGCCGCCGCCAGCCCTTCCCGTTCCTCAAGAACAGGGAGATCTACGCGGCCGTCGTGCTCGAGCGCAAGAACGGCAAGCAGAAGCTGGGCATCATCCCCTGCAACGCGGGCGTCTTCCCCCGCCTCATCGAGGTTTCCGCCGACAAGCGGACGTTCATGCTCGCCGAGGAGCTCATCCTGCACTTCATCTACAAGGCCTTCCCGGGCTACTTCGTCAAGGCGAAGTCGCTCATCCGCGTCACGCGCAACGCCGACATCGACCCCGACGCCCTCTACGAGGAGGACCTTGACTACCGCGAGTTCATGGTCGAGCTGATCAAAAAGCGCAAGCGCCTGGCACCCGTTCGCGTGGAGATGTCCCGCGAGCTGGACGGCGACATCGTCAAGACGCTGTGCAAGTACATGGACGTGGACAGCCGCTACGTCTTCCGCGGCACCGCCCCGCTCGATCTGTCCTTCCTCTTCCAGGTTCAGGACATCCTGCGCCAGCAGAGCGAGCTGTTCTACGGCAAGCGCATCCCGCAGAAATCCGTCCTGCTGCGCAGCGGCGAGTCCCTGCTCGCGCAGATCCGCGAGGGCGACAAGCTGCTCTCCTATCCGTATGAGAGCATGAAGACGTTCATCGACATGCTGAACGAGGCGGCGAACGATGACTCCGTCGTCTCCATCAAGATGACGCTCTACCGCGTCGCGCGCCAGAGCCAGGTCGTCGAGGCGCTCATCGAGGCCGCCGAGAACGGCAAGGATGTGCTCGTGCTCGTGGAGCTCAAGGCCCGCTTTGATGAGGAGAACAACATCGAGTGGTCGCGCCGGTTGGAGGAGGCCGGGTGCAACGTCATCTATGGTCTGGACGGCTACAAGGTGCACTCCAAGCTCTGCCTGATCACGAGGCGCGTGAACGGCCAGACCGAGTACGTCACGCAGATTGGCACGGGCAACTACAACGAGAAGACCGCCCGCCTGTACACCGATCTCTCGCTGATGACCGCGAACGAGGACATCGGCCGCGAGGCGGACTCCGTGTTCCGCGCGCTGGCCAAGGGCGAGACGGTCGAGCACACCGAGCACCTGCTCGTCGCGCCGCACTGCCTGCAAAACCGCGTGCTCGACATGATCGACGACGAGATCATCCACGCCCGCCGCGGCGAGCCCGCATACATCGGCGTGAAGATCAACTCTCTGACCGACAAGGCCATCATCGACCGGCTGATCGCCGCGTCCTGCGCGGGCGTGAGAATCGACCTCATCGTGCGCGGCATCTGCTGCCTGATCGCGGGCGTGCCGGGCAAGACCGAGAACATCCGCGTGATCAGCATCGTCGGGCGGTTCCTCGAGCACTCGCGCGTGTACATCTTCGGCACGCCGGAGCGCGAGCGGGTGTATATCGCCTCCGCGGACTTCATGACGCGCAACACGCTGCGCCGCGTGGAGGTCGCCGCGCCGGTGACCGACCCGGCGCTCAGGGCGCGGCTGCATCACCTGTTTGACACGATGCTCAGCGATAACCAGCAGGCCCGGCGGATGCTGCCGGACGGGCGCTATGTGCGCCTGCAGGCGGGCGAGGATGCGCCCGTGACCGCGCAGGAGCAGCTCTATCAGGAGGCCTATGACCGCGCGGCGGGGAAGCAGGCGCAGGGATAAGCCGGGCTGCTTAAAGCCGCGCGAAGCGAGGAAGGGAGTCTGAGGGACAATGTCCCTCAGGCTGGGGGTTTGGGGGATGAAATCCCCCAACGTTCTCCCTTCCGAACCCTTCTCTGCAATGGCTGGATTCCGTTTCGCCGCTGTCGCCGAAGGCGGTTTACGGCGGCGAAAGCGCGGACCTCGCGCCGCAGCCCTGTCCTTTTGCACCTCAAATAAAGCGCGCCTCCCGGTTTTGCCGGAAGGCGCGTTCGTTCTTCATATTCCGTTACTCCGCTTTCACAATGTCCTCGCGCAGCCGGTAGATCGTCGCGCCGTACTTCTTGCGGCAGAAGGCGTCCACAAACCAGTCGATCTCCTTTTCCGCATCGTACTGCACATACGCGTAGCGCTCACCGTTGATCGTTTTTCCCTTCATGTTGGAGTCCGTCCAGCGCACCGTGTCCGTCTCCGGGTCGTAGTCCGCGATGAAGATCATGCTGTGCGCGCCCACGCCGTAGTAGTAGTTCGCAGCCATCTGGAAGTAGTCGCCGCGCTGCACCTGCCGGAGGAACGCCCGCGCGTTTTCGCGGTTTTCCTCCATACTCAGGCTGTCGTCATAGCGGAAGCGCGCCGCTTCGACAAACGGGTTTCCCGCCTCGGCCGCGACGTCCTGCCACTCGACGCCGTAGGTGTAGGGCGCGCAGTCCTCCCGCGTCTGGTTGTTCGGGATGACCAGCGGCACGTCCGGGTATTCGGCCATGCGGTAGTCCTTCGCCACCTCACGGAACAGATGCACGGTGAAGTTCTTGCAGACGTAGATGTCGCCCGAATACTGCGCGCGCTGCGGCTTGCCCGCCGCCTTCGTGTAGAGCTGCCGGGCCAGCGCGATGATGCCGTCGATCATCTCCCCGCGCGCGGAGGACAGAACGGCCCCCTCCGGCTCCATGTCCAAATCGTCGGTCATATTCGCTTCCTCGGCGGCGAGCATCTCCTCCAGGGAGAGCGTGTCTGCCGCAGCCGAGCAGCAGACAGCCAGCAGCGCCGCGAGCAGCAGGTATAAAACAATTCTTTTCACAGTCAGTCACCCCTTTTACATCCCGTTTATTGTAGCATGGGGAAAAACGAAATGCAATGTTCCCTGCACGGTTGTTACCCGTGTAAGACAAAATCTTTGTCCGTCATGAGTTGACGAAACGCCAAAAACATGGTAACATAAGTCGAACACTGTAAAGGGAGTGAAAAAATGCCGCCAAAGCAAAGAATTACCAGGGAAATGATTCTGGAGACGTCGTTTTCCATGTTTTGCCGGGAAGGCATGGAGAATGTGAATGCCCGCTCCGTTGCGAAGGCGTTGGGCTGCTCCACGCAGCCGATTTTCAGCTACTTCTCCGGCATGGAGGACCTGAAAAACGCGCTGGAGGGCAAGGCGTGGGCGCTCTTCATGGAGGAAATCGCCGGTGCCGTGGAGGAGGACATGCCGCTGCTGGCCTGCAGCCTCACATACTTCCGCTTTGCCGTCGAGCAGCCGCATCTGTTCCGTTCGCTCTTCATGACCCGGCGCAACGCGCAGGAGGGTGAGGCCATTGGCATGAACGGCGAGTTAAACCGGCGCATGGAGGCTGCTGTGATCGAAAAGGATCATATTGACGAGGAAAAGGCGAAGCGCCGCTGCACCGCGCTGCGCATCTACGCGCACGGTCTGGCGTCCCTGCAGGCGATGGATCTGCTGGGCATGCCGCAGGAGGAAGCCGAGGAGATGCTTCGCAGCGCCATGAAGGAAATCGAAGTCCGGTAAAAGTCGAAAGAAAAACCGCACGGGCCATCGGGCCGGTGCGGTTTTTGCATGTGCGGGAAGGGCGGGGGAAGCTTATGATACTCTCAAATCAATTCGAACACCCAGGAAATTCCCCGTCAGGTAACGCTTCGCTCCCTGACTGCTTTTTTTCTTGGATCGCTTCGCGATAGGGGAACGCCGGGCTGCCGCCCGGACCTGCCCGGGGCGCCGCCCCGGACCCCGCAAGGGGCTTAGCCCCTTGACCCTTCCTCGCTTCGCGCTTATAGCTCGTTTTTTGAGATGAGCATTACCTCCGCGCCATCTCCTCGGGCGTATAGTGCGCCTTGATGCGCCGCCAGAGCAGCGCGAAGAAGACCACCAGCACCGCGAACGTCAGCGCCCACGAGACGGGGTAGGAGATCATCAGGCAGTTCATCGTGGGCACCGCCGCAAAGATCGTGACCACCCACAGGATGCGGAATGCGCACGCGCCCAGCAGCGAGACCACCATCGGCAGCAGCGAATAGCCGATGCCGCGCAGCACGCCC
>Ga0129315_1001106_pt1 | contig 12666 bp, 9 predicted proteins | sample Cm827metagenome_FD_94432 | JGI IMG/M metagenome (GOLD analysis project Ga0129315, IMG submission 94432) | Eastern black-and-white colobus group fecal microbial communities from Wisconsin, USA - Cm827 metagenome | ecosystem: Host-associated > Mammals > Digestive system > Large intestine > Fecal...
CCCATCGATGTAGATGGCAAATGGACACGCCTCACTGAAGGATGTATTCTACGAGCACCGGTGCCTGCGGCCATGACCCCGCAGGTGGGGCTTGTCACCCAACAATACCAGACCACAGTCTACGATATCCTGATCTATAAGGTATCCACACAGCGCGATCCGCTGCGCCTGCGCTCCGGCCCGGGCACGGATTACCGGATTCTTGGCAAGTACGCGAAGGAAACTGAAATCATCGTATTGGATAAATCGAACTCAGGCTGGTATGAAGTCACCTGCCCGGATGGCAAGCACGGCTATATGTCCTCCGAATACCTGACATACGTCAGAACGGATACCGGCTTAAACCAATCCAACGTCGGATTCCATAACCAGACCATTCAGTCCCGGCAGCTGCGCGACCAGCCTTTTCGCATATACCGCGTCGTGCCGGAGCTGGACAAGGTGACGGTCTATGCGCGCCATGTGTTCTACGACATGCTCGACAACATGATTAAGGAACCGCTGATTAAATCGTGATATGCACAAGCATCAATAGCTGATATAATAGGGGTATCAAGCAAAGGCGGTGCATCAGGATGAAGCAGCAAACCATCAGCGACGTGGAATACAGCGCAAGGAAACGCAAAACCAAGCGCGAGGAATTCCTTGAGATCATGGATGAAATCATCCCATGGGAGGAATGGGTGGCCTATATCGCGCCGTATTATCCGAGCGGAAAGCGCGACCGTCCTCCGAAGGGAATTGAAAAGATGCTGCGGATGTATCTGCTTCAATGCTGGTTCAACCTGTCGGACGAAGGCGTTGAGGACGCCATCTACGATAGCTATGCCATGCGCAAATTCGTGGGGATTGATTTCTTTGAGGAAGATGCTCCGGATGCAACGACGCTGCTCAAGTTCAGGAGGCTTCTGGAGAAGAACAATCTGAACAAGGCATTCTTTGAAGCAATCAACCGCGTCATGGTGGAATCCGGTCATATCATGAGGGGCGGCACGATCGTCGATGCGACAATCATCAATGCACCGAGTTCGACCAAGAACGCGGAAAAGAAGCGCGATCCCGAGATGCACCAGACAAAGAAGGGCAACGAATGGCGCTTCGGAATGAAGTGCCATGTTGGAGTGGATGCTGGAACAGGGCTGGTTCATACCATAAAAGTCACACCAGCCAATACACATGACATCACGGTAGCTTCAAAATTGATACGATCTGATGACGAAGTTGTTTACGGAGACTCTGGGTTTGTAGGCATTCAAAAGCGTCCTGAAATCAAGGAAAACGAACACTTGGCTTCTATCGATTACCGTATCGTTCGCCGACCGGGAAGCCTGCCGAAAGTATCCGACAATGCAATCGATTGGGAGCGGTTTATCGATCATCGCAAGGCGTCTATTCGCTGTAAAGTGGAACACGTCTTCAGGATCGTGAAGCGTCAGTTTGGATACGCCAAAACGGCATATCGCGGATTGCAGAAGAACGCAAATCGGCTATATGCGTTGTTCCTCAGCTCCAATCTCTACATGCTGGCACGTGCAGGACGGTCTTTCAAAAAACTCGAGATCGCCTGATAAGGGGGTATTATGCCCATTTGGGCCTCTAGGAGCGGATTACAGGGAATCCGAATCCCGAAAAGGCTCTGGAAAGGCTGTTTTCGCGTACAGATTTGTCAATTGTAATGAAATATCTGTGATTAATCAGCGGTTCCCTAATGAATCACTCCAATAGCTTGTCGAACGATAAGGCGAAGACAGCGACCAGTTTGGAAAGAGCTTTTTCCAGTATTCTTCCCAATCATCATAAGAGTCATCCATTGTTGCAGGGGAGCAATTGAGAGGAAGCGCGTTGGAAGACGGCAGAAGTTTGGGACGATAATGGATATCTTGGATTGAGGTACTGCTAACCTTTACATTGGTTACATTGATTGCCTGGCAATACTGCTGCGGATGATTCCATTCGTCATTTCGGGGAGTCAATATATGAATTCTTAACCATAGCTTGATCCATTTGTCTTCTTCATTCCACTGATTATTTTTGATATCGGATCGTTCTAATACGGTATTTGTTTGATATCCGATACCAAAGTTAGTGTTAAAAGAATAATCATAAGATAGAAGTTCGGCTTGAGGTAAATCGTTTTCCGAACGTGAGGATGCAAAGAAAGTTAAGAATAATGACGCTATCATACATGCTGAAATGATACGAAATTTCATTTTTAATCGCCTCCTAAAAGATCGATTACATTTTGAATATTTGACATGTTGTGATTCATTAGAATCACATCAATCCCAAATTTATTGTCAGCATTGACCTCTTTGTTTTTTTGCACATTACTGTTGCCACTCCCGCTTTCAGCTCCCATTCCTGAATATGTGGATGCAGAATCAAACAAAACGACATGAACCTGATTTACATCTGGATTGTAACTATTATTAGTACTTTTTATTGTTTTGCCGTCCTTTGTATAAGAACTCTTGCCAAAGAACATGATATCAAGTGGCTGTGTTATCTGAGCTTCCAGTAAAATATCAAACTGTTCACTGGTTGTAAAACTGATAATTGATGAATCATAAAGATCTATGTATTCAGAATCTCCCGCAAGCTTTATTTTAGTGGGTTCACCATTATTGCCAAGAGAGATCACGGCTTTAACATATTCACTTGGAAGATCGGAGCCTGTAATATTCCCATATTCTCTACTTTCTCCGCCAGCAAGCGCAGCATAAAGCGGGGTGGTTTGACGAATAATATTATTATATCGGGGCAGGTCTTTTAGAGCATCGAAAAGCGCGGAGTTTTGATATGCATTGCAAACATACGGCACACACACCATTTTTTTATTAAAGGGAGCTTTGGAAAAACCATTATCCATTAGAAGCTGATTTGCTATCGTTCGATCACTCTTTGTTGTGTTTGGATTCATAGCAATCATCGACGAATAGACGCCCTGGGTTTCGGCTGAAGTAAATTCTTTTGCGGAACTTGCACCGTACATTTCGGCTATCTTCATGGAAGTAAGGATACATGCACTTGCGAATATTTTGTTCTTTTCACTTTCTGATAGCGTCCTGCTTTCTGCCTTTTCGCGCGCTTTGATATTCTGTGTTGCTTTATTATAAGCAGCCCGAATGTTTTCATCGCTGGAATTGCTCGACGCAGTATATCCCATATTGGCAGCGCTGGTAAGAGCTTTTATTGACTGCTTTACACTCGACAACATCTTTTTCACAGATTTTGCAACTGTACTAACAGCACCAATAACTCCACCGAAGGCTGCTGTAGAAATTATTGATTTCCTTCCGCTTGGATCTATGAACATGAAAGGATTATTGACGCAGTAGACATACCGATTGAGCGACAACGGTAAGAATATCTGTCCGCGCACAATATCCTTCTGGCTGAACCTGTTCAATGCCGGCTCATACTGCCTTGCGCGCAGATTCAGCATGCCGGTGGCTGCGTCATAGGCTTCCGCGTTGTAGCTAAAGCCGCTGACCTTCACGTTACCCATCTGTTCGCCAAAGGCGGTATAGGAGAAGGACTGCACCTGCACGCTGACATCCGGCAGGGCAGAGGACACAGCCTCACCGGCAACCGGCATGGTGATTGCCTGCGCCACAGACCCGCGCCCGTCATAGACGTAGCTGGTCCTGCTGTCCGACGTGAATGCCGCAATGCGCTCTAAGCCATAGGCATAGGCTGTTGTAGAAGAAGCGCCGCCAGAGCTCGTCGTGGTTTCGGAAATGACCTGGTAGTATTCCTGCGTGAGATCATACAGGTATTCCGTCGTGGCCCATTCCAGCCCGGCGGGCATGTCCGCTTCGTCCGCGTTGATCTGGCCCTGCGTCGGCTCCACAATCTCCGGCAGCCCTGCAATGTTCCCGCGAAGCAATTCTTCCAGCGTAGAGCGGTTTCCGTTGCCGACCTCGCTCTTGCTAAGCCGCATGCCGTTGGCGTCGTAGGTGAATTCCTGTTGGTAGCCGTCGTAACCTACATATTCCGTAAGCTGGTCAAGGGCGTTGTAGGCGTAGGCGTCCGTCAGCTTGCCATAAGCCTGACTGGTCAGCACCTTCGTAACCATGCTGCCATTCTTGTCGTAGGTATAAGCAATCTTATCTTTCCCGTTGACCATGGTCGTCAGCTGGTTACCCTTGTTGTAGCTCATCTTCAACGCAGTTTCTATGCCGTCCGTGCCGGTCAGCACCTTTTCGGTCATGTTTCCGGCCTTGTCGTAGGCATACTGCTCCTCGTAGCCCGTGCTTTGCAGGAAGCTGGTCAGCTGCCCCAGCGCGTCATAGGCATAGGTGCTCTCCGTGGTCTTGCCGCCCTCTGTGCGCACCTCTCCCGTGATGTAGCCGTTCTTGTTGTAGCTGTAGCTGAACGCAATCTCGCTCGCGCCGCTGGTCGCCTGCGTGAGCAGATTGCCTACGCTGTCATAGCTGTATGCGGTTGTCAAGGTGCTGCTCGCGGTTTCGACTCTGCGTCCCGCCGCGTCGTAGGCGTAGCGGGTCACGTCCCCATCCAGCCCCGTGACGCTGGTCATCCGGTTCATGCGGTCGTAGGTGTAGCTCACCGTGCGGCCGTCGGGGTAGGTCATGGAGGTCTTGTTGCCGTACGCATCGTAGGTATAGGAAACCACGTCGCCGTTCACATTCGTCACGGAGACCAGATATCCCTGCTCGTCATACTGGTAAACAATCGTTCCCTCGGCGCTAGAAACCTCCGTCACCATGCCGATTTCGTTGTAGCTGCTTTGGATGGTCTGCCCGTCGCCCACGTTCTGGGTGAGCAAGCTGCCGGTTTTATCGTATGCAAAGTTGAGGACGGTTCCATCGGCTTTGGTGATGCTTTCCAGCCAGCCCTCCGGCGTGTAGGCGTACTGCACCTTATTGCCCAGCGCGTCGGTTTCAGTGAGCAGATTGCCATTCTTGTCGTAGGTATACCGGGTGATGTGCTTCAATGCATCCGTTACCTGGGCGATGTTGTCCAGCGCGTCATATTTGTAGCTGGTCTTGTTGCCCAGCTCATCAATCACGGCTGTCAGCCGGTTCACCTTGTCATACTGGTGTTGCTTCGCGTTGCCTCACTTTTAAGAATACTGCTTCTTATACTATTAGCCATCGGAAATATTACCTATCTTTTCGAGAGCCTCTTCCAAGGTCATTAACTCTGTCATATTCACCTGCACTGTGAATCGGACACCAGGATAGCCATTACTCTCCGTTCTAGAAAAATCGTTATTTCCAGCAAACTCAGTAGAAAAAGACAGAAATAAATCTAAGCCTTCAAGTTTTTCTTTCAACTGCTGTTCATCCATATTGTCGGTTTTTACAACAATGAAAATCGGATATAAAGTATAAAATCCATTTTTCCAGCGATCTCTGTCATATACAGCATCAGCTGAATCAGTCAGAATACCGATAACTGTATCATTTGGGGTTATAGATGCTTCAACATTGCATATGGCCCAAGGCATTTGTTTGAGCATCGTGATACTTATGCCGAAAAGCGAGTACTGCTCTGGAGCAGCGTGGAAGGCATTAAGATAAGTATCATTGGAGCAAAGCAGGACATTGTCCGAATTGGTAAGATAGGCTGTTTTTTCATTCGTATCTCCAAAATGTTCTTCAAAGAAGGAATCTGCACGGAACTGAACTGCATTTTCGTCAAACCGCACCTCATGTTGCGCGCTACCGTTTGCGACACATATTTTGCTAGTGCCTAACTTGCCATAGTTTACATCAATTTCGCACTGAATGCTCAATGAATTCACAAAAGCATGAATCTCTTCCTCGTCTTGCCCGATGTCTTTGATGAGAAGTTCAAGGATCCATTCAGTTTCTCCATTTTCTAAGGAAGTGCTGACCATCGCCACCGATCTGGACATGACCGGTGCGCAGGAGCGCTGGGCTGAATTTGCCGAGAACCCCGGAGCCATTACAACGGATGCCGTGATCGCGGCGTACTCCGAAGCGGAGAATGTCGAAAAGCTGCAGCCGCAGGTGGATGCCTTCATCGCCAAGTATACCGAAATCCCGGAAGGCGCTGACAAGGCCGAACTGACCCCGGAGGGCCTGATCGCCTACGTCAGCACCTACGCAGAGGTGACGAATGGTGCAGACGTTTCCGGCCTGACCCCGGAAAACATCACCGCTATGGTCAGCGCCTACAAGGAGCTGGCTTCCGGTACGGATGTGACCACACTCAAGCCTAGCGAGATCACCGCGTACATCTCCAAGTATCTGGAAGAGAACAAGGTGGACACCACAGGCCTTACTCCGGATGGGATCACGGCGTTTGTAATGGCCTATCAGGAGATCACAGGCGGCGCGCTGACCACCTCGCTCACCCCGGATGACATCACCGCCATGGTGGCGAAATACCTCGAAGCGGAGAACGTAGATATTTCTGCCCTGTCGCCGGATCAGATTGAGGCCATCGTGACAGCTTACGCTGAAGCGACCGGCGTGGACAAGAGCACGCTGCTCCAGAACTTTACCGCTTACATCACCAGGTACGACGATACCAACGCCGTCAAGCCCAAGCTGAACATGACCGTGGGCATCTATGGCTATGACCTGATGGCCTACCGGAAATTCATCAAGGAAAACCCTGTGGAAGTGCAGGGTATCGTGAAGCTCGGCGAAATCTATCAGAATCCCTCCGATGCGCTGCTCGATCCGCAGACGAAGTTCTGGCAGGATGGGCAGGAAATTCCCGTGGAAGCGGTACCCACCGAGCTGCTGACTGCGGACAAAGTGGCTGTACTCGACGCGGACGGGACGCTGCATGTGCTGATCGCGCCGAAGATCACGGGCACACAGGAAGCCATAGACGCGCTGTCTCCGCTCATTGATGAGGTTGACCAGTTCGGCACAACCACCCTCGGCATCATGACGGGCATGATCCCCACAACCACCATGGATCTGATCGGTTCGGCTGTGTCGCGCATCAACTCCTATACGCAGTCGCTGGATTACAACGGCTGGGAGCGATTTTGGGCCAGCCTGCGCGGTGAAAGCGTGGATCAGGGTGTGCTGAATCAGAGCATGCTCAATGATTTCGGCCCGGAGCGCGTGGCTGAACTGTCCACATATGTTGGCGAGATCGTATCCGCAGTGAAGCAGGGCAAGCAGGTTTCCGAGGAGGATGTCAAGAATCTTCAGGAAATCCTGACCTTCCTGCAGGGCCTTGACACGACAGATACCGGCACACACATCCTTGAGGGTGTCAGCGAAGGCATGACGGCTGCCGGGTGGGACAGCGATGCTGAGACGGTCGCTGCCAATCTGGAGGCTGCGCTGAACGCCGCACTGCAGATTCACTCTCCCTCGGAGCGCGTGAAGCCCGTTGGTGAAAACGTCTCTGCTGGCGTAGGCCGAGGTATGAGCAGTTTTGACTTCACAGCTGATATGGAAGCAGTAGCCACAGCGATTGAGACTGCAATAAACAGCGCACTGCCGCAGGATACCCTGGCTTCCTTCGGAACCAATGCCGCTCAGGGTTTGGCAGATGCCATGACCAGCTTCAGCATGAGCAGCATGGGAAGCACCGTAGCCTCCAGCGTGCGCACAGCGGTGAATGCCAATCTGACCAGCAGCACGCTGCGGTCTGCGGGTCTCAACGCTATGGCTGGCCTGCGGGCTGGCATCCTTGCCGGGCAGTCCGGTGTCATCTCCGCGATGCGCTCCGCTGCCCGTGCTGCTGTGAACGCCGCCAAGAGTGAGCTGAAGATCAAGTCGCCCTCCCGTGTGTTCGAGGACGAGGTCGGCGTGATGACCATGCGCGGCCTCGGCAAAGGTGTCCTGAAGGAGAGCAAGGCGCAGGCGAAGATCATCCGCAATGCTGCCCGGTATCTGACCGGCGAAGCCAGAGAAGGCAGCATCATCACCACCAGCAACGACAACCGGCGCTCTTACGACAACAGTGTGACATCCACAATTCAGGTACAGCAGATGATTGTGCGCGACGAGCAGGACATCCGCTCTCTGGCCGTGGAGATTGCAACTCTAACGCGCCGACAGCAGCGCGGGAGAGGACTTCGTTTTGCGTAATTGACAGTAAGGATGCGCAGTGCTATACTCGAAATACATACCAGCACTTCATTACAACATAGGAGGAATGGCTGGATGAGACTGTTTGAGGTTGCTGACCGGTACTGCAAAGAGTCCACTTGGAAGACAATGGCTGCGCTGAAGTTCTGCCTGTTTTCCATGGGCATCATCGTAGGTGTTCTTCTCCCCGAGTCCTGCAAAACTCCCGTGCTGGTGATCTTCGGGATCGTCTTTATCGTGACCTATATCCCGCTGATGAGGAAGTACTTCAAGCTCTGGAAGTTTCAAAACTAGATGATACTGAAAGGGAAGCATTGCATCAGTTACTGGCAATTAGCTTGAAAACCTAGAAAAGAAACGGGCCATCAGAAATCCGATGGCCCGTTATGGTTATGCGTAACTATTCATCACTTGGCGATAACGCTTTGAATGTTTTCAAATCCAAGATCAGTAAGTGCGTTGATCGCAGCAAGATGCCCCGTATGCACCGCCATGCCAAAGGCATAGCCACAGGCGGGATACTCATAGTAAATGGTATCAGCAAGAGCACAGGAGCCTGCAGCATACAGCCCTCCCATGACCTGATCCTCCGTATTCAGCACACGCTGCTGAACATCGGTATAGATACCACCATAGGTTCCACACAGCGTCGGGGCGTGCTTGAGTGCATACAGGCGCAGGCTTCCATCTGTTGCGATGGGCTTCATATATGTAGGATCCTTGCCATAGTCATCATCGACGCCCTTAGCACAAAGCTCATTGTAGCGCGTAATGGTGTTCTCCAACACTTCCGCGTCCATGCCCAGCTTTTCAGCCAACTCTGCAACAGATTCAGCCGTAACAATATCATACGCCGTTCCTGCGTCACCTGCGGCAACAGCAGGCGCGAAAAAATCGTCCGTGAAGCTTGCATCGATGATCTGATAAAAATTGCCATATCCCATCAGATAAAGATCGGTGGCCGAGCTGAAGAAGTAGTCGAATTCACGAGTGAATCGCTCACCCTTCGGGGTAACCAACAGAGCACGGGTCAAGTTACCCACAGCAGAATTAGAGAGAGGTGCGTTGGTAGGCATGTCTTTTTCAAAGCGAATCTTTGCACCGATGTCTTGTGCAAGCCAAATACCATCACCGTCATTTGTTGACGGAGAAGCGCAATAGTATCCCGAATTGGACATCGGAACATTCTGGCTCATGAGTTCTTCGTTGCCAGCATAGCCACCGGTTGCAAGAATTACAGCCTTGGACTGGATGGTAACAACCGATCCATCAGCACGCTCACAAGTGATGCCGTTCACCTTTCCATTTTCATCACGCGTGATTTCGGTCATCGGCGTGTTAAAGAGCACCGTTGCACCGGCTTCGATCACCTTATCATACAGCGGGCTCATATAGTAGGAACCACTGGTATGCGTAAACTCCTTCAGAAATTCAACTTCTCCGTTGGCATTCTGGGCGTTGGCCATATAAACGACGGGAATATCGACAACACCGTAATGGACGTATTCAACGGCATCGATTGTTGTTCCGATAGACTCAAAGAACTCAATCAGGTTATGCGAGTTGTCAACATAAGCGCGAATCTTCTCTGCATTCACTTTGCCATGACTAATGTAGTCATAGATGTAATCGAACATCTCGTCATTGGTCACATTCGTGTACTTCGTGCCAGAAGCCATCAGCAAGCCGCCATTTCGGGTTGACTCACCGGTTAGCACACCGGTCTTCTCAACAACGATTACATTCGCGCCATTTGCTGCTGCTTCAAGTGCGGCGCTCAGTCCAGCACCGCCAGCACCCGCAATCACAACATCACAGGACAAGATTTCGTTTGCCTGAGCAGGCTTGTCTACCGCCTTGTTCTGGAGGAGAGCGAGATTCACACCCGTCTGAGAAAGCGCATCAGTTGCAGCTGCGATAACACCTTTGCTCGTCACAGTCGCACCGGACACGCTATCAACAGCCAAAGACTGATAGGTAACGATATCGCTGGGGATCTGTACAACTGGCGAGGTTTCAAGCCCCTGACCAATCTTCATCGTATCAGTACAGGACGTCACCGTCACGTTGGTGATTTCATTATCCGAAACTGACACTTCGACCGTAATTGGGCCAAGCATGCCAAAGGCGTTTCCTGTATATGTGCCTGCGTTGTAAGCAATTTCGGAGGACACTTCAACTCCGTTCGCTGCATCAAGAGCGGTTTTCGCTGCAGCTTTTACTGCATTCGTAGTAACCGTAGCTCCGGCGACGCCATCGATTTCTGCACTCTGAGCCTCAATCAGCTGACTCTTCAGCGTATCGAGCGCAGCACCACCGATTGCAGGAGTTTCGCTATCTCCTGTCACCGCTGCGTCGGTAATCGTTCCGCCATCTACTGTCAAAGTAACAATGACATCGCCACCAAATCCTTTGGCAGTGGCGGTGTATTCCTCGGCATTTGCGCAGACACATACAGTCATACACAGAACCAGCGCAAGGAACACACTGAAGACTTTCTGGATGTTCTTCATTTGACATCCTCCTTTCATTGCTGCATACTGCAGCTGTTGATAATATCTTAACATTATTTGGAGTGAAGATGAATATACACAATGATTAAAGGGATTTAAGGTATTCTTAAAACAAAAACACGTGATTCTTGATGTACTTCTCATATTGTGTTAAGATATTTGAAAAGCAAGGGGGAAATAACGATGATCATGAGACAAATGGAGTTGTTTGTTCTTGCTGCTGAAACAGGTAGTTTGTCAAAAGCTGCAGCACATGAGTTGCTTTCAGTAGCTGCTGTATCACAGCAAATCAAAGCTCTGGAAAAGGAAATCGGTTCTCCTCTTCTTAAAAGAACCAATCATGGAACCCTTCTGACAGAACAAGGCTCGCTGTTTTACTATGACGCAAAGAGCATTTTATCTCAGACCAGACAAGCTATTCAACGTGCCAAAGAACGCGCTAATGATATCCGGAAGCTTGTAATCGGAGGATATGGATCTGATTCACATCAGATTCTACCGGAGATTGTTCTCTCTATCATGAATCAGTATCCACAAACGAATGTTAGTGTCAGGCCCATAAGCTACGATGTCATTGAAGAGGAGCTTCTCTCCTTCAATATCGATATGTGTTTTGTCTACGGACAGAATGAAGCCGTGATTCATTCCCCTTTATTGTGCTACACAGAGGTGTTCATGGATAGCTTGAAACTATCCGTACCCATTGATAGCGCATTGTCGGATATGGAATCTGTAAGCCTTGAAAATCTACGAGGCACAGATTTGGTCATTATCAAGAAGGGTTTCTCTTCTGTTCATGACCGGATTCGAGAATACATAGAGATTCATGAACCATCGATCCGTGTATCTGATTGCACAGAGAGCTTTGTAGAGAATGCCTGCAGATTGCATACAATGAAATGCAGCTACATGGTGCCTTCGTTATTTGATTTAGTTGATCCAACGCGCATCCTGAAGTCGTTCAAATTCATGAGCAGTATTCCGATTGGTGTCATTTATCGAAAGGCAAGCAATACTTTTATCGAAAGGCACATCATCCCTCTGAGCAGACGTGTATTTAGTGAGAAGTTCAAGAAAAATGGATGAGATCATAAGAGCAAAACGCATGAGAATATTTCGAGGAGGTGTAGCATTGACTGATTGGTTTGAGTGGAACGGTGTGCGCTGCACGCAATACGGCATCCATGTGCTGGAACAGCCGTCTATAATCATACCGTCTGAGAGGGTTACCTTCACTGATGTGCCCGGTAGAAGCGGCTCCCTGACGCAGCTGGAAGGAGATGATGTCTATGAGGATATGGTGCTTACAGCAACCTGCCTGATTGCCGATCCTTCCAGAATCACGGAGATCGCCGTATGGCTTCGCGGCAGCGGCACAGTCACCTTCGCCAATCGGCAAGGTGGCTTTTATCATGCCCGTGTGGTCAACCAGATTCCCTTTGAGAAGATCCTGCGGGGGAACCCACATCGCTCATTTGCCATCAACTTCCGATGCAAGCCATTCTGGTACATGTCCGATGTGGAGCCGATCACGCTGACGAAATCCGGAACCTTTATCACCAATCCCGGCAGCGTGGCCTCGGAGCCGCTAATTACTGTATATGGCTCCGGAGAAATCACGCTCATGGTAGGCATGACCATCACAGAGCTGGAGATTACGGATAAGATCACGCTGGACACGCCGCTTATGGAGGCTTATGTTGGCGCGACATCCATGAACAGCTGTATGAGTGGCGATTTTCCCTTACTGCTGCCGGGAAAGAATGCAGTCAGCTGGTCAGGCAACGTGTCAAAGGTTGAGATCCAGCCGAACTGGCGATTCTTGTAATGCCCTTGCTTCGAGGAGGTGAACCCATGTGATTTGCGTCTATCCGGCAGACCGCAAGGACTTTTCCAATAACGGTCTGGGCATTGTCCTTCCTCAGTCCTGCACCGTTACGGAAACCCTGAACGGAGAGTGGGAACTGGCGCTTACTCATCCCATCGATGTAGATGGCAAATGGACACGCCTCACTGAAGGATGTATTCTACGAGCACCGGTGCCTGCGGCCATGACCCCGCAGGTGGGGCTTGTCACCCAACAATACCAGACCACAGTCTAC
>Ga0129315_1001111_pt1 | contig 12556 bp, 10 predicted proteins | sample Cm827metagenome_FD_94432 | JGI IMG/M metagenome (GOLD analysis project Ga0129315, IMG submission 94432) | Eastern black-and-white colobus group fecal microbial communities from Wisconsin, USA - Cm827 metagenome | ecosystem: Host-associated > Mammals > Digestive system > Large intestine > Fecal...
CGTTGATCAACTCCGCTATCGTGAGCTTGTTCTCAAGCTCGCAAAAAAGAAAGGCTTTGTCACACGCAGCGATGTCAGCAATTTGCTGCACATCAGTCCGCCGCAAGCCTATCGTCTTTTGAAGCGTCTGTCCGATGACGGGGAATTGGTTCTCACCGGCTCCACAAGAAATGTTAAGTACCTGCCCAAGTGATTTGTTTTTGGCAACACTATGGCAACAAAAAATCAGATAGCCTATGCTACCTGAATCATGAAAACAATATCAATAATCTGTGCTAAACCTCATAAACAAACCTGTTTAGAATAGACTGAGCAGGAGCGAGTGGGAATAAGAATCGCCCTCCGATTTTTCTAACAATACAAAGAAAAATCAAGGTTCAAAAGTCGTTGCGGCAACGCTGTGGCAACATTTTCCCATCATTGCATAGAAAAGAGAGCTAACTGACAGGAATTGTTGGTTAGCTCTCTTTTTCGTATTCTATTCTTCTTCGTTGCCTTTTGTATCGTCCTTTTTTCGCTTTGCCCTCTGTCGCACAGGACGCTGTGGTTTCACGGGCGTCTGGTCATTGAACAGCAAATCAAGGATCGACGGAATCTGAACCCAGCAAGACGGAAAAGAGCAATCGAACCGTTCAGATGCCGCAGAACGTCTTCGACAAAATGCGGGATTACATCCAATCGCTCTACGAGCCGGAACCTGACGAGCGAATCTTTCCCTTCACCAAATACTTCCTGACCAGCGAAATGCAACGCGGTTCGAAAGCTGCTGGTGTAGAGTGAATCCGCATCCATGATCTGCGGCACTCGCACATCTCCCTTTTGATCGACATGGGTTTCCCGCTCACCGCCATTGCCGCGCGCGTGGGACACGAAACCGTCGATATAACCTGTATGTATGGGCATATGCTCCCCTCCCGCCAGACGGAAATGGCCGAGAAGCTGGACATGTTCCGAACCGAAACAAAGGAGGAATCTCATGACACGAAAGCATCGTACAATAATGTATATTAGGTCATGAACTGACACCTGCATCCGCTTGGGGATCGATACCAAGAGACATCTTGACCACGGGTAATGGATAGTGGTCAGCCAGTTGATGGGGCTTTCCGCAAAGGAAAGCCCCATTTTTCATACCAACACTATATTGAAGCAATCGCATTTCCCGTCACATCAGTATTAATTAGCAAGCGAAAAATAGAATATCAACTATATAAGATTTTGGAAGAAAGAGATTCCGCTATCGCCCAAGAAATTACTCAGAAAGAGTTTTGTCAAGGAATATTTTCCCGTTGTGCCCCATCTCTTTACATAACATCCAGCTGGCGATTACTTACATGTACCAAGATAGAAAATAATATAAAAATGAACCGCATCTGCATGACCATAAAGTCTTGCAGATGTGGCCAAAGTGCAATCGAGCTAAACCAAGCTGATTGAATTACTGAAAACTTAAATCGCGCTTGCGCCGGTCAGCCAGATCAGGCCCATCGAAATCGGTTCGACGTAGGTGATCAGCAGCAGCGCAATCATCAGCACGATGATATACGGGACACACGCCTTGGAAATCTGCTCGAAGCTGAGCCGCTTGCTCATGCCGCAGGCGACATACAGGCAGTTGCCGACAGGCGGCGTGATCATGCCGATGCCGAGGTTCACGATCATGACGATGCCCATCAGGTACGGGTTGACGCCAACGCTGGTCATAATCGGCAGCAGGATCGGGGTGAACAGCGCGATGGCGGAAACCGCGTTGAGGAACATGCCCGCAATCAGCAGCAGGATGTTGAACATCAGCAGCAGGATGTACTTGTTGGTGGTCACGCTCAGCAGCGCTTCGGAGAGAATCTGCGGGATGTGGCCGCGGGTCAGCACGACGCTGAAGGTCTGCACGCTGCCCAGAATGAGCATGATCGTGCCCGCGCCGACGGCGGTGTTGACCAGAATCTTCGGCAGGTTCTTCCACTCGAGGGTCTTATAGATATAGCGGCCGCAGATCAGGCCGTACACGGACGCAATCGCGCCGCTCTCGGTCGGGGTGAAGATACCGCTGTAAATGCCGCCCAGGATGATGACCGGCATGACCAGCGCCCAGATGCTCTGGAGGAACACGGTCGCGGCTTCCTTCGCGGTCACCTTCTGGCCGTTCATCTTGATGTTGGGGTTCTTCTTGACGTAGATGTGGGCGTAGATGAGCATGAAAATGGCCATCAGGATGCCCGGGCCGAAGCCGGTCAGGAACAGCGTGCCGACGGAAACCTCAGCCAGAACGGCGTAGGAAACCATGCCGACGCTCGGCGGGATGATCTGGCCCAGCGTACCGGCCGCGGCGGCGGTGGCAAGGCTGAAATCCTCGTCATAGCCGTTCTTCTGCATCTCCGGCGCCATGATGCCGCCGATGGCGGCGGTCGTCGCCGGGGAAGAGCCGGAAATCGCCGCGAAGAACGCGCTGGCGAGAATCGTCACATAGGCGAGCGCGCCCTTGGATTTGCGGCAGAACAGGTTGATGAAATCGACGAGCTTTTTGCTCAGGCCGCCGTCGCACATCAGGTTGCCGCAGAGGATGAACAGCGGAATCGCCATCAGCTGATAGGAGGTCATGCCGGCAAACATCGTCTGGCCGACGACCATCATGTTGACGCGCATGCCGCTCATCACGATGGTGATGACGGCCGCAAGGCCGAGGCTGGCCGCAATCGGCGTACCAATCAGCAGCAGCAAAACAAAGGAACCGAACAACCAACCGACCATTTATTCAACCTCCTCTGCGATCTGCTCCGCCGTCTTGGGCGCGGCAGACTGAACGGGCTTCTTCTGGAACAGGCTCTGAATGGCGACATAGACGAAATACAGGGCGAGCAGACCCAGACCGACCATCATGACGATATAGATCATGCCCATCGACCATTTGAGCACCGGGGTCGTCTGCGGCATCAGCTTGGGCAGCTGAACGGCGCAGTAATAATCCACAAAGAAGTAGAAGAACGCGGCCGCGCCGTAGGCCACGAAGCGCAGCACGCGCTGCACCGGCCACGGGAACTGCTTCTGCACCAGCTCAACGCCGATGAGCTTGCCGCGGCGGGCGGCCACATAGCTGGCGAACGTCGTGGACCAAAGGAAGAAATATTGGCTCATTTCGGTTGTCCAGTTGATGGAGAATTGGAAAATTCGAGCGACAACCTGAAGAAAAACGCAAATCAACATACCGCCAACGCACAAAGCCGAAAGGATAAAGGAAATTTTATCCAGAACCTTAAAGCATTTTTCGATGGTTTTCATCGCTTTGAGGCACCTCCTGATGTTGTTTTAAAAAAGAAGAAATCGGGCCGGGTTTTGCGCCCGGCCCGATGCAGTCATCGTTATTCGCTGACCTTCGCCTTGGCGGTCTCGAGCGCCTCGATGTAGGGCTTCAGATCGGTCGCCTTGTACTTGTCGTACACGCCGGCAACGGCCTCCTGGAACGGGGTCAGGTCGTCGATGTAGGTCACGACGATGTCCGCACCATCGGCCAGCACCTGCTTAAGCTGATTCTCCTCGGTTTCCTGCGCCAGTTGACGCTGATAGACGGTCGCCTCGTCAAACGCCTTCATGAGGATTTCCTGCTCCTCTTCGGTGAGCATATTCCACAGATCCAGGTTCATGCCGACCGGCTCGACGCTGAACACATGACGAGTCATGGAGAAGTAGCGGTTAACCTCGAAATACTTGTTGTTGATGTAGTTATTCTGCGGGTTTTCCTGTCCATCCACCGTACCCATCTGAAGCGCAGTGAAGATTTCGGAGTTGGCCAGCGGAACCGGCTGCATGCCCAGCGCTTCCATCATATCAGCAAAAACCTGACTCTCGGCGATACGGATGGTCAGACCCTTCAGATCCTCTACCTTTTCGATCGGGCGCTTGCTGTTGGAAACATTGCGCCAGCCGTTATACCAGTACCCCAACAGCTTGATGCCATTCTTTTCGCAATCATCGGCGAAAACCTTGCATTCATCGCTGTCTACCATGGCAAATGCCTGCTCAGCGGTATCGAACAGATACGGCATATTCATCGCCTCAAAGCTGGGCACGACGTTGCAGACACTCATCGGATTTTCAATAAAGATATCGATGGTGCCCAGCGCAGTGCCCTCCACGGACTTGGAACCAGCAGCCAGCTGGTTGGACGGATAGATATCCAGATTCATGGTGCCGTTCGAATACTCAACCAGCTTCTCGTTGAAGTACTCGGAGCCTTTCTGATAAGGATGGCTCGTGGAACCGCTGTGGTGAACGGTGAAGGTGTAGTCAGCCAGCGCGGAGGTACCGGCCAGCATCAGGGCGGCGCTCATGGCAAGAGCAAAGATTCCTTTTTTCATGGGTGTATCCTCCATTCTTTTTTCCTCGTGTCGGCGTTTGTCGTTCCCGCCGTTCGAAGTTTGATTGCATTATAGCCGCCCGTAAAGGCCGCGTCAAGAATCGGAGGCACAGCAGTTTTCCCTGCGTATTTTTTCTATATATTCTTTGCATTTTCATGGCGGGCATCAATTTTTTTACGGGGTTTTTCCCGATTTTTTACCGCAAGCATCAAAAAAACCGGCGGGCCTTTCGGCCCGTCGGAGAGGGAGTTTATTCGTTTGTGTTTTCCGGCGTCTTGCGGAAAGAGCCTGGCGTCTGTCCGTAGTATTTTTTGAAAGCGCGCGTCATCGTCAGCACGTTGGTATAGCCCACGGCCTCGGCGATCTGGTTGAGCGAAAGCTCGGTGTTCTCAATTTCGGCGCGCGCTTCCTCGATACGCATCTGATGCAGCGTTTCCAGAAAGCCTTTGCCGAGGTTTTTCTGAAATTCACGCGAGAGGGTGGACATGCTCATGCCGAATTCGGCGGAGAGCATGGAAAGCGACAGCGCCGGGTCGTGGAAATGCGTAATCATGTACTGATAGACGGCGGCGAACTGCTCGGTATACTGGCTGATTTTCTTGTGGCTCTTGTTTTCCTCGAGCCGCTTATAGATGACGTTCCAGCATTCCAGCACATATTCCTCGTTTTCGGACTGCATCATTTTATCCAGTTCCGCATCCATCTGTTCCAGCAGCCGGGCGTTCACATCGTTGGTTTCGGTGAGCATGCAGACCATCAGCGTCTGGAAGCTCTGGAGCTGCTGGGTACGCATGCCGCCGCTGGGCTGGCGGAAGATTTCGTGAACGATCTCTTTGAACGCCTCGAACGCGCCGCTGTAATGCTCGATGTAAATCAAATCGGCGATGCGCATGTTCTTTTTGAGCAGCTCGCTGAAATTAACCTCGCCCGTCGGCTGGTTTTCCCCTCCCTCCACGAGCGTCACCCTTTTCAGGGCCTCGCGGTAGGCGCGGCTGAACGTGGAGCGGTCGCTGTATACCTTGCTGAAACCGACCTGAAGCCGCATGCCCAGATTCGCGCCGATGCTCTTGGCGCTGGATACGGCCTTATCGTGGAGCTGCTGCTCGTCCGTGTTTTCATCGACGGGAACGACAATCAGCAGCCGCGTGTGGCAGGTCAGGTATTCCGCGCCGCTCAGCAGCATGTTGCTGCGCATGGCCTCCTGCACGGAGAGGATGGTGATATGGCGCTGATACGCCTGCTCCTGTTCACTGCCCTCCTCGGCGTGCGTCCATCTGCCGTTATCCGGGTAAAGGACGATGAGCATGTAGCGCGCAAGGAGCTGCGGGATATGCAGCGTTTCGAGCTGCTGATCGGAGAGATAGGTATTCTGATCTAGCGCCAGCTTGCCCAGATAGATGCGCTTGAGCTGGCTGCGCTGTTCCTCCACGTCCTCCTGACCGGCTTTGAGATCCTGATTGTACTGGTGGATAGCGGTTTCGATCATGGCGAGCTGTTCCACCTCGGAAAGATTCTCGCCGCCGCCCTGCATCGTGCCAATTTCGTGCAGAATTTCCTCAATCGGGCGATTGAAATGCGTCAGCACATAGACGCAGATGAAGGAAACGAGCAGCAGCCACAACACGTTGATGACGACGAACGGCATGAACAGCGTTGCGCTGACAACGCTGCCCGTGCCCGTCGGGCTTAGAATGGCGATGAGCGTATAGGCGGGCGACGCGGAACGATACCGCATCATCAAATAGGTGTTACTTTCAAAAACTTCATTCCGATTGGTCAGCACATCCCACGTTCGGCCGATAAACGTCACCTTTTTCTGCTCATCCCGATAACCGAGGCCGCCGTTGGGCAGGTGCACGACCATCTGTTCCAGCTTATAGGAGCGATGCGCACGGTTGGCGAACAGCGTTTCCATCAGCGATTTATCGGAAATGCCGATCAGCAGCGTCACGCCGTTTTCCAGATGCTCGACGATATACAGCAGCTCGTGTTCTTCCTCGGTCGCGCCGGGGATGAAGACGAGGCTGCCGCTCTGCGCGGTCTGCCAGCGCACATCCGTGTTAAAAACGCGCTTGAGTTCCTTTTCGTTTCGGGCGAGGAAGAAGTATTCGCCGCCGCTGATCGTGCCGAAGGCGAAGCCGGAGTTGGGCGCGTAAAGGATGAGCCTATCAAAATCCACTGAGCTGGAGAGCACAACGCCGATGCGGTTGTAAAACTCTCGCCCAACCGGGGAGTCGATGCTCTTCACATCGCGGATCCACTGAATACCCGCGTCAGCAATGTATGCAGGGAAGCAGGCATCGATTTCCTCCTGACTGGCCGAAGCGAACCAGTCGAGGCTGCCCAGCGAAGCTGTTAGGTTGCGAACAAAGCCATCCGCCCGCCCGAAGATCTTGTTGAAATCCGTGGTATTCTGCTCCAGCATTTCATAGCTTTCGGATTGATAGCGCCGCTCGTCCTTCTGCCCGCCCAGATAGAGCATCAACATACTGGCGGCCATAATCAGGCTGACACAGAGGATAGCGACGGTCAGGTAGCGGTATTTTTTTCCCCTTAGCCCCTTCCAGATGTGTTTTGTCCGTTTCTGAGCACCGTTCATCGCTGCTGCTCCTTTGCAAATGTCAAGATTTTTGAACTGACCGTTTTCACTCCTTTACATTATAGCACATTCGCCGGAAAAATCGAGTGCTTTTTCGCGGACGCAAAAGAAGCCGCATCAGGCGGGTTGCTGTCACCTGACGCGGCTGTCTATTTTGTTTTAGGGGGAATTAGGGGGAATGAAATGGAGCGAAAAGAAGATTAACGGTCGATCGGGGAGCCGTCCTCATGGTAGGACCAGCGCGGCTTGTTGCCCTGGAACGGGAACTTCTCGGCGAGATCATCCACCAGCTCGATGCCAATGCCCGGCCCCTCCGGCATGGTGATGTAGCCGTTTTCGACCTTGATGGAATCGCCCTTGATCATCGCGTTGAAGTCGCCGAACGTGCCCGGCCACTCCTGCACCTCGAAGTTCGGCACAACGCGGTCGATATGGAGCGCGGCGATCGTGGAGATTGGGCCCAGCGGGTTGTGCGGGATGATGTTGACGTTGTGCGCTTCGGCGAAGTGCGCTACCTTCATGCCGGCCGTGATGCCGCCGATGGTACACATGTCCGGGCGCAGGAAGGCGACGTCGGTGTTCTGCACGAGGTTGGAAAGCTCGTACAAGTTGAAGCAGCGCTCGCCGTTGGCAACCGGCACCGGGCACTTCTCAGTGACGTAGCGGGCAACCTCGGGGATATCGAGGAACGGATCCTCGAAGAAGTGGATGCGGTACGGCTCAATGGCCTTGCCGATTTCGATGGCCTGAATCGGCGTGCACTGGCGGTGAATCTCAAAGGAGAGATCGACATCCCAGCCGGCAGCCTCGCGGATCGCCTTGAACATTTCGGCGTTCTTGCGGCACATCGCGGCAGTGGTGTCAGACGCGTTGTTGCTCAGCGGACGGACGCGGACGTGGTTCCAGCCCTCGTCCACGAGCTTCTTGACGTTTTGAGCAACCTCCTCAGGGGTCTTGCCGGCGGTCGTCTCGTAGGCGCGGATCTTGTCGCGGGTTGCGCCGCCCAGCAGCTCATAGACCGGGACGCCTAGCGCCTTGCCCTTGATGTCCCACAGGGCGATGTCGATACCGGAAACCGCAGCCTGAACGATGATGCCGCGGAAGTGCGGCGTGCGCGTCATGGAGTTCCAGATGCGCTCGATGCGGAACGGATCCTCACCAATAATGAGGGAACCGAGGATATTCACGGCCTCGGCGGAAGCGGTCTGCCAGGCCCAGGCGCCGCACTCGCCCCAGCCGGTGATGCCGGCGTCGGTTTCGACCTTGACGAGCATCCAGCGGGACGCGCAGGGAATCGGGGTGACTTTGGTGATCTTCATATTGCTACCTCCTTGATAAGCCGGCGATTCAACGGATTCAGCATAAGCGGTGGTGCCGCCCAGAAAACTGGTCGCGGCCAAGCCCATCGAGCAGAGCGCCGCGCCCTTGAGAAAATCCTTGCGGGAAATGTTACTCATTTGATTCTTCCTTTCTCACAAAATCAAATCAAAATGGGTCGTGCCCTGCCGCCATCCCTGAGAGCGGCAAAGCTTTGATTGTCTGCCAGACGAACGGTTTCGCCTGAGCGTTTTAAGCTGTCCTCCTTCCGATCATCCATCGGGCTGTCGGTTGTTTCGTCCGATGCCGTTTGCTTGACCGCAGTATACCTTGCACAAAACGAAGCTGTCAACATTGTGCCAAAATGCAGATTTTGCGATAGGTTTTGCGGCGCGCAGCGCGGATTGAGCGGAAGGAAAAAGCTGAAAATAAAAGGAAAAAACGGGGCGTGAAAAAAGTTGAAGCCTGCACGTATCATTTTTCGGCAGGCGTTTTCTGCGGAACGGGCGGCGAAGAAGGCCGTTTGAAAAACGTGAAGGCGGTTTCGGGCGGCAAACAATTTTTGCGGGCATAAAAAAACGACGCAGGCCGAAAGACCGTGCGCCGATGCAGACTGTTGACAAAAGCGATTTTCAAATGAACGATCAGGAAATATCTTCCTTTTTTCGGAACGAGCCGGGCGTGCAGCCCAGATACTTTTTAAACGCGCGGGTCATGGTCAGCGTATTGGTATACCCCACGGAAATGGCGATATCATTCAGGGACGCGTTCGTGTTCTCGATGGCATATTTCGCTTCCTCGATGCGCATTTGATGCAGGCTGTCCAGAAAGCCCTGACCGAGGTTCTTTTGAAATTCGCGGGAGAGGGTCGAAACGCTCATGCCGAATTCCTCCGCCAGCGCGGTCAGCGACAGGCCGGAATCGCGGAAGTGCGCATGCATGTATTGATAAATGGAAGCGAACTGCTCGGAGTACTGCCCGCGGATGCGCTTATCCTGATGCGCCTCCAGCAGGCCGAACACCTTTTCCCATTCGGCCAGCAGCTCGGCCTCGTCGTCCTCCGGCTGCGTCAGCGCGCCGATGTCGATACCGGCCTCCTGAAGCAGAGCGTTGTTTTCGCTGCTCGTCTCCATCAGCATGCAAAGCGTCAGCGACATCAGGCCGGAAAGCTGCTGGTTGCGCAGACGGCGGCTCTTCTGCTGGTACAACGTATCCGCCATCTCCTTAAAGCAGGCAAACGCGCTGTTGTAGTGCTCCATGTAAACCAGTTCGGACATGTGCAGGTTCTGACGAATCAGCGTGTTCAGGCAAATATCCTGCGAGCGGCCGCTTTCCTTCTCCTCGACCAGCGCCGCGCTCTGCATCACCTTGCGATAAGCGGGATGCAGGCTCTCCGCGCCGCTCTGCACCGGGCTGACGCCGAAGCGGAAACGCTTTTGAAGCTGCACGCTCAAATCCATCGTCCAGCGCTCCACGGCCTTGGCCATGTTTTCAGTCTCGTCCTTAACCGGCACGACAACGAGCAGAGCGAACTGGCACATCAGAAATTCCGCCTGCACATCCTTCATCTGTGTGCGGATGGATTCCTCGACCGCGTTGACCATGATGCGCTTGCGGTAGAGATTTTCCTGCTCGCTGCCGTTTTCGCGCATCCATCGTCCGTTATCGGGATAGAGCACGATGAGCATGTATTTTTCTAGCAGCTTCGGAATGCCCAGCCGTTCCGACTGTTCCGGGGTGATCAGCGGCGTCTGCCCCAGCGCGAGCTGCTCCAGATACGCCCGGCGCAGCTGGGAAAGCTGGGCCTCAATGGTCGCCTGATTGGAAAGCAGCTGCTGGTTGTAGCGCTGGATGGCATTAGCGATGCTTTGCAGATCGTCCTCCGTGGTTTCGGCGTTCGGGGCGATGCTGCTGCTGATTCTGGAAAGAGGGCGGAATACGCGGATGAGCATGTAAACGCCGATGGCGATGATAACGAGCAGCCCCAGCGCGGTGACGATCAGCAGAAGCCAAATCCACTCAGAAGAAACGACGCTGGTTGCGCCCGTTTCGGCCAGAATGGCGACAGTTTGGAGGCCGTATTCGGGCAGGGTATGCCGCATCAGCGTGTAATCGCCGATATCCTCGATGGATGCGTCGCGCGTCAGCTCCTCCTGCGTAAGGCCGAGCGCGCCGAGGGAACGCGACGGGTCGCGCAGTAGCAGACCGCCATCCGGGAAAACGCAGACCATTTGCTTCAATAAATAAGAACGCCCGCTGTTATCCGCCAGCAGCGAATCGTTCAAGGCTTCATGCGTGACGCCACAGAGCAGCACAAGCCCGTCGTCGAGCACCCGCGTCAGGTAGAGCGCAGCGTTGGCGTGTTCGGCGGCGTGCCCTTCGGTCAGCGCGCCTTCCTCTGTGTTGAGCGACGAGATGCCGAGCAGGGCGCAAAGCTCCTCCTTCGAGGTGCACAGCGCCCCGACATGTCCGTTTGAAACGCAGGCAACGGCTACGCCCGTCTGCGGGTTATAGATCGCGCTTTCGCTGAACGACGAGCTGGCCATAATCAGCCCTTGCAGGCGGCCAAGGATTTTGTTGCCGTTTTTGTCCGTTGGAAAAGGGCTTTCGTCAAATGTCAACTTTACGCCGGGCTGTTTCAAATCGGCCAAAAAATCTGTCGCACTGGCCGTTTCCAGATAGGGTACCGCATAGATTGAGTTTTTGATGTTGCCAATCCACGCGTCTGAGCTGTCCAGCACCTCCTGAAAAGCCTGCGTGTTCACGTCAAAGCGAGCATGGTTTTCCTCTCGATAGCGTCGAGTATTGCTTTTTTCCAGATGAAGCAGGCCCAGCATGGTAATCAGCAGCAGCACGCTAATGCCGATGGCGATGATGAGCAGGCAGACTTTTCTTCGATTGATTTTGATGGCCGCCGTTTCCGACGAATCGCGCTCCTTCGCACGCTTCATGAAGTTCTTCCTCCTACTGTGGCTTTTTGACATTGAACCGATCCGCGCAATTCGTCGCCGCGGCGGTTTTGATACTCACAGTATACCATAAAACCGTTCTGATTTCTTTATATCTTTTTTACAAGACGCGTTTTGATGATGGCGCAAAAAATGATTCATGCCTGATTCGTTTTTTGCGTGATGCGGTTTTTCCCTGTAAAAACAGCCCGAAAGGGCAGAAAAAAACGCCCTCGACATCTCGAAAGGCGTTTTTGCTTCAAGGCGCTGCGGCCTGAAATCCAAAAGGAGGCAGAGGAGATTTTGTTTGAACGAAGAAGCTCGATTCGTTTCAAAATAAGGGGGACAGGTGTATATGGAGTGTGTCCGTTTCCCCTCTGCATGATCAGTATAAGTGCTTTGCACTGAATATACAAGAATCAAGAATTTCAGGCCAAAACGGGAAGAAAAAGATGAATAAAAAAGAGAATTAGGGTATCAAATTCATATCTTCAAAGTTAATGGAGACAAACTGCGTCGGGCTGACGCCGAACTCTGTGAGTTCCCGTTCAATCAGTTCCAGCATGACCGATTTCCCGCAGCAGTGAATACCGATCATGGCCTTGATCAGCTCCGTCCCAATAAAAGGGCGAATGCGCTTCATATCAATTGTGATGAATTATTTGTGATTAATCAGCGGTTCCCTAAGAATATGCATACTTGTACAAAAGATATTGCAGAGCAATTCGATCTAAAACAAGCTATCAAAATTCCGAATCTTTTATCTTCACAATATGCCATGTGACATGTGTGCAGTCAACATTAATTTTGACTTTTCTCCGGCATTTTTCTCGATAATCTTTTTGTGATGTGCATCTCGTTCACCATACATAACCTTGAAGATACTCTGCAAATACCGCAGTAATCGTGGTACAATAGAGGCAAGCTGATGCAACTGATCCATTTTGCCTGTGGCAACAATACGGCAAAACGCCAATCAGCAAATGAGCGAATAGACACAATAGAAGCATCAGTGATAATTTTTCTTGATTATATTAAACAATTCTAGTCAAGTTAATTTCTTGGTGAGCGAGTGGGAATAAGATACACCCTCCGAAAAGCGACGCAATCGCTGCGTTTTTCGAGTATCGTTCCTGCTCGCGGCAACGATTGGACAACCGTTTTCATGATTCATAAAAGAGAGCTATCTGATTCAATGATTGATGATATGTACCCGGTTTTCTGGACACCGGCTTAGAATTGAATAATTATGTCATCGCCATGGATGCTTCTCTGAATGTAGAGGGAGGCATCCATTTCGTTTTTACTTGGATTTTCCTGTTGTTGTAATAATCAATGTA
>Ga0129315_1001115_pt1 | contig 12525 bp, 13 predicted proteins | sample Cm827metagenome_FD_94432 | JGI IMG/M metagenome (GOLD analysis project Ga0129315, IMG submission 94432) | Eastern black-and-white colobus group fecal microbial communities from Wisconsin, USA - Cm827 metagenome | ecosystem: Host-associated > Mammals > Digestive system > Large intestine > Fecal...
CTGTAAACACAAAGGCGCACAGCATCACGCAGAGGTCGCCGGGGGCGACGGTAAAGCTCTCCGTGATGCACAGGCAGTACAGTCCCGCCACCGCCAGCAGCACACTGACCCACACCGCCTTAGGGACCCGCTTTTTCAGGAAAATGCCGAAAATGGGCACCAGCACGATGTAAAGGGCGGTGATGAAGCCCGCCTTGCCGGGGGAGGTGGTGTCCAGACCCTTTTGCTGAAGGAAGGAGGCCAGGCCCAGCGTCAGGCCGCACCAGAAGCCGCCCAGCAGCAGATCCTTCCGGGAGCGGGTGACGGAGGCAGCCTGCCCCTTCCGGCGGCGGCCGGATCGCATGACGGCGCACAGCACCAGCAAAAACACAAAGGCGATCACCGACCGGGCGGCATTAAAGGCCAGCGGCGGGACATGTTCCGCGCCCACGCTCTGGGCTACAAAGGCGGTGCCCCAGATGAAAGCCGTCAGAACCGCATAGGCGGACGAACGCAGAGAACCCTGCTTCATATACTTGCTCCTCCCCACCGGATGTGGTATGATGATAAAAATTTCTCCCGCCGGTTTTGGACGGTAGGCAGCGTGGATCAACGCATCGAATCAGCCCTGCGCGAAGGTTGGCGCAGAGACAGCGAATGTAGCGATTATAGTGGAAAACTGCCGCCGCCGCAAGAGGGGCTGGCCGACTTCTCCGAAGGCCGCAAAGGAAGTTCTGAAAACGCGGCTGTTTTTGTGGATTTTTACTGTTTTCCGCAAAATCTCACACATTTGACAAAGGAGGCCCTATGGCGAAGCTGACCCATGATTTCTTCAATGGCGATACCGTTGCCATCGCGCAGGCGCTGCTGGGAAAGTATCTGGTGCGGAACCGGAACGGCGAGCTGCTGGCAGGCCGCATTACGGAAACGGAGGCCTACGTGGGCCGATGCGACAAGGCCTGCCACGCCTACAACTACCGCCGCACGCCCAGGACGGAAACGCTGTTCATGGCCCCCGGCCACGCCTACATCTATTTCATCTACGGGATGTACCACTGTCTGAACTTCGTCACAGAGCCGGAGGGGGAACCTTCCGCTGTGCTGCTGCGGGGACTGGAACCAACGGCGGGGGCAGAGACCATGAAGCACCTGCGGTTCGGGGACGCGCCCATGAACGCCTACCGGCGAAAAAACTTTCTCAACGGTCCCGGCAAGGTCTGTAAGGCGCTGGACCTCACCACGGCCCAGAATAAGCTGGATCTGGAGGGGGACGTTCTGTTTCTCTGCGATTCCATGGCGGATGTGGGGCTGACGGACCCGGTGACCGGACCGGAGCACATCTGCGCCGGCCCACGGATCGGCGTGGACTATGCGGAGGAGGCCAAGGACTTCCCGTGGCGATTCTGGCTGGAAAAGGAGAACTGATATGTATTTATTTGATATGGACGGCACCCTCATTGATTCCAACGATGTCTGGAAGGACGTGGACAGGGAATTTCTGGCCCGGAGGGGTCTGCCCTACACAAAAGCCTATTACGAGGGGGTGGCCCACACCATTTTCCCCTTGGCGGCTAAGTTCACCAAGGAGTTCTGCGATCTGCCCGACAGCGAGGAAGACATCATGGCGGAATGGATGGAGCTGGCCAAGGACGCCTACGCCCATGTGACGGTGAAGCCCGGCGTCCGGGCGTTTTTAAAGCAGTGCAAGGCGGAGAACCGACGGATGGCGCTGGTGACCTCCAGCGTGCCGGTGCACTGCCGCACCGCCATGGAAAAGCTGGATCTGATGAAGTACTTCGAGTCCGTCACCTTTGCTCAGGAATTGGGCATTGAGAAGAAGGACAAGCGTCTGTGGCTGGGGGTGGCGGAGCGGTACGGTGTAGAGCCGGAGACCTGCACCCTGTTTGATGACAGCCTTGCCGCCTGCAAGGGCGCCCGCAGCGCCAAAATGCGGGTGGTAGGGGTCTATGACAGCTTTTTCGCCGGGGACGAGAAGGAAATGCGCTCCTTCTGCGACGTGTATATCAAGAGCTTTGAGGAACTGCTCTGGAAGCCGGAATACCGGAAGGACTGACAAATAAAAAGAAACATAGCAAACATGGTAAAAGTCAGGCGTTGGAAACCCAACGCCTGACTTTTTATGCGGTTCAGCTGCCCGAGCGCCAGTGAGACACGATCTGCCATTCGTCCGTTCCCGGCATCAGGCGCAGGGTCAGGACTGCGATATTTCCGTTTTCAACAGATTTACGCAGATAAACGTAGTTTCCGACCTGTTCGCCGGATTCCGCTATAAAATAGAACATATTGAAATCAGAGGTAAACGTATAGTAAGCGTCGTATTCCTCCAGATAGCAGACGCCGGAGGTGTCCAGATTGCTCGTGGTGATGCCGCCCCAGCGGGTCAGCACCTCGTTGATGCTGGAAACCGTGTGCCGGTGGATGGGCACCGGCATATTCTCCATGCGCTCCACCTGCTTGAACGGCCAGTTATCCAGCTTTTTCAACGCCTCAAATTCCGCCTCAGTCGCCTGGCCGCTGTCCGGGAAATAGCGGATAAATTCCTCAAAATTCAGGTTCCTGACATTTTTATAATAGGAGGAAAAGAAGTAACTGAAGGGCTGGATGTGAAAGTCCACAATGTCACCGCTCTCATCCCGGACCGCAGGGTCCATAACGGCGTTGTAGGCGGCCAGCTCCTCTTGCGTCAGGGTGCGCCGGGGGCTGTACTGCCCCGTCAGCGAGATCTCCACCACGGCCTGAAAGGTCTCCCAGCCGCTGCCCCGGTCGGCCTCGTAGGATACTGGAACGAGGTACTGATATAGGCCCGAACCGAACAGCGACTGATGCTGCTCCACCGTGGCTGCCAGATGCACCTGCTCCCAGCCGTGAACGTTTCTGGCCCGGGCGCTGTCCAGAGAACAGAGCTGCGGCTCGCCGTTTTTCTGCTCCACCGTGTAGGAGACCGTAAGATCCGCGGCACGCCCGTCCACCTCCGCCCGGTAGGTGGAGGTCATCGTAGTCCGGGTGGACGCGCCAGCGGCGGGAAGGCTCTCCGTCGGCGTGAAGCTCTCCGCCATGAGGTACATCACCTGAGGCTCGATGAAGATGTAGGGATAGTCGCTGATGCCCAGATCCGTCCACAAAGTCCAGACCCGCCAGCAGCCGTTCCCATCGGTGGTGGGGTAGAAGTAGTACCGCTCGTTTATGCCGTCCCGCCGCCGTTTCCAAATCTGCTTGGTATCGTCCAGCGGCTCGAAGCCCTGCTTCCGGGAAGTAATATATTCGTCCTCCAAGGTCTGGGTGAACCGGTCTACCGTAAGGATGGAGCCGGTATCATACGCCGAGGTCCAGGTATAGGTCCTGGCCCCTTCCACTCCCCGCTCCGGCGTGGACATGACCCAGGTATCGCCGGGGATGTAGAGATAGCCGCCGTCCACATCATAGCGGTGGACGGGATAGTTGCCGGGCTTGTCATTGGGGTTGTTGTAGTTGATCTGGTCGATCCAGTCCTCCACATACAGAGGTAGATCCAAATTTTGATCCGTCACATACCAGTCATAAATGGCTTCCTCTATGGTGTTGTGATAGCCGAAGAACTCGCCGCCGTCATTGATGGGGTCATCGCAGAGGATGTCGTAGCTGCCATCGTCATGCCGCAGGGCCACCATTACATGACGATCATCTAACGAGAAGTATTCCTCGTCATCATAATACTGTCCGCCCACCAGCGCCACCGAAGCCGTGTCCACATCCAGTTTTACCAGATAGAAATACTCCCATTCCTCCAACACGCCATCGGGAGCCAGTCCGGCCAGCTCGCCGCCCTTCGTCAGATATTCCAGCTTTCGATCCGTCACTGTGGCGGTATGGGGCTGGCCGCTGACAGTGCCATCGGCGTTTTCCGCGTAATACCGCGCTTCCGTCTGGGACAGCATTACCTGCTGGACGTAGGTTTCCACGCTGGACCACTGGCCGGTTTCCGTCTGACCCGCCGGGGGATCTTCCGTTGGGGTGTCGCTCCCCTTTGGATTGGCGGCGCAGAGGGCGATCAGTCCCACGCAGACCACGGCGCACACGGCGATGATCCACGGCTGGGGCCGTTTCCAGTTCAGCAGGTTCCGGATGCGCCCGCCGGTGTCGCCCTCGCCGAAGGCGAGGGGCATCCCCGCCACGATGCGCCGGCCGGTGGCAAGGCTCAGAAGGGAGGCGGAGTAGTCCGCCCGGATGTCCTCGCCCAGTTCCCTTACCACTGCCTCGTCGCAGCTCATTTCCATGTCCTTTCCCGCCAAAATGAACGCCGCCCACACCAGCGGGTTGAACCAGTGGACGCACAGGGCCAGAAATGACAGGAGCTTTACCACATGATCCCGGCGGCGGAGGTGATACTGCTCGTGCCGCAGGATGTAGCCCCGTTCCGTTTCCGTCAGGGTGGAGGGCAGGTAGATCCTGGGCCGGAACAGGCCCATGACAAAGGGGGAGGGGATATAGTCCGCCAGATAGATGTTGTCCTCCAATCGCATGGCTCCCACCAGGCGGCGGCGGAGCCGCAGCAGCGAGACCACGCTGTAAAGGAGCAGCAGGGCCATGCCCGTCAGCCACGTCAGGGTCAGGACTGCCACCGGGCCGCTGAGAGGTGAGGCTGGAGCAGCGGCAGGCTGAGTCACGCTGGGGGCGGTGCTGACGATGTTCTCACCGGGTTCCGCCGGGAACGGCTCCTGAGGCAAAGGCGTCACCGCGGGGGCCATATTGCGGACAATATCCGCCGGGACATACTCCACCACGCTGGTAACGGCGGTCCGCTCCTGGGCCGGAGCGCCCAGCGCCCCCAGCAGGGACACGGCGGAGGTGACAGATACCGGACACAGCAGCCGGAACAGCACCACCGCCCACAGGGCGTAGGAAAAGACCTTGGGGGCCCGCCGCAGCAGCAGGCGGACTGCCAGTACCGCCAGAATCACCACGCTGGCGGTGAGGCTCATATTACAGACGATGGGAAACAGCCGGTGCATTACAAACTCGCCCATACGCTACCTCCTGTTCTGGTCGATCAGCCTTTGCAGCTCCGCAATTTCGTCCTCTGTCAGCTTTTTTCGCCGGGTAAACGCCGTGATAAACGCGGGCAGGGACCCGGAAAAGCTTTCCTCCACGAATTGCTGGCTCTGGGCGGTGTCATAGTCCGCCCGGGACAGCCGGCTGGTGACGGTGCCGCCCTCGTTTTGGAAGATGCCCCGGTCACACAGCCGTTTCAGCACGGTGTAGGTGGTGGACTTTTTCCAGCCAAGGGCCTCCTCCGCCAGCCGGACCAACTCCGTGGAGCCCACCGGCTCCCTGTCCCAGATGATCTCCGCGAACCGGGTCTCCACCGGCCCCATTTTCAAATCACGCATAGGTTTCACCTCCAAGGTTTACTTAATGTAGACCTTCTACTTGCAGTCTACAATGTGTAAACCGAATTGTCAAGGGGCTTTCAAGGAAAAAACGCCGGGAGAGCGGCATGAAAAAGGAAATGTCCGTATGTTTCTGTACAAATGCAGAAGAATACTTGACAAAAGGGAGAAAAAGCAACATAATAGTACCAGTTTTGGGCAGCGCAATGTTCTGTGACGACCGTTTGGCCGTCGCTTTTTTATGCGGCGGCGGGAAACTGTCTGCCGTCCGGACCGCTGTCCGTCTATGACGGATAATAAAAGGAGCCTGCGGGAAAACCGCAGACTCTGTGATGAAAGGATACCGACATGATCACAGTCAACAATGTAAGCATGAACTTCAGTGGCCAGACCCTGTTCAAGGACGTGGAGCTGAAGTTCGTTCCCGGCAACTGCTACGGCATCATCGGCGCCAACGGCGCCGGCAAGTCCACCTTCCTCCGCATCCTCTCCGGGGATCTGGAGCCCACCACCGGCGAGGTCATCATCCCCAAGGAAGAGCGGATGTCCATTCTGAAGCAGGACCATTTCCAGTATGACGCCTACACCGTGCTGGATACGGTGATGATGGGCAACCAGCGGCTTTACGACGTGATGAAGGAGAAGGATGCCCTCTATGAAAAGGAGGACTTTACCGACGAGGACGGCGTGAAGGCCAGCGAGCTGGAGGCCGAATTTGCCGAAATGGGCGGCTGGGAGGCCGAATCCGACGTGTCCCGGCTCATTCAGGGTCTGGGCCTCTCCAACGATATTCTGTACAGCGAAATGTCCAGCCTGACCGCCAAGGAAAAGGTGAAGGTGCTGCTGGCTCAGGCGCTGTTCGGCAAGCCGGACATCATCCTGCTGGACGAGCCCACCAACCATCTGGACATTCAGGCCATCGAGTGGCTGGAGGACTTCCTGATGGACTGCGAGAGCCTGATCCTTGTGGTGAGCCATGACCGTCACTTCCTGAACACCGTCTGCACCAACATCGTGGACGTGGACTACGGCCATATCAAGATGTATGTGGGCAACTATGAGTTCTGGTACGAGTCCAGCCAGATGGTCCAGCGGATGATGAAGGACCAGAACCGGAAAAACGAGGAAAAGATCAAGGAATTGCAGTTGTTCATCCAGCGCTTTTCCGCCAACAAATCCAAAAGCAAGCAGGCCACGGCCCGCCGTAAGCTGCTGGACAAGCTGACGGTGGAGGAAATGCCCGCCTCCTCCCGGCGGTATCCCTTCGTAGGCTTTACCATGGAGCGGGAGTGCGGCAAGGAGATCCTGGCGGTGGAGGGCATCTCCAAGACGCTGGACGGCCGCAAGGTACTGGATAACGTGTCCTTCCGGGTGAACAAGGGAGATAAGATCGCCTTTGTAGGCGAGGATGAGATCGCCAAGACCACCCTGTTCAAGATCGTCATGGGCGAGATGGAGCCGGACGAGGGCACCTACAAGTGGGGCACCACCATTACCACCAGCTATTTCCCGCTGGATAACTCCGCTTTCTTCAATGACTGCGATTTGAATCTGGTGGATTGGCTGGCCCAGTTCACCCCCAAGATCCCGGAGGCCAACACCGAGTCCTTCAAGCGAGCTTTCCTGGGCCGGATGCTGTTCTCCGGCGACGATGTGTTCAAGCCGGTGAAGGTCCTCTCCGGCGGCGAGAAGGTCCGGTGTATGCTCTCCCGCATGATGCTCTACGGTTCTAACGTGCTGGTGCTGGATCAGCCCACCAACCATCTGGATCTGGAATCCATCACCGCCGTCAACAACGGCCTGATGGACTTCAAGGGCGTGGTGCTGTTTTCCAGCCATGACCACGAGTTCGTGCAGACCATCGCCAACCGCATTATGGTGCTGGAGGACGGCAAGCTGACCGACCGCCTTGGCACCTACGAGGACTATATCGCCTCGATGGCAAATACTGCTGAATAACCCAATCCGGGGACTGCTTTTTGAGCAGTCCCCGTGATTTTTTACGAAAGCAATGATAAAACGAACCGGAAGATGCAACCTGCCAGTCTGCGGCAAAAATGCGGTCCAGATCCTTTTAAATAACGGTGCCGGGCATAATACTGGCGAAAATTGAGAAAAACACAGATTTTACCGTTTTTATTTCCGCATAGCCGATCCTTTTCGTGTCAAACTATGCTTGCGATACCCAAGTGACCCACACATGTAAGAGATTGAAAAGGAGAAACTGTTATGTCCAGTAAGAACACCAACAAGATCAACGTTCCCGAGGCCCGCGCTGCTATGGATAAGTTTAAGATGGAAGCCGCCGCTGAGGTTGATGTGTAAAGGCCACAAAAGAAAATAACAACATACACAGCTGGAAACACTCATTTACATAAGAGCCTGCCATGAAAGCAGGCTCTTTTTTCATGCCTTTTCCAGCGTTAAGGAGGAAAATCAACATGGCGGAGAGCATGATATACGATTATTACTACGGAGACGAAAGCAGTCAATTTTCTTTTTACCGCATCCCCCGCCAGCTTGTCACCGGGCAGCAGTTCAAGAAAATATCCACAGACGCGAAGCTGCTGTATGGCCTCCTACTTGACCGAATGGGTCTGTCAGCGCGGAACGGTTGGTACGATGACGCTGGCAGGGTCTATATCTTTTATACATTGGACGAGATACAAGAGGACTTAAATTGTGGTCACGAAAAGGCTGTCAAATTATTGTCCGAACTGGATACAGATAAAGGCTGCGGTCTGATCGAGCGAGTAAAGCAAGGCCAAGGCAGACCAACAAAAATCTATGTCAAACGCTTCACTACCCGCCGAGTTCCTGCTGAAAGCCCTGCGCCGCAGGAGATTCCCAGACTTCCGAAAATCGGAAGTCAAGAAGTCGGAAAATCAGAAGTCAAGAGTTCCGATAATCCGAAGTCAAGACTTCCGTTTTTCCGAAGTGCAGACTTCGGAAAAACAGACGGTAATTATATTGAATCTAATCAAACTGATTTTAGCTATAAAAATCAATCTATCCATCCATCGCCTTCCGCCGAGCAACCGGGATGGATGGATAGAAGCGAGTATGGATGCTTTGAAACGCAAGGCTGGCCGCCGTTCTAAGGCGGACATTCTGGCAGGCAAAGCGCCGATGAAGCGCAGCGATGAGCAGGTCGGTGAAGATTTGGGTATGAGCCGAGCCAGTGTGCAGCGTTTGATGCGCGTCAATCAGCTGGAGGAGCCGTTGAAAAAGATGGTGGACAAGAAGGAACTTCCGCTGGATACCGCCGAGCAAATTTCTCACATGAAGCCTGCCGAGCAGAAAACCCTTGTTGATGCTATCGAGAAAGAGGGCGGAAAAGTCCCCTCTAAGACCGAAGCGACCAAGCTCAAGGAGGAAAGCCGTGCCGGTACGCTCACTCCGCAGAAAATCGAGAAATCGGTGGCACCTACCAAGCGTGAGGTCAATCCTCCGTTGAAGGTCACTTTTCAGGATGACGAACTTCGCCCCTATTTCCCGGACGAGGGGACTACGGTTGCTACGGTCAAGCGCACGATGTTTGAAGCGCTGGATCTCCGCAAACGGGCCATCGAACGACAGAAGGCCAGAGATGCAGAAAAGAGCAGTACGGCCAAAAAGCCTCCTACCCCGGCAAGGTGAGCAGGAATGGAAGAAAAACGAGTTTGTCAAGGCTATACCGTCATTGACAGTCTCCGGGTGGGCGAGGTCGAAATCGTCCTCGCCTATAATCCGAAGGATGTATCTCCCTATGTGACATGGAAAGCCTATGCACATTCCGGCTTTCAAGACTTCAATTTCGGGAACTATTTCAGCAATAAGCAGGCCGCCAGAGCAGATATGATCGCCAGAGCCAGAGAAGCAGCTCGCAATCTACCGCCCGGCCATCGTGATAAAGAAAAATTTTCCCGCCATCGGAAAAAATCTGACCGGGAGCGCTGACGCCCGTAAGGGCGTTTTTTGCGTCTCAAAATGAGACACATTTCGACAGGAGGTGGTGATAGATAGGCTATCAGGAGCGAATGGAAAAGGTGCAGAAACTTACTGACCAGCTGGAAACGGGCATCGCGGAATTGTTCAACAGTGAGCGGTATGCCGCATATCTCAGTACCATGTCTAAATTTCACCGTTACAGCTTCGGCAATATTCTTTTGATTTTGTTGCAGTGTCCCGGTGCTTCTCAGGTAGCCGGATACGGTGACTGGAAAAAGAATTTTGGCCGACAGGTCAAGCGGGGCGAGCATGGCATCACCATCCTCGCCCCCTGCCCTTATCGCAGGCAAGAAGAAGTGGAGGAAACTGCCCCGGACGGTTCTTCCAGCAAATCAGTCCAGTGGGTACAGCGCATGAGCTTTCGGACAGTCACCGTGTTCGACATAAGCCAGACAGAGGGGGAACCGCTGCCGGAAATCGCTAAAAAGCTGACCGGCGGTGTAGCGCAATACGAGAGCATGGTTGCAGCGATCCGCAGCATTTCTCCCTATCCCATCCACATTGAGCGTTTCCCCGGCGATGCCTATGGCTGCTGCAATTTTGCGGAACAACGCATTTTTGTCCAGCCCGACATGAGCCAAGCACAAACTATCAAAACCATGATCCATGAGGTCAGCCACGCTAAACTCCATAGAGCATCCATGGAGAAATATCTGCAAGGCCGTATCGCGGCCTACGCTGACCTGTTTATTGAGATATGCCCGCCGATCCCGGCAGAGCATAAAGGCCGCTTTTCCATCAACGGTCAGTTGATGCGAGGCTACACGGTAAAAGTTAAAGAGCCGGAACGCCCGGATCAAGGTCAAGTGGATGAGCCAGATGACGAGGACTACTGACACAGCTGAAAAAATCAGCGATATTCCCACGGTAAAGGGCCGATTGGCTGTGTTGCAGAAAACCGCCGCGGGGATGCGGTACGGTCAGACAAAGCAGCGTTCCCAGCCCACGCAGCAGAAATCAAGATAACAGGAGGAATTTTTCGTATGGCAAATCTGGAGCAGATCGTGAGCCGTAAGGCCGAAAACGATACGAAGTGGAAAGAAGCCCAGCAGGCCGAGAGAGAAAACACAACCGCTATGCAGGATGCTGGTATCACGGAGATCACCAGTAATCCCGAAGCATACGCCCGCTATCTGGAGATGCAGGGGGACAACCCCTCTTACAGCGCCGGAAATATCGCGCTGGTGATGTTCGGCAACCCGGAGGCTACCGTGTTCGGAACCCGTGACCGCTGGAAAACACTGAACCGCTCTGTCATGGACAGTGAAAAGAATAACGGCGTAAAGATTTTTGCCCGTTCTCCTATGGGGCGCGGTTATACGCTGGCGGATGCCTATGACATCAAGCAGACGCAGGGCCGGGATATTTCCCGGATCACCTTGCAGAATGACAGCAAGGAAATGGAAGCGGCGTTGACCACCGTTCTGAACTATGCTGTTGTGCCGGTGGTCATCGACAAGGAACTTCCCACGCCCGCCTTTTATGATGCCGCCAATCTGGAACTGGCCATCAACCCGGACTACCCCGACAACGAAGCCTTTGCGGCGATCACCGCCGAGGTGGCCCACAGCCGATTCCACGCCAAGGGTGCCAATACCAGCTATGACCGCGGCGAGTGTGAACTGGACGCACAGAGTATTTCCTACATCCTCTGCCGCAGATATGGAATCGAGCGGCCCGTGCCGGATATGTCAAACCTTGCCGCTCTCTATGAGGGCTGGGAGCCGCAGGAGTGCCGGCAGGCCCTTGATAATATTCAGGACACCAGTAAGCAGTTTGGGCGCTCCATCGAAAAAAATCTGGAGATGGGCAAACAGCGCAGCCGCGCCCCGGTACATCGTCCTACCCGGTAAAGCCCCGATAAGAGGGGGTGTCTCCCCTTTGGGGAGTATGAGCCACCGCCCATCCCCGTCAAGGCCGCACGATTGCTGGTGCAATCGTGCGCGGAGTCAGCCAGTGCGCGCACTGGCTGAGCCTTGACCGGGCTGTTCGCTGGCTCATTGGGTAATCAAGGGGAGGACACCCCAAAAGCCGCTGACAGCGGCTTTTGCCATATTGGGAGCGCGGCGCGTCCAACGCAGTACCAGCGAACCCATCAGCCGCCCCGCCGTGAGCCATCGGCGGGGCGCTTTTCAAAATGTGTCTCAATTCGAGACACATTTCTACATTATATAAATATGGAGGAACCACTATGAAACGCACAGTATCGTTGTGCATCACCGCGTTGCTCTCCTGTCTTTTGACCTGCCCGGCTTTAGCAGCGGATACGCTGCTCCTGACACCGACGCTTTATCCCGCAGAGGTCAACGAGTACGCCAACGGAGAGGAAATGCGGCTGGAGCGCATCTATCTTCTGTCTCCCACAGATGACCCGGCCAACATCCCCGTCGGCGATTTTGACCGGGAGGGTTGGCACTACACGCTGCTGGATGTGACCCGGCAGGAGAACCCCAAGAGTGATGCGAAGGACTATGCCGAAATCTACACGCTGAACACGGACACAAAGGACATGGAGAAGATCATGCCCCAACTGGCCGCAGAGCGCACCGTTACCACAGAGGACGGTTACACCGGAACTTTGGTGTTAGATACCTCCAGCATCAAGGTAGAGGCCGCAGGATACAACACCTCCACCAAGACCGTAACGGCGGTAAGAAGTTACCCGAACCTGTCTGACGCAGATGTATCCTTTGTCCCCAAGAGCATTACGGACAATGGCCGCACGATGGAATTGGCAGATGTGCAGTGGCAGGAGTCGGACGGTTTTTATCATGCCTCGGCTACCTACACAGGAAAGGTATCCAGCAAGTATGCTACTGGCTATATCGTCACGGCGGATTATTCCGGTGAGGTAGTTCGTACCACGATGGACGATACCATTTACACCGCAATTTTCAGTGGGACGCCTATCCAGCCGGAACGCAGCGCTATCGACTGGCACTATCTGCTGATCCTGCCCGCTGGTGCCGGTGTGGCTGGCCTCGGTGTGCTGGGGCATAACTGGCTGAAAAAGCGTAAAAACGAAAAGAAATGGGAGGAGTACACAAAATGAAATGGAAAACCTTGTGCCTGTCGGCGGCGTTGACCGCTGTGCTGGCCGCCGCACCCGCCTATGCGCTGGACTACACGGTGGACGCCCCGGAGGACTATCTCTTTGGCAGGCCGACCA
>Ga0129315_1001116_pt1 | contig 12524 bp, 19 predicted proteins | sample Cm827metagenome_FD_94432 | JGI IMG/M metagenome (GOLD analysis project Ga0129315, IMG submission 94432) | Eastern black-and-white colobus group fecal microbial communities from Wisconsin, USA - Cm827 metagenome | ecosystem: Host-associated > Mammals > Digestive system > Large intestine > Fecal...
AAATATCGAACTCCTTGCTCGGACAGATGGGTATTGTCGATCAGCACAAACGACACTGGCGATTTGGTCGGAGCGTTCTTATGATTGACCCCTAACTTTGCCTGAACCCTACCGGAGTTGAGCGACCACAAATCTGTGGTCTGCTCAATGTCATAATACTGCTGAAGTCCCTCCCAACAACCGTGAATATGAGGCAAGTCCTGATCAAAGTCCAAATGATCAGAGGACCCGGTCGTAATCTTACCATCAACGGACATCAGCATAAACAATGTAGTGATAGGTCTGTCCATGTCATTACACGCCTTTTTCAACTTACCCCTCCGATCTTTGAATGTGCTCTCTGATAGTTACTTCGTGTTCCTTGCAATAAGCATAACTATTCCGCATAAAATCCTCTATGCTTTCGCTCTTATACATCGCATCCAAGGTATCTAAAATCAGTTTGCCATCTACCACCATATCAAAGAAATAGGGGTAGATACACCCGCCGTTCTCTCTTGGAAAATACGGGTTAATGGAACTAAGCCGTTCATCCTTCATTACCAATTCAACAACCATTTCACTCAAAATCCATTTGAGTGAGGGACGTTCGTATTCATCGTAACTGTCTCTGAACAATCTATTCCACACATAGAACCAAACAAAATGTATGATTTCGTGTATTCCACCACCGATAGCGCCTCTTTCGCTGTTCAAATAGAAAGTATCATAACAGCGTTCTTTTAGGAACCGTGGTTCAATAGGATTCAAGCTCAAATTGCACTGTATATCATTAAATAAGTTAGCACAATCAACGCCAAAAGCATCCGATAAGGCTGCTGTAATCTGTGGTTTGCAAGCGAGCCAATGCCGAGTATATAAAGATACCTTTTCATTAAGCGTATCTTCTAACTCAGTATATACGGCTCGCATTGTACTTTCGATATAGTTTTTCCGTTCAGCAAACGGTAAGCTTGTGGCGTAGGCTTTATCAAGCTGCGGATAAAAATGGTATAAGGGTTCAGACCAAAAGGCAGATTCCGCTTCGGTCTGAAAGTCCATAATCCGCTGAATCATATAGTCCACACCGGGGTTTGTAAATCTAATGTTCATTGTTTTCTCCAGTCATCCTCAAGCATACCGTAGAAGTACAGGTCTGCCCAATTGCCATGATTATCCTTGGTCTGACTACGTTGGATGCCTTCAAGCTGCATCCCTAACTTCTGCATAAGACTGACGGATTTCACTGTGTCGATTGCTTCAGCAAACAACTTATGTGCTTTCATTTCTTCAAAGGCATAGTCAATCACGGCTTTACAGGATTCGTATGCGTATCCTTGCCGCCAAAACCTGCGGTTGTAGATCCAGCCCATTTCATATACACCCTCGGCTGCTTCGTTGAATAGGATGTATCCAATCACTTTGTTGCTTTCTTTATGAACTGCGGCAACCGCACCTTTTCGACCAATACAGAAGGAAGTCAAGAACTCCTTTGTTTTCTCAAAGTCGTATACCGGTTCACAGTTCTTCATTGTTTCATCATCACCGAAGATCTCGTGCAGATCAGCAGCATCCTCCAGTACAAAGTCACGGATAATCATCCGTGGGGTTTCTATGTACATTTCAGATAATCCTCTTTCGTAATCATCATCTGGAGGAAGCCATCTTCTACACCCAGTTCTCTGAAGCCTGCCTTACGGTGTGTTTCCCAAGCGGCTACCTCGTTGCGGGCAACCTCGAAATCGTTGTGGATTCTGGAAATGCCGCAAACACGGAACGCATGATCCAGCATCAGTTTCAAAGCCGGGACTGCATAGCCCTTGCCACGATAGGGCGCATAGATCACAATGCCCATATCATACCAATCCTTTTCGGGGGTGTAGTGGAAACACACATCACCGATCCATGCTCCGTCGGAACTGCGCTTGATGTAGGCATAGAAGCGGTCTGGCTCATGTCCAATCATATCCTCATGCCAGCTCGGAAGCGCCTCATCCGGGTAATCCACGCAGCCGGTGTCACGATGGTAGCCATCGTATTCCACATCCCAGCCAGCGTTATAGGACATGGTTTCAGGATCAGATGTCATCTTTTGATAGAACCACAAATCTTCCAGTTTGGGGACGTATAGCTCAAGTTTCTCCAATTTATTTTGCTCCTTAATCTTTGCTCCAATATGCTTATCCTGCCGCCACTGTGGAGCCTCGCCATCGTCTGCCCAATATTCATCCATAGCGACGATCTTATCGTCTTTCAGCTTGATGAAGGACGTAACGTGGAAAGAAGCGGAACGGTCCTTCGGATACACCCGTGTTGCGGTAACAATCATATCGTTCGTCGTGACGATCTTTTCAACCTCGCCATCCCAATCGCCGGGATACTCGCAATTGGCTCTTATAAATTCCTCGACCGTGAAATGCTCATTGGAGCAATGCCAATTCACATAAGCATCGGCGTGGAAATATTCTCTTATCTCGTCTGCTCTCTGTGTGAGAACGTCAGACCAAAACTGTTGTATGTTCATTTTGTCCTCTGCTTTTTCAAGTTGCCTTACTGCTGATACTCTTTCAGTTCTTCCAAAAACTCACGGAAATCTTATTTCGACCAATAGTATCACCGCAAGAAAAGAGGGAGAGATGACCCATCCAGCAAAGAGTTGTGCACAATACTCCCGCTTAAACCGACTCGCAGTAAGAACCTTCTACACTGCTCTGTCGGGCTCTCATTCGAAGTTCTCCGGAGACCAGTCATCTGCCGGCTGATACTGCGGAAGACTCAGGAACCACCGCACACCATACCGATCAATGACTGTGGCAGCGCACGGACTCCAAGGCAATTCACGGATGCCCATGTCTACCCTTCCGCCTTCGGACAGCATCGAAAAGGCCCGCTCCAGTTTCTCTCGGGAATCAAACTCCACTCCCAGTTCGATGGGATGAATCTCAGCATATGTATTTCCTTTTGCCTCCACTACCGACAGAAACGGTTCTCCGTATCTTGACAGGCTCGAATGAAAATAAGTGCCGTCCTCGTTCAAAACATGATAACCAAGTTCAGCATCAAAGGCTGATTGATATAGCGCAACGGCTGCCGGGCTGTTCTTCACATAAATACCAACGCCTACCATGATATGTCTCCTCCATAATTAACTTATCCTGCTACTCGTATTAGCGCGGTGTTTTCTTCCCAATCCAGGCTGCCACCTTCCTCAGACATGCGCCGAGCAGCACACCTGTTGCTGATACAACCATGTACCACACTGCATGAATGAGCGCAGTACTGTTATACCAAATCCAGACAGAAGGGGTAAACACGGCAGCGACCACAAAGGGCCAGAGAAATCTGATCCAGGCTTTCGAAAACCACCCAAGGATCATGGCCAGCGCCAGCGTTGCCGCCAGCATCAGAAACACCATCCCAATTACGTCTGTAGGACCTGCAATAAGCGGAACGGCATAAAACACCAGAAGCTGCGCAAGCAGCAGAACAAGCTCTGCCGCATATGTTTTCATCATATGTTTCTCCATCCGATCGTCAGAGCTTCCTGGCCTGCTCCTGCGCAGCATTGTGCAGACATTCGAAGGTATCCAAGCCGGATTTCCAGTTCATCAGATTTCGCATACGAACGCCGTTGTCTCCATGCTCCGGATCATCAAAGGCTGCCTGCAGCTCGCTGCATGGTACAGCTGGGCACTCACCACAGTGCGCATAACCCTTTTCGATGCAGCATTTCGCAATGTTGCATTTTCCCCAGAAGGGTTCCCCGCTGCAGGCATGGCAGCCCTTGCAGCCAAGCTTATTTTTCCATTCACACACACCGCAATAGGATCCGCAATACGCGATCATGTTCTTGTCCATATCGAAGAGTACTCCTTTCCTAGTGTACATTATCATTTTACGACATCACTCGGAAGATTGCATTATAGAACAATTAGATTTTACATGTAATATTTCCCATTCAGTGAGTTGCTGATCGTTATAGAGCATAACACAGGCTGCGCAGTATTTCCCGACAGTATTTGCTGATTTGTGTCAGTATACCTTGGGCTGATAGCGAATCTCATTGACTGAATAGACAGTCACAAAAGCCTTGGGGTCTATTCTTCGCACATAGTCCATCAAGGCCTTGTACTCCTGCTTATCTACAATAGTGATTATTTCTTTGCGAACTACATTGTCATATGCCCCGATTGTTTGATTCAGACTAGCGCCGCTATGCAGATCATAGAGTATATAGTGAACAATATCATCTACTCTGGGTGAGATAATACAGACACGCCGTTTGATATTTAGGCCAAAGATAAAGTGATCCACTACCGTACCACCGAAATATGTGCCTAAGACGCTTAGCACAACTGTTTTGGAATCATAACATAATGCTGAAGCGAGCGCTACCATCATACCGGCCAAAGACATAGCTTTTCCCAACTCAAGATGCAGATATTTGTTCATGATTTTCGCAACAATATCCAATCCGCCAGAAGAAGCATTACATGTAAAAAGAATAGCCAGGCCAATGCCTACAACCAAAGTATAGCAAATCACATCAAGCAAAGGGTCTCCTGTGATTGACTGAAAGTCAGGAAATAGCTGCTCAAATATGGCCATATATCCAGGCATGAGAAGCGAGCAAAACACAGTCTTCGCGCCAAACTCTGTGCCAATCAGGAAAAATCCTATAATAAGTAAAACAATATTCAGGGCTAATGTAATAACCGATACCGGCATCGGAAAAAAATTGCTTAGGATCATTGCCAGAGCAGCTCCACTGCCAACTGAAACATGGCTGGGAAGCATAAAAAAGTAGACTGCGCATGCAACAATCAAGGTTCCGAAAGAGATCACGAAAATTTCTCTTATCCGCTTATTCACAACATTATTTCCTCTCGTTACCATGTTCCCCAAGGTCCTTTAGCCCTGGTATCCTTCATCATCTTCATATGCATCGATCTGAAACACGTTAATCGTATCCACATCAGGACAGCAAAACCGCTTGGCCGGCAGCGTTCCTCCATATCGTAGAATGTCGATCATTGGGAAAAGCACATGAGCTGCCATTGGACAAAGCTTTCCCCGTTCCGAGTCAAAGTCAAAAGAATCACCAATGCAATGACCTCTATGACAAGGCTTTTCACCCTTCTGATCTACCAATGTAATCTTGATTTTCATCGCAGTACCTCGCTGATATATTGCTCGATCTCCACACCTGACAGCTTATCCTGCTTCTCCATGTTCCTGACGATCATATCTCTGGTCAGCTCAGCTGCGTACCTCGCTGCATTCTCCAGCGAAGCTCCGCACAGAACTTCACCAATCAAAGCAGCGGAAAAGATATCCCCGGTTCCCGGGAAACGAACATCAATCATTTCATAGGGGATGATGAACAGATGATTCAGCGTATGATCATAGCCCAGGACACAGTTGATTTCATCCACCAGTGCGCTGGTTATCACAACGGATCTGGCGCCGAGGTTTCGGAGCCGGCGAATCAGTTCTTCTGCCTGTGCATAAGTCATAGAGTCCGACTGATAGTTTGTTTCCGACAAAAGACAGGCTTCCGTGTAATTGGGTATCAGGATATCCGCGCAGGCGCTGAGTTCCCGCATGGAATATACCTGTTCTTCTGATACGCCGGGATACAATCCGCCGTCATCGCCCATGATAGGATCCACAACCACCAAGGCTGGATGATCCGTCTGGTTTTGAATCAGACGCCTGATGATCTGTACCTGGCGCGGATTGACCAGAAAGCCGGTAGAAATACAATCAAAAGCAAAACCAAGATGCTTCCATACTTCTACTGTCTTCTCCATATATTCCGTGGTATCCAATATTTCAAAAGCACCGTAATCGAGTGTATTCGATACCAGCGCGGTAGGCAGCGTATGGATATTGATTCCTTTTGCCGAGCAAATGGGGGTCATCGCTGCCAATGCAACCTTACCTACGCCCGGCAGATCGTTCACACAACACAGCTTTTTATTCACGCTTATCATCCTTTCCTGCCTTTCGGCACGTGCCTGTACGAGGTGCAGAACGCGTGGCTCTCTTCAAGCGTTACCTGCAGATGCTTCACAGATATGATCGTCTCATTTCTGCACTTTGGGCAAAACAGTGGGAAGCGAATCAATTCAGTATCATAACGAATTTTGATCCGCGTTTTATTCCCACAAAGTGGGCACAGGATCCATTGACTGTCATCTCTATGTACACAGTCATTGTTCACTCAAGGTCATCTCCATCTGTTTCCAAGAATAAAGCAGCCCCTCCGTTTCTCGGAGGGGCCGAAAGTTGATCTGCTGCCCCGATGAGTTTCGGTCTGCTGCTAGATGATTATTCTATTGGTGGGAAGGACTCAATTTGCTATACATATCCGCTTTCTGTCGAAATCGCTGCTTACCTCCTTCCGGCTTATTATCTTATTTCGTAAATACCCAAAAGTCCATAAACAGGAATGGACAAAACCTATACAAAATGATACTATATCAATACAGCTCTCTCATTCAGTCTGCACAACCGAGCTCTTTTGGAGGAATAATGGATGTACCTAAATGCAGGCTATCTTCACAATTGTAAGTTGCCGTATAAAGATAAGTCAAAACCTTTAATTGTCTGCAGTTGTGGGACGTATCGTCTCATAAACAAAGAAAAACTCCCTACATGGCGTCCCAAAGGCAGACTTGACTTCCAGCTTGTTTACATTGCCGCTGGCAAAGCTCGCTTCTTCTTCGGAGAAGAGGTAATGGATATTCCTGCTGGGCATATGATCTTGTTTCAACCCCGGCAGGAACAGCATTATGAATACTATGCCCAAGACAAACCTGAAGTCTTCTGGCTGCATTTCACCGGGAGTGATGTGAAAAACATCCTTCGCAGCTATAACATTCCCTTGGATGAAAGGTACTTCTATACAGGCGTCACATCCATCTATCAGCAACTGTTTACTGGAATGATTCAAGAGCTACAGAATTGCCGTATCGGATACGAGGAACTGCTTGCAATGTACCTTCGTCAGCTGCTGCTGATGGTGCAGCGCTACCGTCAGGATCCGAAAAGCAATATCTGCCCTCTTCATCAAGAAGAAATAGATCTTGCCAGACGCTATTTCCACGCGCATTATAATGAAGAAATCAATATTGAGCAATATGCCCAGTCGATTCATATGAGTCCATGCTGGTTCAATCGGACATTCAAGGCCACGACCGGCTGTACCCCTACGCAATATATTACAGATATCCGAATGAAAGTTGCTGCTCAATTATTGGTAACGACACATGACTCTATTAAGGAGATAGCCTCGCTCGTTGGCTATGATAACCCCTACTATTTTAGTAGGATTTTTCGGCGTGCTACGGGCGTATCCCCCAGCAGTCATCGCAAATCAAATCTCCACTTGCATTCTTCGGAGGAAAAGCACTGCTCATCACAGCCGTAATCTCATTCGAATGCACCATGCATGCATATTTGAGCAACCAGACATAGCAGTTCAAGGTGCAAACTTGACAATTCTCCATGCAAATGCTACTATAAGAACATAAATTATACTATAAGTATTATTTTGAATTGAATATTCAGAGCCAGACGCCCAGACGCAGAGCCTATATGCCGTTTCGATTGAGCATATAGGCTTATTCTGTTTCAACATATTGAAGCGGCATGCAATCGCGAAATGCGACAGTGCTGTCAATCCCGCCTTCTTGCGACGGTACTGCAGAGTCCCGTCGTTTTTTGTTTGCTGCCCTCCTTTTTCAGTTCTTTGTGTAACAACTATACAACGACATAACAAATAACCAATGTAATAAAATTCTCTATTTTTACCCAAATAGCTTCCTCTTTTGCATGAGCTTCTCGATGTATTTATATGTCACCGCATTTGCATTGTGAGAGGAGGAATATGAATGGGGCAAAACTGTGATAACGGCATGTGGCTTTGGCCTAAGTTTGACGCCTATGTCAAGCAGGTCATCAAAACATCAAAGGTCAGCTTCGTCCGTCTGCTGATTCGCGAAAGTAAAGTACCGCCTTTCGAAGACAAATTGATCCTGGCGCACATGAAACCACGATGCGACGAATATCCGTCTGACCATTTGTACCTGATGGTTGATGGCATGCTGTACGCTGTAGACGACTCTGCCCTGTTTGATGCTCTGCAGCAGCTGCCGGATGCACTCCTGAAGGTGCTGGTCCTGAAATTTTGGCACCAGGATAGTGAAAAAGAGATCGCACAGAAGATGAATGTAACCATCCGATCATGTTACACGAGGAGGAAAAAAGCCTTGGCTCTTTTGAAGTCGATCATGGAGGAAGAACTAAATGAAGGAACTGAGCAATGATGTAATACTGCGTGCCGCAGCGGGAGAAGCAGATGCATTGGAAGAGGTTCTTGCTTGCTATGAACCTTATATCAATACATTGGCGACTAAGCCGGTTACTCTCGCTTCCGGTCGTGTTCATTATGTCATTGACGAGGATTGCAAAAGCTATATCCAAATGCGGTTGATTGAAGCAATACTGAAATGGAGAGTGATTCCCAATGATCCTGCCGGATGATGTGTTTGATTTCAGCTATTTTTTTGATCTGTATCAAGCTTTGCGTGAGCTTGCACAAATGGCCATACCTGAAGCATGGAAATTTCATTCCCCGCAAACGCCTACATATAATGAAGAGACGCCAATACTTGAAAAGTATATTCGTAGTCTATATCGCTACCTGGCGATTTCCTACAACACTTCCAACAGTCAGGCAGAGAAAAACCGATACTTCAGCATGAATGGACCATGGGCATGCTTCCATACGGGGCTTATGACGCCTTACTTTGAAAGCATATATGCGCTGTTTGAGCTGAACCGGCGGAGGGATACAAGGTACAACTGGGTTTTCAAAAGCTTCTGCCCCGCTTCGTCTGTGAAGCTGCGCGGAATCGCTGAACTCCCGGAGAAACCTTCTTTTATGCAGGAGAATCGTTATCACCCTGAATGGGAGATACGCATCAACTACCAGCATATACTGCAGGATGGCGTCAACCTGCAGCGTATTCCCGAAAATATCCGTCAGCAAAAAAACTTACCACTGCTGCTCAACGCCTCTGTTCAGTACTCACGCGCTTTAGCCAGCCTGGATCCATCCATCATCGTACCGCAACTATACTGCAGACAGATTCAATTTCTAATGCCAATATGTCTATCCAATATGGAAACCTGTGATCTGGCAATGACACTCACGCCGTGTGATGGATTCTACTTCGGGACAACGTGCCTGACCTGTGAAATGGCATATATAAATGCCAGGATACTTTCACGTCCGAGCGCATCCTGGCTGACTGATTTAGTTGGGAGCGGTGAAACCAAACACAGATTTGATTACAGAATGATATATGGAATGTACCACCAGGCCTCACAAGATACATCCATTAGTCCTTCAAACCCTCGTTCCTAAGAATCCGTGCAGCTACGAGGGAATGCCTGAGTGTCGTTAGTGTGGCAATCATAACCGTTAGCTCCTGAGGCGTTACACCGTCCAGGAGCTCTTCAATATCCTTTCGAAGATAGACGATAGGATAATTCACATTGTCTGCGAGCAAGCTATCTACGCCGATGTTCAGCGTATTGGCAATATCAACAAGTGCTTGAAGACTCGGCTCATTCGTAGCCACCTCAATCTTGCCTATATGTGCAGTAGAGAGCCCTGTTAGCTCAGCAAGCTTTTCCTGTGTCAGTCCGCAGGCTTTTCTCGCTTTCTTGATCCGCTTTCCAACGGCAACATAGTCGATTTTCATATTCCACCTCCAAGAATCTGACATTGATAATATTGTATCTTGGAGCGAAATGTTTTATTATGTCCTATATCGCGCATTGCGCATTATTAGGAGGTTTTCATGAACTTTTGGGAAAGAATGCAAAGCGAGCGTCTCATCATAACTGAGTTGTTGCTAAAAGAACATGAATCGAGATATCAATCCGATCATATCGAAGAGCTTCCCAGGCAAGTGTCTGCATTCTCAATAGAGAGTATTGCGCGAGATAAAGCATGTTCTTTTACTGGGCATAGGCCAGAGAAATTGCAGCGCTCATATGAAGAATGCCTGCAGGCGCTATGCACGGCGATCATGGACGCTTACGATGCTGGCTATCGCATATTCATATCGGGCATGGCTCGTGGTATTGATTTATGGGCCGCACACATTGTTTTGGTTTTACGCAGCTTTCATCCAGACATTCGGCTTGTCGCCGCAATTCCGTTTGATGGCTTCATCAGCAAATGGAATCAAGAAGATCGCGATTTCTATCATTCTATTCTAAGCCAGGCTGACACATCGTGTATTGTAACTCAGGTTAGAGCTGCCAGATCCTTTCAACTGCGGAACGTGTGGATGGTTGATAGATCAAGCCGACTGATCGCTTGCTGGGATGGTGAACCAGGCGGAACTGCCAATACCATTCAATATGCAAAACGGATGAACAAAACGATTATTATGATATGAATCCATAAATAACAAAATGGGCCCTGCCGCAATAGATGCGACAGGGCCCGAGCTTTCAGAAGCTATTCTTGGAAGTGGGATTGTTCAAAATACCGAATGCGACCATGCAGGACAGCAGCATTTCGACAATCGTTTCGTATTGAGTACCACTGATGCCAATCATCTCATATACACCAAAGGTACCCAGCAGCAGACCGACCAGGGCGAACAAAGACGCCCATGCAGTCTTGGATCGGAAACGGGACTGGGAACAGGTGTCGCAGGAACAGGTATCAGAATGGTTCTGCTCAGGATTCAACTGAGTCATCTTTCATCCTCCTTCACATTCACACGCCGCCCAACAGCAGCTTGACCAGGTAGCCTACCACAGCACCAATAGCCGTAGTGATTACCAGATCCCAGCGCCTATTGGGACGGGTTTTCATCTCATCCACATCGGTTCGCAGACGCTTAACCTGCTCCGAGGTGTTTTGCTGGCCAATTGTTAAGCGCTCCACAGATAACGCCAACGAATACACGCTGTCGGAGAGCTTCTTCTGTTCATCGATACGCAGGAATGCAGCCTTAACCCGCTCTTCCAGCCGGCTGATCTGACTTCTCTGTTCATTGAGCTGCTCACAAAGCTGCTCTTCATTGGGCGGCGTCAGACATCCTCCTCCCAAATAGATGCCTCTTCCAGAGCATCCTTCAATGCATCCAACAGCTGTTCTGCCGTTTCGCGATCTGCAAAAGGGAGTTCAAGCGTTACGCTGCCTGCAGAAGCTCCGCCATTCTGCTCTTCATCCGGCTTCTCCACCTCAATACGGGTCAGAAACTCCTGGCTGGCATAACCCTGTTTTCCACTGTAGACAACCAGAGCCCAGCCTTCCGCAGCGTCCCATTTGAGAACGTCAATCTCCTCATTACGGGGAATCCGAGTGATGAGCGAGCCATTCGGAGCCTTTCGCAGATTCAGCTTGCCGCTTTCCGTGGTAACCTTTGCCCGGCATTCCACCGTCACAGCATCCACCTCACCCGCCTGTACATCATAGACAGTTTCTTTGAGCTGCGCTGCATACGGCCATTTACTTACATCGGATACCACAACGCCTGTGTTCTTGCTCTGCGCTTCGATAACCAGGCCATCACCCACATAGCAGCCCACATGGTAATAGTTTCCCTGGCTGTCAGGACCTCCGTCCTTCTTCCATTTGAAGACCGCCATGCCGGGCAGCAACAGCACTTCTTCACGCTTGCCCTTCATAGTCGTGTACTTGCGCCACATGGTGTTGCTGCCATGATACATGTAGCCGCCCAAGCGTTTATATGCGTAGGCAAAGGCGCCGCTGCAGTCCACACATCCCTCACGAGCAGCTCCCCATTCATATTTCCAACCGATCATCCGCTTGAACTCTCGGATCAGATCGCTGGCTTTGACCGCTATGTAGCTTTCCTCCTCATTGGCCCCATAGTTATCGGCCAAGGTCGTTTCTGCATAATAAAAAGCAAGGATTTCCGTGTGGGAATATCCCTGCCTTGCAGCAAATACTGCGCCCACCTGACTCATGCCCACACCATGTGAAGCACGGATAGAGGGATTCGCCTTTCGTGCGGCTTCGTCCCACTCGTCGGCTTTACTCACATAGTACGGAAAGTGCGTGCTCCATACATCGCCACTGCGTTTTGTGACGCCGCCATTACTGGACGAATAGAAAGCGCGAACAAGCTGTCCATGGTACATGAGTACTACACCATCGGTCTCCTCAATGGCCTTTCTGCTATTGGGACTTTCCATGCGCTCGCTGCGGAACGCCTGACAATTGGCGGTATCATCCATCTTTGCACCGGATCGGATTCTGCTGAGCGCAAATGTCCGTGCAGCAATCGCCTGAGCTTTCAGTGCTTCCATGGGGCTGGAGTCACTGATCTCGGATGGAACGACGCCGCAGAGATACTCCTCCAGATCCATGACAGCCTGCTCACCGTACTTCTGCCTATTCTTATCCCGCGTCATTTTCACGGTGATCATGATCTTAGACATAGACTGCTCCCATGGGGCCGCGGGCATTCAGCACTGCCACAACG
>Ga0129315_1001119_pt1 | contig 12422 bp, 10 predicted proteins | sample Cm827metagenome_FD_94432 | JGI IMG/M metagenome (GOLD analysis project Ga0129315, IMG submission 94432) | Eastern black-and-white colobus group fecal microbial communities from Wisconsin, USA - Cm827 metagenome | ecosystem: Host-associated > Mammals > Digestive system > Large intestine > Fecal...
CGATGCAGCTAAGACAGGCTCCCCTCGTGAAATTATCAAGCAGGCGTACCAGTATTACCCTTGCATAGAGGAAGATGCGTGGCTGGATATGCTGTCCCAGCGCAACAATATGGCGCACATTTATGATGGAAATGCCGCAAAGGAATTGGCATCGGAGATCATCAGACGCTTTATTCCGGCCTTTGAAAAGCTGGAAAAAAGCATCTGTGAGCGATACGCCGATCTTCTGGATACGCTCTGAGAAACTATTTTACAAACACAGGGAGGCCCACGATGGCACTTGAAAATAAACTTGGCATCACCAATTCCGCCGAGCTTGCCCGCGAGGAGGAGCGGATCAGCAAAAGGAAGGCCGTAGAACTGTTTGAAAGCGGCGCTCTGGACAAGCTGGCACCCGGCAGATTTGCGTCGCTGCAAGCCATTCATAAGGCGCTTTTCGAGGATATTTATGACTTTGCAGGCGAACTGCGCACGGTAAATCTGGCAAAGGGCAATTTCCGTTTTGCCCCTTTGATGTATCTGGAGGCGGCGCTTGGAAACATCGACAAGATGCCGCAATCTACCTTTGACGAGATCATCGAAAAGTATGTGGAGATGAATATTGCCCACCCGTTCCGCGAGGGCAACGGCCGCAGCACTCGTCTGTGGCTCGACCAGATGCTGAAAGCCGGTATCGGGCAGGTGGTGGATTGGAGCAAGGTCTATAAAGAGGACTACCTACTGGCCATGGAGCGCAGCCCCATCAAGGACGTGGAGATCAAGGTGTTGCTGAAAGCGGCCCTGACCGATGACGTGAACAGCCGTGAAGTTTTTATGAAGGGCATCGACCACAGCTACTACTATGAGGGGTATACGACCTTCAAGACGGAAGATCTGAGCAAGGAATGAGGTGCAGATATGCCGGATACGAAGCAGACGAATCGCATCCATCTCTCACAAATGCTGTAGAAATACGTATCGCCGGTATGCATTGGTAAGTTCGCACCACAATTCATTGACATATTTGCCAATAAATTGTATTATATTGACAGAACAAGGGCTGTTCTTCGGCCCCCCTAGAGTCAGCCCTGTAATATTACAGGGCTGGTTTTTTCTTTTTGGAGGAAATGAAATGGACTATTACGCCCACATTGCAGAGGACGGGCGCCGTCAGACAGTGGCAGAGCATTGCCGAAAGGCTGCCAGCTATGCTGCAGAGTGCTTATCCGGCGTTGGGTTATCAAATACAGCCTATTTAGCGGGATTGATGCACGATACAGGCAAATTAACGCAAGAATATCAAATCTATTTGGAACGCGCCGCACGCGGCGAAGCAGTACGGCGCGGCTCCGTGGTTCATACCTTTGCAGGAGTTCGATTTCTACTGGAACATTATCATGGATTAAAACATGAGTCTTTTAATGACATCACATGTGAACTGCTGGCTTTTGCCGTTGGTGCACACCATGGGCTGTTTGACTGCATTGATGAAAACCATGCCTCAGGATTTCTGCACAGGCTTCAATCCCATGATAGCGAATATCAGGAAGCTATAAAAAATGCGGAAATGCTCCTTATCACGCGTGATGAAACAAATCAATTGTTTCAAGCCTCTTGCGAAGAGATGTCTATTATTTTTGAAAAAATCCAGAAGATACTGGATTTCGAATCTTCTCAGGAGAATGATTTACACTTCTATGTCGGTCTGATGGCAAGACTTTTGCTGTCGGCGGTAATCCAAGGCGACCGGCGGGATACCACAGAATTTGTAACAGGAACTTCGCGTTTACCCCATACAAAAGACTTGCGTGATATGTGGAATGCCTATCTACAACACATGGAACAAAAGCTTTCGGAATTCTCTTCCAAAACAGATATACAGAAAGCAAGACGGGAAATTTCAGATCAGTGCCGACGGTTTGCAAATCAGCCCGGCGGTGTTTACCATCTGAATGTACCTACGGGAGCCGGGAAAACGCTGAGTTCTTTGCGTTATGCTTTAGCGCATGCTGCCAAATGGAATAAATCCAGAATTATTTTTACCGCGCCGCTGCTAACAATTTTAGATCAAAACGCAAAAGTGATTCGGAACTTTGTCGGAGATAACAGCATCATTCTGGAGCACCATTCCAACCTTATTCGCACACAAGAAATAGAGGAACAATTGGATACGCAGGAACTGTTGTTGGAGGATTGGAGTGCGCCGATCATTATTACCACACTTGCACAACTGCTGAATACATTCCTGGACGGGAATACTTCCTCGATCCGCCGTTTTCAGGCCCTTGCCGATAGTGTCATTGTCATGGACGAGGTCCAAACGGTGCCTACCAAAATGCTAACGCTATTTAACCTAACGATCAACTTCTTATCAGAAGTCTGCGGCGCGACTGTCATTTTGTGCTCCGCAACCCAACCGTGCTTCGAAAGGGCTGCGCATCCTATGTTTACTCAGCGTATCGATATGGTGCCATATACTCCGAAGTTATGGAACACCTTCCGCAGAACACAAATTAAGCCTGTTGAAATGATGCGTCTGGATGCCATCCCTGCATTTGCTCAGCGGGTTTTGGAACAGGCAAACAGCCTGCTGATTGTTTGCAATAAGAAAAGCGAAGCTACATATCTCTATGAAGCGCTGTCAGGCGGTACGGCCCATTGTTTCCATCTATCCGCCGCAATGTGCATGGCACATCGAAGGATTGTTCTGAACGATCTGCAAGCAGTTTTGGATGATTTGAAGTCCACACCGCAAACATCGGGCAAGAAAGTGATCTGCGTATCCACGCAGGTCATTGAAGCTGGCATCGATATTTCCTTCGAGCGGGTCATCCGCCTTTCCGCAGGAATGGACAGTGTCATCCAGTCTGCAGGTCGCTGTAACCGCAATGGCGAATCGGACACTCCCGCATCGGTTTATCTGGTGCCGTGTCAGAATGAAAATCTGACAAAACTATCCGAAATTCAGCGGGGAAAAGATGCTACCGAAAGTTTGCTGGCACAATACCGCCGTTGCCCACAGCAATTTCAAAATGACCTTTCTTCCGATGAAGCCATCAATGATTATTACCGCAGGCTTTACAAGGAAATGCCGGAAGGATTCCAGGACTATAACATAAAGGGAAAACCATATTCCATTTTTTCTTTGCTATCAGCCAACAGCTGTTTTGCAGATGACCGAGTTGAAGCGCATGGAAACTATTTTTTAAACCAGGCATTTCGCTTAGCGGGCAACCTGTTTCAAGTGTACGACGATGCAAGTCTTGATGTTATCGTTCCCTACAAAGAAGGACGAATGATCATCGCAGATCTTGGATCTGAACGGGCTGCTTTGGATTTGGAATACAGAAAAGAGTGTATCGCACGCGCCAAACCATACACGATTTCTTTGTATGAATATCAACGAAAGCAATTAGAGCAAAATCACGGATTATTACCAGTTAGTGGCGAAAATGATAGAATATGGATGCTATCAGATAACTTTTATGACAAAGAACTTGGTTTTTCCCTCGAAGGGATAGAAATACAGTTTTTGGAGGTGTAATTGTGAGAAATACGCAATATCCAAACCTTGTGGAATTTCAGGTAACAGGGGATTATGCTCTGTTCTCTGATCCAATTCTTCGCCTTGGCGGAGAAAAATGCACCTATCAAGTGCCAACCTATGAAGCCTTGAAAGGAATTTTGTCCTCAGTGTATTGGAAACCCACGTTGATCTGGTATATTGACGCTGTTCGTGTGATGAATCCTATCCAAACGGAAGTAAAAGGAATGCGCCCCATCAAGTACCACGGCGGCAACGATTTGGCTTACTATACTTATCTGAAAAACTGCTGTTATAAAGTGCGAGCCCACTTTGAGTGGAATGAAAATCGTCCAGAGTTGGCAGGAGACCGCAATGAAAATAAGCACCATGAGATTGCAAAACGGATGATCCGAAAGGGCGGAAGACGGGATATTTTTCTGGGAACGCGGGAGTGCCAGGGATACGTGGAACCTTGCGTATTCGACGAAGGAAGCAGTCCCTATGATGAGATCCAGGAACTAAGTTTTGGTTTGATGTATCATGGAATCACTTATGCCGATGAAGCATATTCCGCAGATACGGCAGGGCACATGACGGCGAATTTTTGGAATGCGGTGATGCGGAAGGGAATTATTACCTTCCCAAAGCCGAAAGAATGTCCGTTGCATAAAACGTTAGGTGAAATGCCGGTCAAGCCCTTTGGCGCATCTCTGCAAAACTTTTCGGGACTAAGGGAATTTGGGGAGGTGGACTGAATGGGACTACTGCAAAAAGCCTGTGAAACCTATAACTGCCATATTCGCCTTGTGGGCCTGCCCCAAGCAGGAGAAAAGAAGGAAACGCTGGCCCCTGTTTCCCATATTTTAACCTCTGCACAGATCGAGATTACTCTAAACCAGGATGGGAAATTTCGAAGTGCTAAGGCAATAGACAAAAAAGAACCTAAAATTGTAATTCCAGTCACAGAGGAATCCGGCGGGCGCAGCGGGACAAACCCAAGACCGCATCCCCTTTGCGATCAACTAAAGTATCTGGCAGGGTACGACGCCAAGAAATATGAAGGATATGTGACGCAGCTGACACAATGGGCAGAATCTTCTTGCGGACACCCTAAACTCCGGCCGATTCTAAATTATGTAAAAAGCGGCACGATTCTTGCCGACCTTGCACAGAGCGATGTTATACAGCTTGATGAAAAGGGACATCCCAAGGAAGAAGATGCCATGGTGTGTTGGCGCGTGGTCGGGTTGGACAGTAACGAATCTGACGCATGCTGGCAAGACCAAAGCCTTTTTCGCGCATTTATAGATTACTACCGCGCCAAAATGGAAGGGCAGGGTAAAGAACTATGTATGGTTAGCGGAACACTGTCACGACCCGCTATTCAGCATCCCAAAGGGATTGCTCCGGCATGCGGCGGTAATGCCAAATTGATTTCCTCGAACGATGAAAACGGTTTTACTTACCGTGGGCGATTTGTGGAGGATTGGCAGGCTGCGACTATCGGTTACGAGGCATCCCAGGAGGCACACAACGCGCTGCGCTGGTTGATTGTGAATCAGGGAACTTTGATCGGTGGTAGAGTGTTTTTGTGCTGGAATCCGCAGGGGAGAAAAACCTGCAGCGCAACGGGCCCATTTCGAGTGAATAAAACGCCGATCACCGAACCGACCGAATACCGGGAGGACTTGTACAAAACGCTGATGGGATACCGCAATTTACTACCGGATTCTGCCGGAGTTGTGATCGCAGCTTTCGATGCTGCCACCACAGGGCGCTTATCCATGACATATTACAATGAACTGATGGGATCGGATTTTCTGCAAAGGCTCCATGATTGGGACGCGATCTGCTGCTGGCCCAACTGGCAGGGTGCCATCTGGGCACCGTCCTTATACCAGATTGTGAATGACGCCTTTGGGACCTGCCAGAACGGCCAGCTGAAAACGGACAATCGGGTGTTAAAGCAGCAAGTCCAACGGTTGCTGTCCTGCCGTGTAGACCGCGCCAGATTCCCTTCCGACATCAAAGATATGCTGGTTTGGCGGGCTTCAAATCCACAGTCTTTTGAAAAGGATATCTGGCGAGGCGTGTTGTTTACAGCGTGTGCTGTTTTGAAAAAATATGATTTTGATCGAAATGGGGAGGAATGGAGTATGGCACTGGATTCCAGCAAACAAGATCGCAGCTATCAGTTTGGCCGTTTGTTGGCCGTGATGGAAAAAGTGGAGCGGGATACTTACACTGACAACGAAAATCGGGAACCGAATGCAATCCGGCAGATGTCCGTTTTCTGCCGCCGTCCCATGTATGTAGCGGCCAATCTGGAAAAGCAGCTTGAGCAGGCTTATTTACCGAGGCTCCGCCCGGGAAGCCGCGTATTTTACAAGAATATGATCGGCCAAATCATGGAAGAAATCGATAAATTCCCAGAAAACCAGAGAAATCGGCCGTTGGAGCCCAGCTATCTGATGGGATACTATCTCCAGCGCAGCGCACTGTATCAGAAAAAAGAGAATGAACAGAACGAGGAGGACAGCAAGCAATGAGTACATTACAGAACAAGATCGATTTTGTAGCATTGATCTCGGTCAACATGGCAAATGCCAACGGCGATCCCTTAAACGGCAACCGGCCCCGCACGGATTATAACAATTTTGGTGAGATTTCCGATGTGTGCATCAAGCGGAAGATTCGCAACCGGATGCAGGATCAGGGTTATTCAATCTTTGTGCAATCTGAGGACCGGTGTGATGATGGCTTTGGCAGCCTGAGCGAACGTGCTTCCACAACCCTGAAAGGCATTAAAAATCGTGAGGAGTATACCAAAAAAGCCTGCGAAACTTGGCTGGATGTACGCACATTCGGACAGGTGTTCGCTTTTAAGGGCAAAGACAGTGTATCTGCGGGTGTGCGTGGCCCTGTTTCCATTCATCAGGCGGTCAGTATTTCGCCCGTGGATGTGCAGACACTTCAGATTACAAAAAGTGTCAACGGTGAACCCGGTGAAAAACGTTCTTCGGATACCATGGGCAATAAGCATTTTGTACAGTTCGGCCTTTATCTGCTCAAAGGCTCCATCAATGTGCAGTTGGCAGAAAAAACAGGCTTCACAGAAGAGGACGCACAAGTGATGAAGGAGTGTCTACGGACGCTGTTTGTCAATGATGCCTCCGCCGCCCGTCCAGATGGTTCTATGGAGGTGGTCAAGCTTTTCTGGTGGCAGCATAACTGCAAGGACGGGCAGTATTCTTCCGCCAAAGTACACCGTTCTGTAAAAGTAACTCTGAAAGATTCAGACCAGATTCCTTCCTCTGTGGATGACTATGCCATCACTGTAGAAGCGCTGCCTGGATTGGAACCGGAAGTGATTGATGGACTTTAATGACGAGGATTTCCTCCAGCTCTCCGGCTTGCAGCATTTTAAGTTCTGCCGCCGCCAGTGGGCGCTCATTCACATCGAGAACCAGTGGGCGGAGAATTACCGCACGACGGACGGCGCGATCCTGCATGAAAACGCGCACAACGGCGCATTTTCCGAAAGCAGGGGAGATCTCCTCGTCACGCGCGATATGCGCATTTTCTCGCGCTCGCTCGGCGTTTCCGGCGCGTGCGACGTGCTGGAATTTCACCGCGGCGAAACCGGCATTCCGCTCAAAGGCCGGGAGGGGCTGTGGCAGCCATACCCCGTGGAGTACAAGCGGGAACGGCCGAAGGAGAACACGGCAGATGCCCTCCAACTCTGTGGACAGGCTATGTGTCTGGAGGAAATGCTCTGCTGCGAAATTCCGCAGGGTGCGCTGTATTACGGCGAGCCTCACCGCCGCACTGAGGTAGATTTTACACCGGAGCTGCGTCAGGAGGTAACAGATCTCTTAACCGAAATGCACGAGCTTTACCGGCGCGGCTACACACCTAAGGTGAAGCCGTCAAAGTCCTGCAATGCCTGTTCCCTGAAGGAACTGTGTCTGCCAAAGCTGCTGCGGAGCAGATCTGTTTCCGCGTATTTGCGCGGCGCCATGGAGGACGAGCCATGAGACAGCTATTGAATACGCTTTTTGTCACCTCGGAGGATATCTACCTCTCCTTGGATGGTGAAAATGTGGTGGCGAACCGGGGCGGGGAAACCGTTGCCCGGTATCCGCTGCACACGCTGCAAAGCATCGTCACCTTTTCTTATGCGGGAGCGTCACCCGCCCTGATGGGAAAATGTGCGCAGCGGGAGATCGGACTTGCCTTTTGCTCACCAAGAGGGAAGTTCCTCGCCCGCGTTTCCGGGCAGATGCAGGGAAATGTTCTTCTGCGGCGGATGCAGTACCGCGTGGCAGATGACCCATCGCAAAGCTGCCGAATCGCCCGGAATATGGTTTTCGGCAAGGTCTTCAATGCCCGCTGGAGCGTGGAGCGTACCCGGCGGGATCATGCTCCGCGTATCGATGGTCAGCGGTTTTCCACCGTATCCCAACATCTGCAAGGACTGCTGCCGCAAATTGCGGAGGAAACATCGCCGGACAGTCTGCGTGGACTGGAAGGCATCGGTGCAGCGGCATATTTCAGCGTGCTGGACGACATGATCTTACAGGGCAAGGAAACCTTTTTCTTTCACGAGCGCAGCCGCCGTCCGCCGCTCGATGCGTTCAATGCAATGCTGTCTTTTGCCTATAGCCTGCTTGCACACGACTGCGCATCGGCGCTCGAAAGCGTGGGGCTGGACGCGTATGTTGGCTGTCTCCACCGCGACCGCCCCGGGCGGGAGTCTCTGGCGCTCGATCTGATGGAGGAGTTGCGTCCCTGCTTTGCAGACCGCTTTGTGCTCACGCTCATCAACAACCGTATCATGAAGCCCGCCGATTTTGAGTTTCGGGAAAGCGGCGCGGTGCTGCTGACGGACGCAGGGCGCAGAACGTTTCTGCAAAAGTGGCAGGAGCGGAAAAAGGAGACCATCACCCACCCGTTTCTGGATGAAAAGATGCCGTGGGGACTCGTCCCTTATGTGCAAAGCCTGCTGCTGGCGCGTTACCTGCGCGGTGATCTCGAAGATTACCCGCCGTTTTTGTGGAAGTGAGGCGCTTATGCTGGTACTGATCACTTACGACGTCAGCACGGAAGACGCCGCCGGGCGCAAGCGTTTGCGGCAGATTGCAAAGCGGTGCGTCGACTACGGTCAGCGTGTGCAGAATTCCGTGTTTGAATGTCTGCTGGACACAGCGCAATATCGAAAGCTACAGCACGAGCTTTGCGGGATCATGGATCCGGAAAAAGACAGTCTGCGTTTCTATTGTCTCGGGAAAAAGTATGAGAATAGAATTGAGCATTTTGGCTGCAAGCAAACCTATCTTCCGGAAGAACCGATGATCTTATAGTGCGAAGCAAAAGCTCGCAGAAATTTCCGCAGCGGTTCGCACCGCAAATAGAGAAGTTTTTGCCGATCTGCAAGCGGCAAAACGCTTTGAAAGGCAGCGTTTTGCGCAAAAATATCTGGAATCCATGCCTTTTTGCAAAAATGTGCAAAGAAATTTGTTCACTTTTGCTGTCGCGCCCCTCGCGGGGCGCGTGGATTGAAATACTCTCGTAGAAGTCAAGCAGGTTGCCCATCCAGTCGCGCCCCTCGCGGGGCGCGTGGATTGAAATCTTCAATGATCACTTGGATGGGCAACCTGCTTGACTTCGTCGCGCCCCTCGCGGGGCGCGTGGATTGAAATAAGTTTGTAGGGGTTTTTGCAATAGTTATCGATAGTCGCGCCCCTCGCGGGGCGCGTGGATTGAAATAGAGCGTGACGTGCTACCATTGCACCACCCCGCCATAGGGTCGCGCCCCTCGCGGGGCGCGTGGATTGAAATTTATCAAAGTCCATAGTCTGACTGCTAACGATGGTCGCGCCCCTCGCGGGGCGCGTGGATTGAAATATTGACGGCCTCTTTCCAGTCCTTGCCCTGTTCCGGTCGCGCCCCTCGCGGGGCGCGTGGATTGAAATAACTGAGGTCGGTGACTGGATTTCAAAAGCATCTCGTCGCGCCCCTCGCGGGGCGCGTGGATTGAAATAACCGGATAGTATATCGGCAACTGATATACTACAGTCGCGCCCCTCGCGGGGCGCGTGGATTGAAATGCGGCTATGGGACGCCTATATACCCCACGGAAAAGTCGCGCCCCTCGCGGGGCGCGTGGATTGAAATACAACAAGGAAAAGTTGCCGATGAGCCGTGAGGGTCGCGCCCCTCGCGGGGCGCGTGGATTGAAATTCCTTTGGACGCTGCATCCGGATGATCCGTCGCCGGTCGCGCCCCTCGCGGGGCGCGTGGATTGAAATAACCGCCGTCTGGACGCGATCGAAGGCCGCATGCTGTCGCGCCCCTCGCGGGGCGCGTGGATTGAAATACGGCCATCAAGCGGCGCGAACTGACGGACAAGGACGTCGCGCCCCTCGCGGGGCGCGTGGATTGAAATAGGTACACGATGCGCGAGTGCTTCAAATTTTGAGGTCGCGCCCCTCGCGGGGCGCGTGGATTGAAATAAGCAAACGGTATGCTGGAGCCGCCGACCGTCGTGCGTCGCGCCCCTCGCGGGGCGCGTGGATTGAAATGCGGCCGAACTCGCGGCCGCGGGCAAGCGCGTCATGTCGCGCCCCTCGCGGGGCGCGTGGATTGAAATGCCGAGAGTATCGGCGAGTACCCCGGCACCTACGTCGCGCCCCTCGCGGGGCGCGTGGATTGAAATGTGAGAGCTGTGGCTCTGATGAAGAGTTTGCTCAGCGTCGCGCCCCTCGCGGGGCGCGTGGATTGAAATAAAACCCTCGTTGATGAGTTGAAGACTGCTACTGTCGCGCCCCTCGCGGGGCGCGTGGATTGAAATTCCCTGATTCCCTTATTCTCATTGATGAAATTGGTCGCGCCCCTCGCGGGGCGCGTGGATTGAAATTTCACTCCGTACGATATCTGCAGGGCGATGTCCGCGTCGCGCCCCTCGCGGGGCGCGTGGATTGAAATATGTTATCCGCTCCTTTCTATGATTCTATGATACGTCGCGCCCCTCGCGGGGCGCGTGGATTGAAATACGTCGGCGGAGGTTGCGCAGATAGCGCAGGAAGTCGCGCCCCTCGCGGGGCGCGTGGATTGAAATAGCTGGGCCAGGTCCGCCCGCGTCAGGGATCGGCTGTCGCGCCCCTCGCGGGGCGCGTGGATTGAAATTGCGCATTCTGCGCCGCTGGATTCCCGGCCGCTCCTGTCGCGCCCCTCGCGGGGCGCGTGGATTGAAATACTTTAATCTTGAGGACAACTTATCTCTTAGTGCGTCGCGCCCCTCGCGGGGCGCGTGGATTGAAATCTTAACCTGTTTGATGAAAATATCAGGGGATCTATGTCGCGCCCCTCGCGGGGCGCGTGGATTGAAATTGACGGCCGGCGTCGATACACAGGACGACCGCAGTCGCGCCCCTCAAGGGGCGCGTGGATTGAAATAAGGGCGAACCGGTCAAGGTGGCCCCACAAGTTCGTCGCGCCCCTCAAGGGGCGCGTGGATTGAAAAGTCTTACGCTCGTCATAATAACCTCCGGCTCGCAGACGCGCCCCTCGCGGGGCGCGTCTGTTAAAGTAGTTCAGCGCGGATGCGACCAACTACATAAAGGCTATCAGGAGCGTGAGACCATGACTCTTATCTGTCACCCCAAGTGCAGCATCTGCTGGTCAAGCACCCGTTACTGGTGGGCGATGATTTCGTGCTGGTCGGCTTCAAAGAAGCCGAGTGGGAGAGCCGCCTGAAAACCCAATAAATGTCGCCTCGCAGGCGACCAAACCCTCCTTCGGACGCGCTACAATGAGAGCACAGACAAACAAAGGAGGGCTTTTTTTATGACGGAATTGGTTTTTATTTTGGATCGCAGCGGCTCCATGTCGGGGCTGGAGGCGGACACCATCGGCGGCTTCAACTCCATGATCGCCAGGCAGAAGAAGGAAGCGGGCGAGGCACTGGTCTCTACGGTGCTCTTTGACCATGAGAGTGTGGTCATCCATGACCGCCTGCCGCTGGAGAAAGTACCGCCCATGACAGAGAAGGATTATTTCACCCGTGGCTGCACGGCCTTGCTGGATGCCGTGGGCGGAGCCATCCACCACATCGGCAACATTCACAAGTACGCCCGCCGCGAGGACGTGCCGGAAAAAACGATGTTCATTATCACCACTGACGGTTACGAGAACGCCAGCCGCCACTACGACTACGAGATGGTTCAGCGGATGATCGAGCGGCAGAAGGAGAAGTACGGCTGGGAGTTCCTCTTCTTGGGCGCGAACATTGACGCGGCGAAAGAAGCGGCTCGCTTCGGCATCGGTGCCGACCGTGCGGTGAACTACAAGTGCGACGAGGCGGGCACAGCGCTGAATTACGAGGTCATCGGCGAGGCTGTGTGCAGCGTCCGCGCCGCCAGGCCCCTCAGCGCCGACTGGAAGCGCCGCATCGACGAGGACGTGCAGAAAAGAGGGATGTAAGCGTATGTACGGAGCGATTTTGGGCGACATCGTGGGCAGCCCCTACGAGTTCGACTGCAACAACTATAAGGCGAAGGATTTTCCCCTATTCAGCCGCCGTTCCGACTTCACCGACGACACGGTGATGACGCTGGCGGTGGCGAAGGCGCTGCTCAGCAGCCGTGGGCAGGACGATGCCGCCATCAAAGCGGCACTGGTGCGTGAGATGCAGCGGCTGGGCCGCGCCTACCCCGACCGGGGCTATGGCACACATTTTGGCGGCTGGCTCTATGAGGACGACCCGCAGTCCTACCAGAGCTACGGCAACGGCAGTGCCATGCGGGTGTCTCCCGCCGCATGGCTGGCAACAGATATGGCGGAAACGCTGCGTCTGGCGCGGCTCACCGCCCGGGTGACCCACGACCACCCGGAGGGCATCAAGGGCGCACAGGCC
>Ga0129315_1001125_pt1 | contig 12320 bp, 13 predicted proteins | sample Cm827metagenome_FD_94432 | JGI IMG/M metagenome (GOLD analysis project Ga0129315, IMG submission 94432) | Eastern black-and-white colobus group fecal microbial communities from Wisconsin, USA - Cm827 metagenome | ecosystem: Host-associated > Mammals > Digestive system > Large intestine > Fecal...
GCCCTTGACGTTCACTCTGCCTTCTGCTATTGGGTAATCAAGGGCAGGTAACCCTGCCCTGTGCAGACGGAGTTCTGCCAGACTTGTAAACAAATTTGCGCATAATACTTGACGGTACCCGCCAACAAAATCCATGCAGAGGCGCGCATCGCGCGTCCGTCATCCGGGTTCTTGGATTTCAAAAAACCTCCCCGCAATCGGGGAGGTCAGCTTGTCTCTCATTCAAAATATCCCAGCGCTTTTTGCTCGTCGCCGTCATAAAGCACGCGCATCAGCGCCAGTCCGCAGGCAGGCGCGGTCTGTCCCAGCTGCAAGCGGTCTCCGGTTGAAATCGCGCGCGCGATGCAGCCCGGCGCGCGTTTGCCCGTGCCGACCTCCATCAACGTGCCCGCGATAATGCGCACCATGTTATAGAGAAATCCGTCGCCCAGCACGGTAAAAACCACGTCTTCCCCCTGCCGCCTCACCTCCGCGCGGTAAATCGTGCGCACGGTGCTTTTGGCAACGCTTCCGCTTGCCGCGAATGCCGCGAAATCATGCTTCCCGCAGAGGCTCTGTGCCTCTTTGCACATCAATTCCTCGTCCATCGGCATGGGCGCATGCGCCTTATATTGCCTGCCGATGGCGCAGGCATGCCGCGCATTGCAGAATGTATATCGATAGACCTTGCCGCACGTGGAAAACCGCGCGTGAAATCCTTCCGGCGCAAGCATGCTATCTCGAATGCGGATATCCGGCGGCAGCATCGTGTTGAGCGCAAAGCAGATTTTTTCGGGCGGCACGCGCGTCGCGCTGTCAAAGTGCGCGCACAGGCCGTAGGCGTGAACGCCCGCGTCCGTCCGACTTGAGCCGACCACGCCGATCTTCTCGCCCGTCAGCCGGGCCAGCGCTTCTTCCAGCGTCTGCTGCACGCTGGGACCGTTGATCTGCCTCTGCCAGCCGCTGTATGCCGTGCCGTCGTACTCGATGACCAGTTTAAAGCGCTTCTGCCCTTCCGGCGGGTGATCCGCCGAACTGGGGATGTGATGGCTCGTCAGCTTCAGCTCATCCAAGCAGCCTGCCCTCCGCCACGATGATAACGAGGAACGCCGCCACGGCGAGCGCGCCGTAGAGGTCGAGCTTTGTGTATTTCAGCTCGCGCAGGCGGGTGCGTTTGTCGCCGCCTCGGTAGCAGCGCGCCTCCATCGCCATGGCCAATTCGTTGGCGCGGCGGAAGGAACTGACGAACAGCGGCACCAGCAGCGGAATCATCGCCTTGGCGCGGGCAATCAGGTTGCCGCTTTCAAAGTCCGCGCCGCGCGCCATCTGCGCTTTCTGGATCTTGTCCGTCTCTTCCAGCAGCGTGGGAATAAAACGCAGCGCGATGGTCATCATCATCGCCAGCTCGTGCGCCGGGAAGTGAATCTTCTCCAACGGGTGCATGATGCGTTCAAGGCCGTCCGTCAGCTGCACCGGGCTGGTCGTCAGCGTCAGCACCGACGTGCCCATCACCAGGAAAATCAGGCGCAGCGCGAAATAAATCGCGTTGTTCAGCGCTTCCTTTGTCAGCGTGAAAAAGCCCAGCGTGAAAATCGGCGTTTCGCCCTGCACGAAGAACAGGTTCAGAATGAACGTGAAGATGATGATAAATCGAAGCGGCTTCACGCCCTTCGCCAGATACGAAAACTTGATGCCGGAAACGCGCACCACGATGTAGAGAAACGCCAGCGCAATCGCGTATCCGGGCAGGTTCGCCACGATGAACACGCCCACGATGTAGAGAATCGTCAAAATCAGCTTCATGCGCGGGTCCATTCGGTGAATCGGAGAATTGCCGGGGAAATACTGGCCCAGCGTGATGTCGTTAAGCATGGCGGCCTCCCTTCCCCACGATGGCTTCAACCGCCGCGCGGACTTCTTCGATCTTGTAAATGCCCTCCGGCACATCAAAACCCTTTTCGCGCAGCTTCTGCGCCAGCTCGACGGCCTGCGGCACATCCAGCCCGATGGCGCGCAGCTCTTCGCCCCGTGAAAAAACCTCGCGCGGCGCGCCGTCCATCGCCACCTTGCCGTGATTCATCACAATGACGCGCTCGGCCAGCGCCGCCACGTCGTCCATCGAGTGGCTGACCATCACGATGGTTGCGCCGGATTCCCGGTGCAGGTCGCTGATCAGCCCCAAAATCTCCTCGCGGCCCTTCGGATCGAGGCCCGCGCAAGGCTCGTCCAGCACCAGCGTCTGCGGCTCCATCGCCAAAACGCCCGCGATCGCCACGCGGCGCATCTGGCCGCCGGAAAGCTCAAACACCGAGCGCTGAGAAAGCTTGTCGTAATCCAGCGCAACGCGGCGCATCGCCGTGCGCACGCGACGGTCGATTTCCTCCTCGTCCAGTCCGAGGTTCTTCGGGCCGAAGGCGATATCCTTGGCGACCGTCTCTTCAAACAGCTGGTTTTCCGGATACTGGAAGACCAGCCCGACGCGGCGGCGGATGGCGCGCTTGTCAGTGTTCTTGTCCGCCAAATCCATGCCGTCCACGGTGATTTGGCCGCTCGTGGGCAGAATCAGACCGTTGAGGTGCTGCACCAGCGTGGATTTGCCGCTGCCGGTGTGGCCGATGAGGCCGACAAACTCGCCGTCGTGAATCGTCAGGCTCACGTCGTCCAGCGCCTTTGTCTCATACGGTCCGCCCTGCATGTATACGTAATTCAGATGTTCGATGACAATCGACATACTTCCTCCACCATCTCGTCCACGGTCAGCACGTCCGCGCGCACGTCCACGCCGTCCTGTCTCAGGCTGTGCGCCAGATCGGTCATCGGCGGCACGTCAAGCCCCAGCGCGCGCACTTTGTCCACCTTGGTAAAGACCTCGCGCGGCGTACCGCTCAACGCGATCTTGCCGTCGTCCATCACGATCATGTAATCGGCCGTTGCGGCTTCGCTCATGTAGTGCGTGATGATCACGACGCTGATGCCCTCTTCCTCGTTCAGCCGGTGCACGGTGTTCATCACCTCGCGCCGTCCGCTGGGATCGAGCATCGCCGTCGATTCATCGAGGATAATCACGTCCGGCTTCATCGCCAGCACGCCCGCGATGGCGACGCGCTGTTTCTGGCCGCCGGAAAGCATGTGCGGCGCTTTCTTGGCGTATTTTGTCATGCCGACAGCTTCCAGCGCCTCATCGATACGCACGCGGATTTCCTTGGGCGGCACACCGTTGTTCTCAAGGCCGAAAGCCACATCCTCTTCCACAACCGTCGCGACAATCTGGTTGTCCGGGTTCTGGAAAACCATGCCCGCGTGCTGACGGATATCGAAAACGAGGTCGTCGTCCTTCGTATCCATGCCACAGACCCAAACCGTGCCGCTCCCCGGCACATACAGCGCGTTAAAGAGCTTGGCCAGCGTCGATTTGCCGCTGCCATTGTGGCCGAGAATCGCCAGAAACTCGCCCTTCTTCACGCGCATGCTCACATCATCCACCGCGTTTTTCTGCGCTTCCGGATAGCAGTAGCACAGATTGCTGGCGATAATGCGGTTTTCCTCAACATTTGTCACCGATTTTTCCTCCATAGGCATAGGTTACCTTGGGGCGTTGCCCCAAACCCTACCAAGAACCTGAGGTTCTTGGATTTCCCACTATCGGATTGCTTCACAATCCGAAAAGGATGTAAGGACGCGCATTGCACGTCCGTACATGTATACCGTCGTTGCTTTCAAAGCAAAAAAACAGCGTCCAAAGAACATGTCCTTGGGCGCTGTGAAAGCATAGCAAAATCCTTGCCGTCTTCTTCCATCCAGACTATACTGTCGGTTTCGGAATTTCGCCGAATCACAAGCCATTTCGGCCCGTCGCGGACTCTACCGCCGGTCGGGAATTTCGCCCCGCCCTGAAGACGAATCGATTATAGCATAAAACCATTCAAAAGGAAAGAGGAAATTGTTATTGGTTAAACGTAACGACTTCTTCCTTCGGCGGCTCGCACGGCTCCAGCTTGGTGACGTAGAGCACCGGGCCGACGCCCTTGTACTGCGTGCGCTCCTCGGCTTTCACCTCGGCGGTGATCATCTGCCAGGTCTTCGGCTGAGGAATCGGCAGTCCGTTCGCCTTGGCAATGAAGCCGACAAACCGCACGTCCTCCGCGCAGCAGACCATGCCCATGCGGCCCGGCACATATTCGTCCTTGCCGATGTTGCGGCCGCGGTAGATGTAACCCTTAAACCGCACGGTCTTGCCGTCGTAGTTCTCCGGGTTTTCGGACGCATCCAGATAGAAGATACCGAACTGATAATCCTCAATCTCGACGACTGGGGCATCCATGTCATAGGGCGGCGGCATGCCCGCGCCGTAATCCTCGCTCGTTCCGTCGTCGTTCTCGAAGTAGAGCGACGCCTGCGGGTTCATGCTGCGCACATTGCGGTCGCGGATGAGCTGGCGTGTTTCCTCCGTCGCGCGGTTAAACACCACCATGTCCGCATCCGTGATGTGCTGAAGCATCCGCTGACCCATGTTCTTGGCGTACAGGTCAAACGTCTCGGCGTTCACCGTCGTGATGATCTGATAGATTTCCAGCACTTTGGGCGTGCGCTCGATCGCCGCGTCGAGATCCCACATGCCGTTCATCTCGATAATCACGCGGTCGGGATGATGCTTGCGCACAAACGCGCGCAGCGTATCGCCGTTGTATTCGTCCTCGTCCTCGATGCACTCCACGACGCTGTGCGTCTTCTTGAGCATATCGGGTTCGTATTCCGTCTCGCCCTCTTCGCACTGGATGATCAGCGTGTTTTCGTCGCGCGTGAATCCGGGATCTTGAAGCACGCTGGCGATAAAGGAAGTCTTGCCGCTTTCCAGGAAACCGGCAAACATGTAAACCGGAATGGCCATCTCGTTCCTCCGATCAGGCAACGCCGAAGAGCTTCGCCAGCTTCTCGTCCACGAGCTTGCTGCCGATCACGCACAGGCGGCCAGTGTAGTCCGCCGGACCCTTGCGGATGTTCTGCTCGCCCGGCGTGTAGTCAAAGTGAATCCAGCCGCCGTCGGTGCAGGGAATGATGCCCTTCGCGCGCAGCACAAGGCCGTATTCGCCGCCGTCCAGCTGAGAGAGCATGGCGGAAAGCTCGTCCTCACCGAACTTGCGCACCGTCTCCGTGCCCCAGGAGACAAACACCTCGTCCGCGTCGTGGCCGTGATGGTGGTGATGATGATGACCGCAGCTGCAGACGCCGTTCTCATCATCATGATGATGGTGCTCGTGCTCCTCATCCTCGTGGTCATGGTGATGATGCTCATGCTCGTCCTCATCATCGTCGTCATGGTCGTGGTGATGATGCTCGTGCTCGTCCTCATCATCGTCGTCATGGTCATGGTGATGATGATGGTGGCAGCATTCGTCGTCATCATCGTCGTGGTCATGGTGATGATGGTGGCAGCATTCGTCGTCATCATCGTCGTCGTGATGCTCGGCCAGCACCGTCGCCAGCATATCCGCCGCGAGGTCGTGATCGTCCTGCATCGCCGCGAGGATGGTTTCGCCGCTGATCTCATCCCACGGGGTGGTGATGATGCGCGCCTTGGCGTTGTGCTCACGCAGCAGCGCGACGACGGCCTCCAGCTTCTCCTGGCTCATGCCCTGCGTGCGGCTGAGCAGGATGGTGCCGGCGTATTCAATCTGGTTGAGGAAGAATTCGCCGAAGTTCTTGACATACATGCGGCACTTGCCCGCATCCGCGACGGTCACAAAGCTGCCCATCTCGGCTTCCGGGATATCCTTCTCCACGCCCTCGACGGCGCGGATGACGTCGGAGAGCTTGCCGACGCCGCTCGGCTCGATGAGGATGCGATCCGGATGATACTGGTCGATAACCTGACGGAGCGCCTTGCCGAAGTCGCCCACCAGCGAGCAGCAGATGCAGCCGGAGTTCATCTCCGTCACCTGAATACCGGCTTCCTTCATGAAGCCGCCGTCGATACCGATTTCGCCGAACTCGTTTTCAATGAGGACGACTTTCTCGCCGGAAAGCGCCTCTTTAAGCAGCTTCTTAATCAGCGTCGTTTTACCCGCGCCGAGGAAGCCGGAAAAAATATCAATTTTCGTCATGGTAAGCATCTCCTTATGGGTTTACGTTTGGGGTTGCGAGGGTACGCTTGGGACTCCGTCCCAAACCCTGCCAAGAACCTGAGGTTCTTGGAACTCCCACTTCACGGCTTGCTGCGCAAGCCGTTTACTGGCGGATTGATAAGGTGTGGGACATTTCTCCCTGTTGGCAGATTCGAGCAGCGTTGTAGGGGCGCGCATCGTGCGTCCTCTTATACAGATCAAACATCTGTTTACGCGCATCCGTTCACACCGATGCGGCGCATCCGCGCAGTCCGCCCGATTCCAAAGGCATATTGTACACCGTTTTTTCGGAAAATACAAGAAATAATCAAAAAAAGTCAATTCTTTCGATATTCAAGTACCTTTTTATTGCATTATGTTAAACATTATTTACCCTTATAAATTTTCATAAATCATAAAATCCTTTTTTAAAGAATTAAGAATATCCGTTACAACCTTTTTATCTTCCATATATGTATTATTTTCCTCATAATCAACAGATATTGAAAAACCATATTCTTTTTCTAAAATAATGTAATTCTCTGTTACAGAGTTTTCACCATGGACAGTTTTAAACAAAATACTCTTTGTATGTTCAAGATTATATATCGAATACAGTTGTTTTTCATTATATGGCTTTTCAGTAGGATGCGAATCGTAATAAGCATCGACCATAGTGTTTGCAAAACTCTCTAGTTGTTGGTCTGTCATTTCATTTATCGGATTGGAAAGTGGCTCATCAAATTTCATCACTTCTACGAAAAAGTTAAAATTATAATCCATCCCAGAATTTGTTGCAGCAGTTCCTACCATGTCAAACGTATAATTAGACATCACCGCTTGTGCATCCTCATAACTGCCATCTAATTCAAAAATGAAAGGCTCATATTCTGTCATGTTTTTCGAAATTACAGAAATAAACCATGGAACTTCAATCGTATAATCTGTATTAGGTATCACATAACGATGAGATACAACATATGCCGAAGCGTTTGTCACTGAAAATAGTATTAGAACAAACAATGTACAGCTAAAAGCTTTCTTCATTTAGGTATATCCTCATTTCTTTTAGCGCGTCAAATCCTCGCCACGCCTGTTTCCCTTGCGGCCTTCGCCACAGCTTCGGCAACAGCCTGGCCGACGCGCTTATCAAACGCCTTGGGGATGATATAATCCGCGCTCAGTTCGTCGTCGGCAACCAGATTCGCAATCGCGTGGCTGGCTGCAACTTTCATCGCCTCGTTGATATCCTTCGCGCGGCAGTCCAGCGCGCCGCGGAAAATGCCGGGGAAAGCGAGCACGTTATTGATCTGATTCTTATAATCGCTTCTTCCGCTTCCGACGACGGCCGCGCCCGCCGCCAGCGCTTCATCCGGATGGATTTCCGGCACGGGGTTCGCCATCGGGAACACGCACGCGCCCTCGTTCATGCTCGCGACCATCTCGCGCGTCACCACGCCCGGTGCGCTCACGCCGATGAACACATCCGCCCCGCGCATCGCGTCGGCCAGCGTGCCGGTGATATGGCGCGGGTTCGTCTTGCGGCTCATCTCTTCGTGCGCGGGGTTCAGCCCCTCCATGCCCTCACAGATGATGCCGAACCGATCTACCATAATCAGATCTTTTACGCCGAGGTTCATCAAATGCTTGCCGATGGCCACGCCCGCGCTTCCCGCGCCGTTGATGACCACCTTTGCCGTCTCCATCGTCTTGCCGACAACTTTCAGCGCGTTGAGCAGCGCCGCCGCAACGACAACCGCCGTCCCGTGCTGGTCGTCGTGGAAGACGGGAATGTCGCAGATTTCCTTCAGCTTGCGCTCCACCTCAAAGCAGCGCGGCGCGGCGATATCTTCCAGATTGATGCCGCCGAAACTGCCGGAAATCAGGTAGATGGTTCGCACCAGCTCGTCCACGTCCTTTGTGCGCACGCACAGCGGGAACGCGTCCACGCCCGCGAATTCCTTGAACAGCACGCATTTGCCTTCCATCACCGGCATGCCCGCCTCCGGGCCGATGTCTCCCAGGCCGAGGATCGCCGAGCCATCCGTAATCACGGCGACCATGTTCGCCCGCCGCGTGAGCAGATAGCTCTTTTCGTAATCATCGCGAATCGCGAGACACGGCTCGGCCACGCCCGGCGTGTATGCGAGCGAGAGTTCTTCGCTGTTGGTGACATGGGTTCGCGGCGCGATTTCCAGCTTACCCTTCCATTCGTAGTGCTTTTTCAGCGCTTCCTGCCTGATATCCATCAAAAGCATCCTTTCTTTCGGGCTGCCGCCCAAACCCGCCTGAGGGACAAGTTCCTCAGACTCCCTTCTTCGCTTTGCGCTTATAGACCGAATCTTTTCCATTCATTTATCGCAAAGCGATAAATGAAAAATGGGAAGTCCAGAAACCTCAGGTTGCTGGCGGAGTTTGAGGCGGAGCCTCAATCGTCCCCATCGTCCCCCATCATACTTGAATCGTCGAAAAAAATCAATCCCGTTCGGCAGGAAAACGCATGAAACCATCGAAATGTTCGCAATGTATGGGTCTTAGGAGGTTGTCTATGAAACTCACTCGCCAGCAGGTGCTCGACCTGCTCTCCCGCGCCAAGGCAGCGGGCCATCTGCCGTCCGACGGGCCGACTTCTCTGTTCGTCGCCCAAAAGCGCGGAAAACCCGTTCAGCTCGCGGTCGCCGTGACGGATTCCAAAATCGTCGTCCGCCAGAGCCGTCTGCCTTTTTCGCGCCCGTTCGTCTTTTCCATTTCCGAAATCAACGCGTAACACACCGATGAGGAGGTTTTTTCTTCATGAGCAATTTCAGCTATTACACCCCTACCCACGTCTATTTCGGCAAAGATACCCATAAGCAGGTCGGCGACCTCGTCCGCGCGCAGGGCTGCAAAAAGGTTCTGATTCATTTCGGCGGTCAGAGCGCGCGCCGCAGCGGCCTGCTCGACCAGATCGAAGCGTCCCTCAACGCGGCGAACGTCGCGCATGTCCAGCTTGGCGGCGTCGTCCCCAACCCGCATCTCTCCCTCGTCTATCAGGGCATCGACCTGTGCAAAAAGGAAGGCGTTGACTTCATCCTTGCCGTCGGCGGCGGCAGCGTCATCGACTCTGCCAAGGCCATCGGCTACGGCATGTGCATGGACGGCGACGTCTGGGCTCTCTACGATCACAAGCGCAAGGCCGAGGGCTGTCTGCCCATCGGCGTGGTGCTGACCATCGCCGCTTCCGGCAGCGAAATGAGCGATTCCTCCGTCATCACCAAAGAGGAGGGCGGCATCAAGCGCGGCTATAACGACGATATCTGCCGCCCGAAGTTCGCCGTCATGAATCCCGAATTGACCATGACTCTGCCGGATTATCAGACCGCCTGCGGCTGCACCGATATTCTCATGCACACCATGGAGCGCTACTTTGTTCAGGGCGACGCGATGGAAATCACGGATAGCATCGCCGAAGGCCTGCTGCGCACCGTCATGGCGCAGGCGCTCATCCTCCGCGATGATCCCCAAAATTACGACGCGCGCGCCGAGGTCATGTGGGCAGGCAGCCTTTCTCATAACGGCCTGACCGGCTGCGGCCACAGCGAGAGCGATTTTGCTTCCCACCGTCTGGAGCATGAGCTGGGCGGCATGTTTGACGTGGCGCACGGCGCGGGTCTCGCCGCCGTCTGGGGCAGCTGGGCGCGCTATGTCTATCAGAACTGCATGCCGCGCTTCGTCCGCTTTGCGCATAACGTCATGGGCGTGGAACTCGGTCTGTCCGACGATGAAACCGCCCTTCTCGGCATCGAGCGAATGGAGGATTTCTTCCGCTCCATCCATATGCCCACCAGCCTCGGCGAATTGGGCGTTCACCCCACCGAAGACCAGCTTTGCGAGCTGGCGCATAAGTGCAAAATCGCCGTCGGCGGCCTCCTCGGATCTGCCAAACGTCTGGATGAATCCGATATGCTCGCCATTTACAAGGCGGCCAATCACTGAAAAAGCCTTTGACATTGGATTTTGTTCTTTTCCTGTGGCTGGCCATGCCCATCACGGAATTGCTCGTCATGTTCTACGCCGTCTCGGCCCTCCGCAGATATACGGCAGCGCTTTCCGACGCGTGATTTTGCCTCTTTTTTTCCCTGCTTTTTCTCAATGCTTTATCCAAATAAAAGGTGTCGGGCCATTCACCCAACACCTTCTCTTTTTATCATCCTGTGCTGTTTTTTCGTTCAAAACAGGCGGACCTTTCAAAAGGCCCGCCTTCTTCTTTACTTGCCCAAAATTCTCGCCTTGCTCAGCGGGAATACCACGCAGCGCACGTGGCCCTTGATCATCTTGCGCTCCAGCGCGCCGACCATCGGGCTGCGGCTGTCCTTGCTGTTGTTGCGGTTGTCGCCCATCACAAAGTAATGCCCTTCCGGCACCGTGAACGGCCCGAAGTCCGTCTCGTTGGGCGTCATCTCGAAGTTCTGCTCAACAAATTCGCCGTTGACATACAGCTCGCCTTTTTTCAGCTCAATCGTTTCGCCCGGCAGGCCAATCACGCGCTTGACGCGATACATGCCGTCGTCCGTGTTCGGATAGTCGCAGATCACAACGTCAAACCGCTCCGGGTCGCCCGCCAGATAGTCGAACTTCGTCGCGATCATAAATTCATTGTTTTCCAGCGTGTTGAGCATGGAACTTCCGTCCACGCGAACCGGTTCAAAGATAAAGGTGCGAACGACAAACGCCAGCGCCGCCGCCACAACCAGAACCATGATCCATTCAAAAATTTCACGCTGCAAGCTTTTTTTCGGCTTCTCCTTTTTTTCTTTGGCCTTCTTTTCCTGCTCCATCAAAAATGCGCCTCGTTTCCTTCAATTTAATCCGTCTCGTTGGTTCCGCGAATCGGCTCCGTCGCGTGCGCGATCACCTTTTTCATTCGCTTGGTAAAGTCCGCGCGGTCCATCATCACAATGCGTCCGCAGCCCGAACAGCGAATCTTGATGTCCGCGCCCACGCGAATCACCGTCCACTTGTCGCTGCCGCAGGGGTGTGTTTTGCGCATCTGCACCAAATCGCCCAATAACAACTCGTCCACGCCTGCCGCCTCCTTTTGTGCGTCGACGCCCATTATAGCAGGGGCCTTTCTTCTTTTCAAGCCCAATCCGTCGTCGGCTGAAACCATTATAGGCCCGCCGCGCCAAGCTGTCAACTATATTTTGCTTTTTGACAAATTTACCCGTCAATTTATTCCGGATCAATGCGGTGGATTCTCTCGCGCAGCCGCATCATTTTTTCGTCCGTCTGATGGATCACATCCGCGCATTCCTTGAGTTCCCGCATGATGGCCTCGCTGTCCTCCACCTGCTTTTTGTATTGCATATCGTGGTCGAGCGTCGCCCAGAAGTCCATTGCAATCGTGCGGATCTGAATTTCGCATCGCACCGGCCGCACCTTGTCGCTGAAATACACCGGAATTTCGACAATCAGGTGATAGCTTCTGTATCCGTTGTCCTTCGGCGTTTTGATGTAGTCCTTCACCGTGATGATCTTGACGTCTTTCTGCCGCGCCAGCATCCGCGCAATTTCATAAATGTCGTCGATGTAGGCGCACAGCACACGAATGCCCGCGATATCCGACAGGTGCTGCGTCATGTTGTCCACCGTCACCTCAAGCCCCATTTTCTTGAGCTTGCGCGCGATGGAAGACGGCTTTTTCAATCGGCTTTCGATGAATTCAATCGGGTTGCGGCGATAGCGCACCGTCATGTCCTTGGAAAGCACCTCCAGCTTGGTGCGCATCTCCAAAATTGCGCAGTGATAGCGCATCATCGCCTCCTGATAGAGCGCCTCCCGTGCAAAAACATGTTCGCTGTCGGATGGAATGATATCCGTATCGATGGCCGTCGGGCCTCTCAATTCATTGTTTCTCATGGCTTTTCCCACTTTTACAGGCATTGTCACCCATTTTTTTGATACGATAATTGTAACATATTTTTTCCCGTCTGTCTATCCGCTCTTTCTTTCGGTCACTTTGGGATCTAAAAGCGCTTTTCATCTTTTCTAATCAGAAAATCGCCGTCGGTGCGCACATTGCGCATCCGCATTTTCACAAAATCTGTTTATCGCAGAAAAAAGCAGAGATTCTGATTCCTCAAAGTCTCTTTCTTGGCGCAGAAGGAGGGATTTGTCTCTCCTCACTCGACACTCGTCGGTCCGCTCGGCTCTAAGGCCGCACTGCGGCCTTATTCACCTCCTCGCGGTTCAAATCCCTCC
>Ga0129315_1001129_pt1 | contig 12216 bp, 11 predicted proteins | sample Cm827metagenome_FD_94432 | JGI IMG/M metagenome (GOLD analysis project Ga0129315, IMG submission 94432) | Eastern black-and-white colobus group fecal microbial communities from Wisconsin, USA - Cm827 metagenome | ecosystem: Host-associated > Mammals > Digestive system > Large intestine > Fecal...
TGAGACAGATGGAGCAGTTACCGTGCGTGACCGTGATACAATGGAACAGGAAAGAGTTAAAATTGAAGATCTGAAAGCTTACTTTGAAGAAAAATTTGCATGGTAAGAGATAGAAAGAGTGGGCAGCTTCCGTAAAAGGAAGCTGCTACTTCTTTTTGTTACGAAACTGTGGTAAGATAGCGGTGAATAGGAAACGCAATGCAAAGGAAGGAAAAAAGATATGTTATACGAAGAAGCAAGGGTATATTTGGATCAGGCATCGAAATACGGAAGTGTACTTGGCTTGGAAAGTATAAGCATTTTACTTGAGGAACTGAATAATCCGCAGGATGAGCTTACATTTATTCATATTGCAGGTACAAATGGAAAAGGTTCTATACTTGCATTTATTTCTACCATTTTAAAGGAAGAAGGATACAAAGTAGGACGATATATTTCACCAACGGTGATGGAGTATCTGGAACGTTTTCAAATCAATGGAATTTATATGGGAAAAGAGACATTTGCAGAAATAACCGGAGAAATCAAAGCGGCGGTAGAAAGAATGCTGAAAAAAGGATATGCTTCACCTACTGCTTTTGAGATAGAGACTGCAATAGCTTTTTGGTTTTTTGCAAAAGAAAAATGCGACTATGTTATTCTGGAAACGGGGCTTGGAGGAAGAATGGATGCTACAAACATCGTGAAAAATACGATAGTGTGTGCATTTGCGTCGATCAGTATGGATCACATGGGAGTTTTGGGAAATACAATAGAAGAAATTGCATCCGAGAAGGCGGGAATCATAAAGTCAGAAGCCAGTGTGGTTTCTGCACCACAAAAGGAGGCTGTGGAGACTGTTTTGAGAATTGCATCGGAAGGAAGACTTCAGATGGTGGATATGTCCCGGATCAGTGTTCAGAAATCGGATCTGGAGGAACAGGTTTTTTCTTATAAAGAATTTAAAGAAGTGAAGATTCATCTGCTCGGAATGAACCAGATAGAAAATGCAGCGACCGCACTGGAAATTGTGTTCGCTCTCAGAAAAAAAGGCGTGTCAATTTCCATTGAAGCCATAAGAAGAGGTCTGGAGAATGCCACATGGCCGGGGAGATTTCAGGTATTGGGAAGAAAGCCTCTTATTATTGCAGACGGGGCACATAATGAGAATGCGGCAGTGCGTTTGGCAGAAAATGTAGAAAACTATTTACAAGAGAAGAAACTTGTGGCAATAATGGGAGTATTCCGGGATAAAGAGTATAGAAAGATGATACAGATCATGAAGCCATATCTAGAATATGTTTATGCGATTGATCTCCCGAATCGGGAGCGCACGCTTAAAAAGGAAGATCTGGTACAGGAGCTGAAGGCGCAGAAAATACCGGCACAAATGGTGGAAAATGTTGCAGATGCACTGAAACTCGCAAGGAATAAAATAGATCACAATCAGGGAATACTTGTCTTTGGATCACTTTCTTATCTGGGAGAAGTGATTCGTTTGGAAGGAAGGGCAGAAATATGATGGATAAACAGAAAATTGAACAGGGAATCAGGCTTCTGTTGGAGGGAATCGGTGAAAATCCCGAAAGAGAAGGTCTTGTAGAGACCCCTGACAGAATTGCCAGAATGTATGAAGAAATCTGCGGTGGAATGTATGAATCGGCAGAGGAACATCTGAAAAAGACTTTTACGGCGGAAAATGCAGAGATGGTTGTGGAAAAGGACATCACATTCTATTCTATGTGTGAGCATCATATGATGCCATTTTATGGGAAAGTGTATATTGCTTATGTTCCGGATGGAAAAGTAGTTGGACTTAGTAAGTTGGCACGTACGGTGGAAGTGTATGCAAGACGTCTTCAGCTTCAGGAGAAGATGACTGTGGAAATAGCAGATGCGTTGATGAAATATCTGGCACCCAAGGGTGTTATGGTTCTTGTTGAAGCGGAGCATATGTGTATGACGATGCGTGGTGTGAAAAAGCCTGGAAGTAAGACTGTCAGCGTTGTGACGAGGGGAGCATTTGAAGACAATGAAAAACTTCAGAACATGTTCTTCCGAATGGTGAGAGAATAGCCATGGATTTGAGTCAGAAAGAAAAGGAATTAAAAAATATGGAGCGGGTGTGGAAGGTATTTACACATCCGCTTTATATACAGAATATAGAAAAAAACAGAAAAGCAGAAGAAAAGCGTCAGTTTTGCAGACATGATATCGAACATTTTATGGATGTGGCAAGGATTGCTTATATTTTCAAATTAGAGAGGAACTATAAAGTTTCTAAAGAAGAAATTTACGCAACTGCCTTGCTTCATGATATTGGAAAATGGCAGCAGTATCTGGAAAAAATTCCGCATGAAGTGGCAAGTGCAAAAATCGCGCAGACCATTCTGGAGGAAACTGGATTTTCAGCAGAAGAAAGAGATAACATTGTAAAAGCTATTCTGGCTCACCGCAAGGGAGATGGAGATGGTGATCTTGCAAAGATTATTTATGATGCGGACAAGTTGTCCAGAGCTTGCTTTTCCTGTAGAAAAGAAGCAGAATGTAACTGGAGCGAAGAAAAGAAAAACAAAAGAATATTGTGGTAGAGGTGCAAAATGAGAATAGGAAATAAAGAATTCGACACGAAAAATCATACGTATGTTATGGGAATTTTGAATGTGACACCGGATTCATTTTCAGATGGAGGAAAATGGAATGAAGAAGATGCAGCTATGCTTCATGCAGAGGAAATGATAAAAGAAGGTGTGGATATCCTTGACGTTGGAGGAGAATCTACAAGACCGGGGCACATACAGATCAGTGTACAAGAAGAGATGGAAAGAGTTGCTCCGATTATAGAAAAGATCAAAAAAAATTATGATATTCCTGTCTCTGTTGATACTTATAAAAGTGAAGTCGCAGAAGCAACACTTGGCGCAGGTGCAGATCTGGTAAATGATATCTGGGGATGCCTGTACGATGAAAGGATGCCGGAGATTATCAAGAAATATGATGTCGCCTGCTGTCTGATGCATAACAGGAACCAAACGATTTATGAGGACTTCTTAAATGATATGTGTCAGGATCTGGAAAAATGTATTCAGGCTGTGAAGGCAGCAGGCATTGAAGCAGATAAAATCATTCTGGATCCGGGAGTTGGATTCGGGAAAACATACGAACAGAATCTGGACGTGATGAAACACCTGGATGTCTTTCATAAGTTGGGGTATCCGCTTCTTCTCGGTACATCAAGAAAATCAATGATCGGAAATGCATTGAACCTTCCGGTGACAGAAAGGGAAGAAGGAACGCTTGTAACCACGGTCATGGCAGTAGAACAGGGGTATGGATTCGTACGTGTACATGATGTGAAGAAAAATAAGAGAGCAATTCAGATGGCAGAGACCATTTTGAAAAGACCATAGCAAGGGGTACAGATATGGATAAAATCAAAATTGAAAATCTGGAAGTGTTTGGAAATCATGGTGTGTTTCCGGAAGAAACAAAATTAGGTCAGAAATTTATTGTTTCCTGCATGTTATATTTGGATACAAGAAAGGCCGGAAGAACAGATCGGCTGGATGCTTCTGTGCACTATGGGTTTGTGTCCCATTTGATCAAAAAGGAACTGGAAGAAAATACCTTTGCATTAATCGAAGCTGTAGCGGAGCATCTGGCAGAGAGCGTACTTCTTTATGATGAAAAGATACGTGAGGTTGAACTGGAGGTGAAGAAACCGTGGGCCCCGATTGGACTTCCGCTTGATTACGTGTCTGTTTCCATCAGAAGAAAATGGCATGAGGTCTGCCTCGCGGTTGGTTCAAATATGGGAGATAAAGAGGCTTATATTTCGCAGGCGATCGAGAAGCTTAGAAATAGAAAGGATTGTCGTGTGAAGAGCGTATCTTCTTTGATTGAGACAGAGCCGTATGGAGGTGTGGATCAGGATACATTTTTAAATGGTGCACTTGTGATGGATACGCTGCTTACCCCACAGGAACTTTTGGAGCTTCTGCATGAAATAGAAGCAGAGGCCAAAAGAGAACGGACGATACACTGGGGCCCAAGGACACTGGATCTTGACATTATTTTTTATGACAACGAAATTATCCAGGAAGAAGCACTTTGTATTCCACATGTAGATGTGCAGAATCGCCTGTTTGTTCTGAAACCTTTGCAGGAAATTGCACCATATAAAAGACATCCTGTTTATGGGAAAACAATTATGGAAATGACAGTTGATTTAGAAAAATAAAATGTTATAATGATTAAAGTACGGTTCATAAGAACGAACGATAATATGGAAATTTGAAAAAGGAGAATGGACATGAAAGAGAAGAATTTGTGGTTATCTTACAGTGAGCAGGAATTACAAGAACTTCATGAAATCAACGAAAAGTACAAAGAATGTCTTGATAAAGGCAAAACAGAAAGAGAGTGCGTGGAACTGGCTGTTGTAATGGCAGAAGAAGCTGGTTATAAAAATATTGATACAGTTCTCGCTGAGGGAAAAGCTCTTCAGTGTGGAGACAAAGTTTATGCTGTTTGCATGAAAAAAACAATTGCTTTATTCAGAATGGGTGAAGAACCAATTTCAAATGGTATGAATATCTTAGGTGCACATATTGACTCGCCACGTATTGATATTAAACAGAATCCATTGTATGAATCAGATGAGTTTGCATATCTTGATACACATTACTATGGAGGCCTTAAGAAATATCAGTGGGTTACAAGTCCTATGGCACTTCACGGTGTAGTAGTGAAAAGGGATGGAACTGTTGTGAACATCTGTGTTGGAGAAGATGCTGCTGACCCGGTTTTTGTAATTACAGACCTTCTGGTGCATCTGTCAGCTCAGCAGCTTGACAAGAAAGCCAGCGTAGTTATTGAAGGTGAAAAACTGGATCTTCTGATCGGAAACAGTCCTGTGACAGGTGAAGAAGCAGAAAAAGACGCAGTAAAAGCAAATATCCTTAAGATTTTAAAAGATACTTATGATATTGAAGAAGAAGACTTTACATCAGCAGAATTGGAAATCGTTCCGGCAGGCAAGGCAAGAGACTGTGGATTTGACCGCAGCATGATTCTCGCTTATGGACAGGATGACAGAGTCTGTGCATTTACTTCACTTTTTGCAATGCTTGATGTGGAGCACACAACTCGTACAAGCTGCTGTCTTTTGGTAGATAAAGAAGAAGTAGGAAGTATGGGTGCAACTGGAATGCAGTCTCGCTTCTTTGAAAATATTGTGGCAGAACTTATTGCGCTTAATGAAGGAGAATCAGATTTGAAGGTTCGTCGTGCATTAGAAAGATCACGTATGCTTTCTTCTGATGTAAGTGCCGGCTATGATCCACTGTATGCAGAAGCGTTTGAAAAGAGAAGCGCAGCTTTCCTCTCAAAAGGACTTTCCATCAATAAATTTACAGGAAAAGGCGGAAAAGGCGGATCGAACGATGCAAATGCAGAATATCTTGGAGATCTGCGCCGTATTTTTGAACAAGGAAATACTACTTATCAGTTCTCTGAACTTGGCAAAGTTGATGTAGGAGGCGGTGGAACAATCGCTTATATCATGGGAAATTATGGTATGGAAGTTATTGACAGTGGTGTGGCAGTTCTTAATATGCATGCACCATACGAAGTAAGCAGTAAAGCAGATGTTTATGAAGCAGTAAAAGGCTATAGAGCATTTTTGAAATTTGCGTAATCTAATATGAATAATATGAATAGGAAGGCTGTCCCGATGAGGGGCAGCTTTTTGTATAGGCGACGAGCCAAAGCCTTAAGCTTGCTTAAGACCTTGGCGACCGCATACAATTCCGGAATGTGCCTTTTGGCACTTCCGGTGATTGCGTATTACAGGAAACTGTAGATGGAGGAAAATAATTACAAAGTTATCTAAAGTATAGTTGTAAAGTTATATTGATTTCTTTTATAAAATGTGCTATAGTAATACGCATGACATGTAGCTTCCAATACTTTGAATTGATAAAGTGATAAAGCACATGCATTATAGAATCTATCGGGAGTATAAAAACTGATAGACAAAAGAAAAATAATAGAAAAGGAGTGGAAAAAGTTGACAAAATATATTGTTAAACGAGTTCTTCTTGCCATAGCGACGTTGTTTATTGTATGTGCAATCACATTCTTTTCAATGAATGCGATTCCAGGTGGACCATTCGACGGTGAGAAAGCAATTTCGCCGGAAGTCAGAGCGGTTCTGGAAGCCAGATTTAATCTTGATAAGTCAGTACCGGAGCAGTTTGTACTTTATCTGGGTAATCTGTTACATGGCGATTTTGGTGTTTCTACAAAAACAGGGCGAGATATTGGAAAAACCATTTTAGGATCTTTTGGTGTTTCAGCAAGATTGGGAGGTCAGGCAATTATTGTTGCAGTTATCTTTGGAATTATTCTGGGAAGTGTTGCTGCGCTGAATAGAAATGGATTGCTGGATAGATTGATTATTTTCCTTTCAACGTTGTTTACATCATTGCCAAGTTTCGTGTTTGGTACGTTGTTACTTCTTGCATTTTGTATCAAATTGAAATGGGTACCGTCATGGAGTCCGGAGAGTCCTAATTATATCCTTCCGGTTATCGCATTGTCGGCATCACCAATGGCATATATCATCCGTCTGACGAAGACGAGTATGCTGGATGCGTTAGGACAGGATTATGTGCGTACGGCAAGAGCAAAAGGTGTGGCGCATTGGAAAGTTATTTTCAAACACACATTGAGAAACGCATTGATCCCGGTTATTACATACGTGGGACCGATGACCGCATCCATCCTGACAGGCTCACTGGTTGTAGAAAGAATTTTTACAATTGGTGGACTGGGAGCGAAGTTTGTTGAATGTATCACGAATCGTGATTATCCAATGATTATGGGAACAACAATCTTCCTTGCTACACTTATGATTACTATGAGTTTGATTACGGATATCGTATATAAAATCGTTGATCCGAGAATCCAGCTTGACTAATTAGGAGGATCTGAAATGAATGACGAAATGAAAGATATCAATCAGATGCCTAAGAAGTCTCCGCTTAGCTTTCAGATAGATTTGCAAAAGTTTGAAAAGGCAACTGATGAAGAAAAAAGACAGCAGGAAGTGATGAGTGAATCAATTTCATTCTTTAAGGATGGAGTACGTAAGCTTATGAAAAACCCTCTTGCTGTAGGAAGTATTATTGCGTTGATTGCAATTGTGTTAATGATTGTTATTGTTCCGCATATTGTTCCATATGGTTATTCTGATATTATTTCTGTAAATGGTGTGCGTGATAAGGCTGCCAAAAATATGGCGCCGTTTACATGGTCTGAAATGGAACAGAAATATATTGATGACGGCGGAAAATTGTTCCCTCATATTATGGGAACGGATGAGATGGGGCGTGACTATTTTGTGCGTGTTATATACGGAACAAGAGTTTCTCTTGTCGTAGGTATTTTCGCAGCACTTCTGGTACTTATTATCGGTGTTATATACGGAAGTATTTCCGGATATCTGGGCGGAAAGGTCGATCTGGTCATGATGCGTATTGTGGATATTATTTATTCCCTTCCGGATATGTTGATGGTAGTACTTCTCTCTGTAGTTTTGCGGGAAATTTTGAATGTTGACCAGTTCCCGTTTTTGAGAAAGCTTGGTGTCAACATGATTTCGCTGTTTATGGTATTTGCGCTCCTTTACTGGACCGGTATGGCAAGAATGGTGCGTGGGCAGATTTTGACGATTAAGTCGAACGACTATGTTCTGGCTGCAAAAGTCAGCGGAGCCAAGGCTGGAAGAATTATCAGAAAACATATTCTTCCAAACAGTATCAGTGTTATCATTATCACTGCAGCGCTTCAGGTTCCATCTGCGATTTTCACAGAAAGTTTCCTGAGTTTTATCGGTCTTGGTGTACAGGCGCCAATGCCGTCCCTTGGATCACTTGCCAATGCAGCGAGAGCCGGAATTTCACAGTATTCTTATAAGTTGATTTTCCCGGCAGTAATGATTTGTTTGATCACGCTTTCATGTAACCTTCTCGGAGATGGATTACGTGATGCGTTTGACCCGAAATTAAGGAGGTAATACTATGAGTGAACATATTCTTTCGGTACAGAATCTGCACACCTCCTTTAAGACAAGTAAAGGGGATGTACATGCTGTCAATGGTGTTTCCTTTAATCTTGACGCGGGAAAGATTCTGGGAATTGTAGGAGAATCAGGTTCCGGTAAATCTGTTACAGCATATTCGATTATGCGTATTCTTGAAAGTAATGGCGATATTACAGGTGGACAGATTCTTTTTAAAGGAAAAGATATTACAAAGTTTACAGAAAAAGAAATGCGTGAATTCCGTGGAAAATGTTGTTCAATTATTTTCCAGGATCCAATGACAAGTTTGAATCCGGTATTTACTGTAGGCTCGCAGCTGAAAGAAGCGATTGAACTTCATACAGAACGTAAAGGAAAAGAAGCGGAAGCACGTGCGATTGAGATGCTGACTCTGGTTGGAGTAAATGAACCGGAGAAACGTATTAAGCAGTATCCGTTTGAATTGTCAGGAGGTATGCGCCAGCGTGTTATGATCGCTATGGCACTTTCTTGTGAACCGGATATCCTTATTGCTGATGAGCCGACTACTGCGCTGGACGTAACAATTCAGGCGCAGATCCTTGAACTGATGCAGGATCTTCAGAAGAAACTTGGAATGGCGATCATCATGGTAACACATGACCTTGGTGTTATTGCCGATATGTGTGATGAAATTATTGTTATGTACGGTGGACGCGTATGTGAAAGAGGTACAGCGGAGCATATTTTCTATAACCCAAAACATGAATATACCAAAGGACTTCTTCAGTCTATTCCAAATGTAGACAGAATGGGAGAAAAACTGGTTCCGATTCCGGGAACACCAATCAACCTTCTGAACATGCCAAAGGGATGCGCGTTCTGCCCTCGTTGTGAAAATGCCATGAAGATTTGCCTCGACGAGATTCCACCGGAAATGCTGATGCCGGATGGACATTTTGCATCGTGCTGGTTAAATGTAAAAGAAGCCATGGAAAAAGGGGAGGTGTAAGACTGTGAGCAATAATGAAACAACTAAAAATGAATATTTATTAGAAGTTAAAGATTTGAAACAGTACTTCCTTGTAAAGACCGGATTTATGAAGAGTCTTCCGCTGAAAGCAGTTGATGGTGTATCTTTCAATATCAAGCCGGGTGAAACGCTTGGGCTTGTAGGAGAGTCAGGCTGTGGAAAGACAACGGTAGGTCGTACGATTCTTCATTTATATAATCCAACAGGTGGAGAAATTTTGTTTGACGGAAAACCGGTTACACCGAAGACGATTGACAGTATGCGTAAAGAAATGCAGATGGTGTTCCAGGATCCGTACTCTTCATTGAATCCACGTATGACAGTAGAAGATATTATCGGAGAACCTCTGGATGTTCATAAAATGTACAAGACAAAAGAGGAACGAAGAGAAAAAGTTCTGGAATTGATGAAACTGGTTGGACTTAATGCAGAACATGCAACACGTTATGCACATGAATTCTCTGGCGGACAGAGACAGCGTATTGGTATTGCGCGTGCATTGGCTACTAATCCAAAGTTCATTGTATGTGATGAGGCGGTAAGTGCTCTGGATGTTTCTATTCAGGCACAGGTAATCAATATGTTTGAAGAACTTCAAGAAAAGCTCGGAGTAGCATATTTGTTTATCGCTCATGATCTTTTGGTTGTCCGCCACATTTCAGATAGAATTGCTGTAATGTATCTGGGACGAATTGTTGAGATCGGAGATGCAGACGAAGTAAGTGAACATCCGATTCATCCATATACAGAATCGCTCTTAAGTGCAGTTCCGTATCCGGATCCAAAGATGGCGAAAGAACGGAAACGTATTGTGTTGGAAGGTGATGTTCCAAGTCCACTGCACATGCCAAGTGGCTGCGCGTTCCGTACCCGTTGTAAATACGCAACAGAACAATGTGCAAAGGAGTGCCCGCCGCTTGTAGATAAAGGAAACGGACATCAGGTTGCATGTTGGAACAGGTAACAGTTTACATTGTGACAAAGAATATGTCTTGACTTTTAAGAAAAAAAGATGTATTCTGACAAACAAATGAAATATTGCATTAAAAAGTAAACAAAGAAACTTTTAAATGTAATGTTCATATATAAAATAAGGAGGAACTTATTATGAAAAAGAGAGTAGTTGCACTTATGCTCGCTCTTACCATGGTAGCTGGATTAGTAGCTTGTGGTGGTGGCGACAAAAAAGAAACAACTAACACAGGTAACACGACAACAGAAAGTTCTGCACCAGAATGGAAATCATATGATGAAAAGATTGCACAGATCAGATTAGAAACAGATCTTGCAAAACGTGAAGCATTGATGCATGAAGCAGAAGATCAGCTTATGGAAACATGGGCAGTAGTACCACTTTACTACTACAATGATGTATATCTTCAGAAAACAGATGTAGAAGGCATTTACGCTAACTTATTTGGATTCAAGTATTTTGGATTTGCTAAGACTCCAACAAACGAGCTGGCACTTCAGATTGCATCTGAACCAGATAAACTTGATCCGGCACTTAACTCAACAGTAGATGGTGCCTGTCTTGCGATTCTTGCATTCTCAGGTTTATATGCATATGATGAAAACGGACAGTTAGTACCAGAATTAGCAGAAAGCTATGAAATGAGCGAAGACGCTATGACATACACATTCAAAATGCGTGATGGATTAAAATGGTCTGATGGTGAAACATTAGATGCAAATGATGTAGTATATAGCTGGAACAGACTTGCAAATCCAGATACTGCAGCAAATTATTCTTACCTAACATCAGCTATCGCTACAAATGATGACGGAACACTTCAGATCGAAGCATCAGAAGATGGAAGCGAATTTACAGTACAGTTGGTAGCTCCATGTGCATACTTCCTTGACTTATGTGCATTCCCGGCATTCTATCCTGTACCACAGCAATGTGTAGAAGCTGCTGAAGGCGCTGATACAAATCCAGGTGCATGGGCACTTGAGGCTGGATTTGTAACATCTGGACCTATGAAATTAACTGAGTGGAAACACAACGAATCTATGACATATGTTCCAAATGAAAACTACTGGGCAGCTGACAAAGTTTCTTTAACAAAGATCGACTTCATGTTAAGCTCAGATGATACAGCTATTTACAATGCATTTGTAGACGGATCTTTACAGTTTACTGATACAGTTGCATCAGATATGATGGAAACAGTAAAAGATACTGCGGAATTCCACAAGATTGATACACTTGGAACATACTACTGTGGATTTAATGTAAACAGTGATCTTTTTGCTGGTTTAACAGAAGAACAGGCTGCTGGAATGAGAAAAGCATTCTCACTTCTTATCGACCGTGATTATATTGTAGAAGCTATCGCACAGGCTGGACAGGAACCGGCTAACACATTTATTCCAACAGGTATGGCTGATGGAAATGGCGGAGAATTCAGAGTAAACGACGACGCTTATACATATCCGGATAAAGAAAATGTTGGATACTATGATCCAAAGTTAACAGACGAAGCCGTTGAAGAAGCCAGAGAATTATTAAAAGCTGCTGGTTACGAATTCGATGACAGCGGAATGTTATCAGAAAGCACACCAATCAACCTTACATACTTAACAAACGATTCAGAAGGTAATGTAAAGATCGGTGAAGCTATTCAGCAGGATTTAGCAGCAATCGGTATCAACTTAGTAGTTGAAACTCGTGAATGGTCAGTATTCCTTAACGAAAGAAAAGATGGTAAATTCGATTTCTGTCGTGAAGGTTGGTTAGCTGATTACAATGACCCAATCAACATGCTTGAAATGTGGGAAACAAACTCAGGAAACAATGATATGCAGTTTGGTAGATAAGATGTTTTAAATAACAACAGACAGCGCAAAGAGCAGAAACGCTCTTTGCGTTGTTTTGTTTTCATTTGCGTGTGGCGGTGAATGGAAATCACAGATATCCAATAATAGGACACGAGTATCTATACAGAAAAAATAACTCTGGGAAACCAGAAAAAATTATTGTTCAATGGGAATTTTGAGAAAAATGTCGACAAAAAATAAAGATTAGTACTTGAATTTTTTACAAAACGTTTTATAATTATTTTATAGATATTCCTCGATAGCTCAGCGGCAGAGCATTCGGCTGTTAACCGAAGGGTCGTTGGTTCGAACCCAA
>Ga0129315_1001134_pt1 | contig 12169 bp, 13 predicted proteins | sample Cm827metagenome_FD_94432 | JGI IMG/M metagenome (GOLD analysis project Ga0129315, IMG submission 94432) | Eastern black-and-white colobus group fecal microbial communities from Wisconsin, USA - Cm827 metagenome | ecosystem: Host-associated > Mammals > Digestive system > Large intestine > Fecal...
ATCGCGATTTTGATGATATCCGCCGCGGCACCCTGCACCGGCGTGTTCATCGCGGCGCGCTCGCCGAACTGGCGGCGGTTGTAGTTGGAGGAGGCAAGCTCCGGCAGCGGACGGCGGCGGCCGTACATCGTCACCGAGTAGCCCTCGGCCTTGCCCTGCGCCACGCAGGCGTCCATGAACTGGCGCACCGCCGGATAGCGGGCGAAATAGCGCTCGATGAACGCCGCAGCCTCCTTGCGGGAGATGTGCAGGTTGCTGGCCAGGCCAAAGTCGCTGATGCCGTAGACGATGCCGAAGTTGACGGCCTTTGCGCTCGAGCGCATCGCGGGCGTGACCTCCTCGAGCGGCACACCGTAGACCTCTGCGGCCGTGCGCGTGTGGATGTCCTGCCCGAGGGTGAACGCCTCACACATCGCCTCGTCGCCGGAGAGGTGCGCCAGCAGCCGCAGCTCGATCTGCGAATAGTCCGCGTCTACCAGCAGGCAGCCGGGGCGGGCGATGAACGCGCGGCGGATCTCCCGGCCCATCGGCGTGCGCACGGGGATGTTTTGCAGGTTCGGCTCGCTGGAGGAGATGCGTCCCGTCGCGGCGGTCGTCTGGTCAAACCAGGTGTGGATGCGCCCGTCCCGCCCGGTCAGGCGCAGCAGGCCGTCGATGTAGGTGCTGTTCAGCTTGGTCACCTGCCGGTAGAGCAGGATCTTATCGATGACCGGGTGCAGCGGGGCCAGCTCGGCGAGGGTGTCCGCGTCGGTGGAGTAGCCGCGCTGCGTCTTCTTGCGCGCGGGCAGGCCGAGCTTGCCGAAGAGCACGTCGCACAGCTGCTGCGTGCTGTTGAGGTTGAACGGCGCACAGTCGCACAGCGCGAAGATCTCCTCGCGCAGCGCGGCGATCTGGGCGTTGTAGCTCTCGCCCAGCCGGGCAAGCTCCTCGCGATCGACCAGAAAGCCCTCGCATTCCATTGCGTAGAGCGTGTCGGAGAGGGGCAGCTCGATCTCGCGGTAGAGCGATGTCATGCCCTGCGCCTCAACCGCCTGCGCACAGCGCAGGAATTCGGCATAGAGCGCCGCAGCGTCCGCAGGCGCCTCGTATTTGCCGCTCTGCGGGGCGAGCAGGTAGGCCATCAGCTGCACGTCCTCAAAGGGCGCGTCCATCGCGACGCCCCATTCGGCCAGATCGGTGCGCAGCCGCTTGCCGCCGAAGAGGATCAGCGTGCGCCCGCCGCCCAGCAGCGGGGAGAGCGCGCGGGCGGCCTGCACGGGATCGAGCCCGCCGCCCAGCAGCCCCTGTGCGAAGGGAATGTGGGCGCGCACGCCGCACGAGGCGGCGAGGGAAAAGCCGGATTCCAGCTGCATCAGCGCGACCTGCGCGTCCTGCGGCAGGTTCGAGAGGAACGCGGCAATATCGTCCTCGCCCGCGAGCTCCGCGTCCTCGCCAAAGGTGACGGACGGCGCTTCGGGCGTGCTCTCCTGCGCGGCGGCGGGGGACAGGCGGGACAGCCGCGCGGCGAGCGTGCGCAGCTCCAGCTTCTCAAACAGCGGCAGCGCGCCGGACATGTCGCCAAGGCGGCAGTCCTCGATGGAGACGTCGTCGAGCGGCACATGGCGCGTGATGGTGGCGATCTTCTTGCTCATCAGGCCGGACATACGTCCGTCGAGGAGCTTTTCGCGCTGCTTGCCCTTGAGGTCCGCGTCCGCGTGGTCGAGCACGTTCTCCAGCGTCCCATAGGCGGAAAGCAGCTTGACAGCCGTCTTTTCGCCGATGCCCGGCACGCCGGGAATGTTGTCGCTGGCGTCGCCCATCAGGCCCTTGAGGTCGGGAATCTGCTGCGGGGTGACGCCGAAGTCCTCGAGCACCCGCTCAGGCGTGTAGCGCACGACCTCGCTCACGCCGCGCTTGGTGTAGAGCACGCTGGAGGTTTCGCTGACCAGCTGCATGGAGTCGCGGTCGCCCGTGACCAGCAGGGCGGGAATACCCGCCTCCTCGCAGCGGCGCGCCATCGTGCCCAGGATGTCGTCCGCCTCGAAGCTGGGGCAGGTGAGCTGGCGTATTCCCATCGCCGTCAGGCATTCGCGCACCAGATCAAACTGCGGGCGCAGCTCCGGGGCGGTCGGCTTGCGCCCGGCCTTGTATTCGCTGTAATCGGCATGGCGGAACGTCGGCCCGTGCAGGTCGAAGGCGACCGCCAGATACGCGGGCTGCTCCGTCTCCACGACCTTGAGCAGCATCGAGAGAAAGCCAAAAACGGCGTTGGTGAACACGCCGTCCTCGTTTTGCAGCGGCGGCAGCGCGTGGAATGCACGGTGCATTAGGCTGTTGCCGTCGATGATGACAAATGGTCCGGGCTGTTGCATAGGACCCTCCTTGATGATACAGATACAAATATCATACCACAAGGAGGGCAAAAATACAACCTGCGCTTCAGCGCGCGGGCAGCTGCGTGATCTCGCGGCAGACCTGCGCATGCAGCGCGCAGAGCGTCTTTGCGGCCTCGCGGGCGTCGCCCAGCGCGGTGGGATCGAGCGGGCGCAGCAGCTCGCACACGCGGGACGCCGTCTCGCTGACGCAGAGGATGCCCAGCTGTGCGCTCAGGCCCTTGAGCGCATGGGCGCAGGAAAAGGCGGTCTGCATATCGCCCTCCCCGAGCGCCGACATGAGCCCGGTCAGGCTGTCGTCCTCCGGAAAGCGCGCGAGAAAGCGGAGATAGAGCGGCAGGCAGTCACCCGCGCGGGACAGGCCCAGACGCGTATCGACATGCGCAAGCTCGGGCAGAGAGGTCATGGCGGATCACGCTCCTGATCGGGAAGAATATGGTAGGAATTGTAACAGATGACAGCGAAAAGCACAAGAAAAACCGTTCGACACGCGGCAAAACGGAAAAATCCCCGGATTTGCGCGGGGCCGGCAGGAAAAACGGAATGGGGAACGAAAGAGAATATTTGTATGTTTATGCCCGTTTGGGCTTTGGCAGAACACGGTTTCCCGGAAAGGAATGAGTTCAGGATGAAGAGAGGCATGCTGGCGGCGCTTCTTGCGCTGCTGCTGCTCGTTTCAGCCGGCTGCGCGGCACAGGAGCAGGGCGGCGGGATGACGATTGTGACCACGTTTTACCCGATGTACGTCTTTACGCTCAACGTGGCGGACGGCGTGGAGGGCGTGACGGTGCAGAACATGGCCGACCAGAGCGTCGGCTGCCTGCACGATTATCAGCTGCAGACGCGCGACATGGTCGCCCTGGAGGGCGCGGGCGCGCTGGTGATCAACGGCGGCGGCATGGAGCAGTTCATGGACAAGGTGATCGCCCTGCGCGCGGACCTGCCGGTCATCGACGCGAGCGAGGGCATCGACATGCTGCCCGAGGACGAACATGAGATTGACGGCGACCACGATGACGACCATGACGATGATGACCACGACGGCCACGATCACGACGTGAACGCGCACGTCTGGCTCGATCCGAAGCTCGCCGCCGTGCAGGTGCAGAACATCGGCGAGGGGCTGGCCGCGGCCGATCCCGCGCACGCGGACGCCTATCGCGAAAACGCGGTGGCCTACGCGCAGCGTCTGCTGGCGCTCGACGCGGAGCTCTCCGCGATGCTTTCGCCGGTGGCGGGCGAAAGGATCATCACCTTCCACGAGGCGTTCCCGTACTTCGCGAACGCCTACGGCATTGAAATCGCGGGCGTGATCGAGCATGAGCCGGGCGAGGAGCCCGGCACGCGGGAGATCGCGCAGACGTGCGATCTGGTGGCGGACCTCGGCATCCGCGCGCTGTTCGTCGAGCCGCAGTATCCGCAGAAGGCCGCCGAGACGATCGCCCGGGAGACCGGCGCGGGCATCTTTACGCTCGATCCCGTCGTCTCCGGCGACGGCACGAAGGAGAGCTACGAGACGATCATGCGCGAAAACGCGCGCGTGCTGCTGGAGGCGCTGAAACAGTGAACACGGTACAGAGCTGCCCGCACAAGGTGCCGGGCACGGAGGGCGCGCCCTGCCGCCTTTGCCGCATCGAGGTGGACAACCTGAGCGTCACGCTGGGCGGGCAGACGCTGCTGAGGGACGTGAGCCTGCACATCCACTGCGGCGAGCTCACGGCGCTCATCGGCGCCAACGGCGCGGGCAAGACGACGCTGCTGCGCGCGCTGCTCGGGCAAGTGGAATACAAGGGCACGGTGCGCCACCTCACGGCGGACGGCCGGCCCGCGGCGGACATCCGCACGGGCTATGTGCCGCAGCAGCTGGAGTTTGACCGCTCCTCGCCGGTGACTGTGATGGACTTTCTGGCCTGCTCGCTGTCCCGGCACGCGGTGTTTCTGGGCGTGGGGAAGAAGACGCGCGAGCGCGCGATGACGGCGCTCGCCCGCACGCACTGCGAAAAGCTGGCGGACCGGCCGCTGGGCGCGCTCTCCGGCGGCGAACTGCAGCGCGTGCTGCTGGCGCTGGCGCTCACCCCGCAGCCGGACCTGCTGATCCTCGACGAGCCGGTTTCCGGCGTCGATCAGAACGGCTTGGAGACGTTCTACCAGACGGTGGACGAGCTCAAGCACCGCAACCACATGGCGATCCTGCTCGTCTCGCACGACCTTGACGTCGTGGAGCGCTATGCCGACCGCGTCGTGCTCATGCAGGGCGGGGTCATCAAGCAGGGCTCGCCGGAGGTCGTGTTCGATTCCCCGGAGTTCGAGCAGGTGTTTTACACGAGAGGAGGGCGCGCATGAACACGATCTATGCGCTCATGGACGCGCTGCTCCCGTTTGAGTGGCTGCATTACACGTTCATGAAGAATGCGCTGCTGGCGATTCTGCTCATCACGCCGCTGTTCGGCATGCTGGGCACGATGGCCGTGGACAACAAGATGGCGTTCTTCTCCGACGCGCTGGGCCACAGCGCGCTGACCGGCATCGCCATCGGCGTGGTGCTGGGCGTCGGCAGCCAGATGGTGTCGATGCTCGTCTTCGGCATCCTCTGGGCGGTGCTCATCACGTTCGTCAAGCACAACTCGAAAATGAGCGCGGACACGATCATCAGCGTGTTCTCCTCGACGTCCATCGCGCTGGGTCTGGTGATTCTCGCGCGGGGCGGGGCTTTTGCGAAGTATTCGAGCTATCTCGTCGGCGACGTGCTCTCCGTCACAGCGGGCGATCTGGCCGGCCTGCTCGTCACGCTGCTCGTCACGGCGGTCGCGTGGGGGATGCTCTTCAATCCGCTGCTGCTCACCAGCGTCAATGCGCCGCTGGCGCAGAGCCGAGGCGTGCGCGCCAAGCTGACGGAGTACGCCTTCACGGTGATCGTCGCCGTGGCGGTGATGATGTCCATCCGATGGGTGGGCGTCATGCTGATCAACTCGCTGCTGATTCTGCCGGCTGCGGCCTCGCGCAACGTGGCGCGCAACGCGGCGTGGTATATGCGCCTGTCCGTGCTCATCGCACTGTGCTGCGGCGTGGCGGGCCTGGTGCTCTCCTACTACCTGAATACCTCCGCAGGCGCGGCGATCGTGCTGTGCGCCGCCGCGGCGTATTTTGTCACGCTGCCGCTGCGCCGGAAGTGATTGACGCGCCGGCCAGCGGAAAACAGGCGCCGGAAACGACAATTCGGCGCGCATCCCTTGGCGATTTCACAGACATTATGCTATAATGGGTCACGATGAAGCAGAGAGGGGCGAAGAGGCTTGCTGGGCGTGATGACCGTGCGCAAGGAGGAACTCCGGTTCCGCGAGTTTGACCGGTACAGGGCGTTCTACTGTGGGCTGTGCCGTTCCATCGGGCAGCGGTGCGGCGGGGTCTGCCGCATGGCGCTGAGCTTTGAAATGACCTTTCTGGCGATGCTGCTCACGGCGCTTTACGAGAGCGACACCACGCAGGAGCTGCGCCGCTGCGCGTTTCATCCGGTACAGAAGCGCGCGATGCTCCGCAACGAGGCCATCGACTACTGCGCCGACCTGAGCGCGATCGTTTCCTATTATGATCTGCGCGACGGCTGGGAGGATGAGCGCCGTGTGGACAGGCTGGCCGAGAGCGAGCTGCTTCACAAGGCGGCTCGGCGCGCCGGAGACGCGCTGCCGCGCCAGCGGGAGGCGGTGGAGCGGTATGTGCGCGAGCTTCACGCCGTCGAGGCGCGCAACGACCAGAACCTCGACGCCGCGGCCAACCTGACGGGCGAGATGCTCGCCGAGCTGTATGTGATGCGCAGCGACGTATACGAACGCGACCTGCGCGAGCTGGGATATTATCTGGGCAAGTTCATCTATCTGTGCGACTGCTACGAGGATCTCGAACGGGACGAGAAGAAAAAGAGCTACAACCCGCTGCTCTCGAGGAAGGACCAGCCGGCGTTTGCCGAGGACTGCGAGCAGATGCTCGGCGACATGATGGCCCGCGCGGCGCGGGCGTTTGAGCGGCTGCCGGTTCTGCAGGATGCGGAGATCATGCGCAACATCCTGTACTCGGGCATCTGGCTGAGGTTTGAGAACGCGACCAATCGAAGAAAGGCGAACAGGACAACATGACAGATCCGTATCAGGTGCTGGGCATTTCGCCCACAGCGAGCGACGACGAGGTTAAGAAGGCCTATCGGCAGCTGTGCAAAAAATATCATCCCGACGCGAACGTCGGCAAGCCGGACGCCGCGCAGGCGGAGAAGAAGTTCATGGAGGTCCAGCAGGCCTACGAGGAGATCATGCACATGCGCCAGGGCGGCGGCACGCGGCCCGGCAGCGGCTACAACGGCGGCGCGCAGCAGCGCGGCTATGGTCAGGGCGGCTATGCGCAGCAGGACGATCCGTTCGAGTCGTTCTGGGGCGGCTACGGATACGGCCAGCAGCGTCAGGAGCAGGATTCCTCCATTGAGATGCGCGCGGCGAAGAACTACATCGACACCGGTCACTACGCCGAGGCGATCAACGCGCTGGGCAGCGTGCCGCCGGGACAGCGCAATGCGCGCTGGTATTATCTGAGCGCGCTGGCGCAGATGGGCCTGCACAACAACGCGCAGGCGATGGAGTATGCGCGCCAGGCGGCCTCCATGGAGCCGGGCAACATGCAGTATCAGCAGCTGCTCAGCCAGCTGCAAAGCGGCGGCTCCTGGTACGGCGAGCGCGGCGAGCAGTACGGCCGCCAGCAGTTCTCCCGGCCGAACATCTGCTGCTCGATCCTGGCGCTGGAGCTGTGCTGCATGTGCTGCTCGGGCGGACGGATGATGTATTATCCGATGTTCTGCTGCCTGTAAAATCGCAGCCTCTGCGGTCCCTCGGGGCCGCTTTTTTTCTTTTTTCTTCAAAGACTGCTGTGCGGTCGTGGAAACCCTGCGGACGCTGTCGTATCATGGGTGCAGATCAGAGGGCATGGAGGGATGACGATGAAGGAAAAGGTCACGCCGCAGTCGCTGTGCGATGCGCTCATGCGCGATGTCTATTATCCGTTTTCCGCGTGCGTATGCTTGGACGCGGACGGGAACATTCTGAGTCTGTGGCATTTTGACGCGGCGTTTTGCACGCGTGCGCCGCGCATTGCGCCGGGTACGCGCGAGGCATGGCTCATCAGCAGCCATCCGGAGGGGAGCATGACGCCGGAGCCGGAGGACCGGCACGCCGCGCAGAGACTTCGGGAGGCGCTGTGCGGCCTGCCGCTGCGCACGTTCATCACCAGCGAGGATGACAGCTGTCTCGCCGTCGCATACTGAAGCCCGGCCTGGTTGCCGGGCATTTTCTCAAGGTTCCAAAAAAGCGCGCCCGGCATGCATGCGGGCGGATTGCGCTTTTGTGCGGAAACGATGGAAGATCAGACGAAAATTGTCAGACATAGCGCGCGCCGCGCGGCGCAAAATAGGGCTGAACCGATTGGAGGTGAAAACAACATGGCGAGCAATTCGAACGGCACGAACCGAATCAATGTGCCGCAGGCCAAGGACGCGCTGGACAACATGAAGTATGAGATCGCGCGCGAGCTGGGGGTCAACCTCAAGCAGGGCTACAACGGCGACCTGACCTCCCGCGAGGCGGGCTACGTCGGCGGCTACATGGTTAAGCGCCTCATCGAGCAGGCGGAGAGCCAGATGGCTGGTCAGTACTGATCCTGCTGCGCAAGGCGCGGCGACGCAGAAAGGAAAGGGGAGATATCTCAATGTATCAGAATCAGAACCAGAACCAGGGCGCGGGCTTCAACGCGCAGCAGGGCGGCGCTCAGCAGCAGCAGGCGCAGCAGAACGGCTCCCGCGGCAACCGCACGGTCGTGCCGGAGGCCAAGGGCGCGCTCAATCAGATGAAATACGAGATCGCCAGCGAGCTGGGCATCAACCTCAAGCAGGGCTACAACGGCGACCTGCCCTCCCGTCAGGCGGGCTACATCGGCGGCTACATGACCAAGCGCCTGGTCGAGCAGGCCGAGCGCTCCATGAGCGGCAAGGCGTAAGCGCTTCGTTTCGGCATGCAGGGGCTGCGGAGAACCGCGGCTCCTGTTTTGCGCGCATTTCAGGCTTTTCATTTGCGCCCAAATGGTGTATAATCGGAAAGAACCATTTTTCTTGAGGAGGATATACACATGGCAAGAGGCGGTTTTCCCGGCATTCCGGGCGGCAATATGCAGCAGCTCATGCGTCAGGCGCAGAAGATGCAGCAGCAGATGATGCAGGTGCAGGAGGAGCTCGACGCGCGCGAGTATGAGGGCACGGCCGGCGGCGGCGCGGTCAGCTGCAAGGTCAGCGGCAAGCGCCAGCTCATCGAGCTGACCATCGACAGGGACGCCGTCGATCCCGAGGAGGTCGAGATGCTCCAGGACATGATTCTGGCGGCGGTCAACGACGCGCTCAAAAAGGGCGAGGAGACCCGTGAGCGCGAGATGAGCAGGATCGGCGGCGCCGGCATGGGCGGCATGTTCTGAGCATGGCGGGTCAGATTGAGCCGATCGCCAGAATGGCCCAGCAGCTCTCCCGGCTGCCGGGCATCGGCGCAAAGTCCGCGCTGCGGCTGGCCTATCACATCGTCTCGCTGCCGGAGGAGCAGGTGCATGAGCTTGCCGCGGCCATCTGGCAGGGGCGCAAGGCGGTCAAATACTGCTCCGTCTGCGGCAATTACACGGTGGACGATCCCTGCCCGATCTGCGCGGACCCGGCGCGGCACAACGGCGTCCTTTGCGTGGTCCGCGATCCGCGCGACGTCGCGGCGATGGAGCGCATGCGCGATTTCAAGGGCACCTATCACGTGCTGCACGGGACCATCTCGCCGATGGAGGGCGTGGGGCCGGAGGACATCCGCATCCGCGAGCTGCTCGCGCGCGTGGGCAGCGAGGACATCCACGAAGTGATCCTGGCGACCAATCCCGACATCGAGGGCGAGGCGACGGCGGCGTACATCGCGCGGCTGCTCAAGCCGATGGGCATTCTGGTCACGCGCATCGCACACGGTCTGCCCGTCGGTGGCGACCTCGAATACACGGACGAGGTCACGCTGGCCAAGGCGATGGAAGGACGCAGGGAAATGTGAGCCCGCGGGCGGGGAAACGGCTTCTCCGTCCGCTTTTTTTCATTTTTTGTCTTGACAGATGTGCCGGACAGCGGTATAATATACCCTGTCAGTGAGCAATGCGGTAGTAGCTCAGTGGTAGAGTGCCACCTTGCCAAGGTGGATGTCGCGAGTCCGAATCTCGTCTACCGCTCCAGACGGGCCATGTATACCATGGCCCTTTTTCTTTGTCCTGCATGATCCGCAGGGGGCCGGAATCGGCCGGATATGGAGAAAACGGCAGGAAAACCCGCTGGAAAGCGAGAATAATGAAATACGCTCCGATGCGCTTTTGGGAGAAGCACAGGAGAACGAAAAAGGGGGAAGGATATGCAGGAACTGTCTTTGACCGCCCAGGACTGGAAACGGCAGAGCAAGCAGGTGCAGGGGGAAATCTACGCGATGCTCGACCGGCTGGATGCGGGCGAGCTCGAGCCGGAGGCCAGCGAGGCGACCCGGGAGCAGGTGCGCGCGCTCCTGCGCCAGCTCAAGCGCGACCGCGACGCGATGGTCGGCCTGGTCGCGGAGGATACGACGTTCATCGACGAAATCGAAACGCGGCTCAAGGAGCTGGAAAAGCGCGCCAAACACAAGTTTCATCTGGTTCCGCCCGCGCCGACGAACGCGCAGATCGATTATGCCGAGAAGAGGATGCGCCATTTTGCGCAGGGCAAGTCGTTTTACAAGCTCTTCTGGGTGTTCTTCATCGGCTGCTTTCTGGGCGTTATGGTGGAGCGCATCTGGTGCTTTGTGCGCTATGGCCTCTATGAGCCGCGCGTGGGTCTTATCTACGGCCCGTTCAACCTCGTCTACGGCATCGGCGCGTGGGCGCTGACGCTGGCGCTCTATCCGTTCCGCAACCGGGGCAAGATCTTCTCCTTCATCGGCGGGGCGCTGGTGGGCAGCGCCGTGGAGTACGCCTGCTCCTGGTTCCAGGAGATGGTGTTCGGCTCGGTCTCCTGGGACTACTCGAGCCAGCCGTTCAACCTGAACGGGCGCATCTGCCTGCTCTACTCGATCTACTGGGGCGTGCTGGGCGTGCTGTGGATCAAGGAGCTGTATCCGCGCATGGCGAAGGTCATCCTGAAGATTCCCAACAAGGTCGGCAAGCCGCTGACGTTCGTGCTGCTGATCTTCATGGTTTTCAACACGGTCATGACCGGGCTGACCACGCTGCGCTGGATGGAGCGCTGCCAAGGCAAGCCGGCGGACAATGCGTTTGAGGTCTACTTCGACGAGCATTACCCGAACGAGCGGATGGAGTCAATCCTCTCCAACCTCGTGTTCCTGGATCCGGTGGAGGAATCGCCGCAGCCTTGATTTTTTTCTGAAACCGGGAAGAAAGGGGCGCGCTCATCCGTTGTATAGACAGAAAGGCCGGAAGGAATTTCCGGCGCAGGGAGGCGGAAGATATGAGGCGCTTTTTGAGAATTGCGGCTGCGGCGCTGCTGATGATCATCGCATGCGGCATCGCGCTGGCGGACGGCGACGGGGCATGGGTGCACAGCAGGCTGCATGGCTATGTGGAGCTGGCCTCGCATGCCGGCGGAATGAATGGCTATGGCTGGGTTGGCCTGACGGAGCTGGGCGGCAACGCCGTGCGCGACACGCATCAGGTGCGCGTCATCAGCAAGAGCGCGAGCATCTGGGCGCAGCCGCGCACCAACAGCCAGAAGCTGGGCACGGTTTCCAACGGCGATACGCTCGACTGCGTGCAGGTGAGCGCGGCCAACGGCGGCGGAGTCGTCTCGCAGGATGGGTTCTATGCCGTGGAGTACAAGGGCAATACCGGCTGGATCAACAGTGCGTATGCCGTGCGCGGGCCGTTTGAGATCGTGCTGATGGAGAGCAACGTGCCGGCCTACTGTGCACCGGACAGCCGGTCGAACAAGGTCGGCTCGCTGAGCAAGCTCACCCGCTACACGGTGATCGGCTTCTACAACGACTATTACGTCATCAACCTGCGCGGCGGCTCCGCGTTCATCCCGATGAGCGTGGCGCACTACGACACGGATTTTGAGCGCATGCACAGCACCGATGCGCGCCGCACGCTCACCGTGACGGCGGGCACCACCCTGCGCGTCGGACCGGGGGACCAGTACGCCAAGCTCAGCGATGTGCGCGCGGGCCAGACGTTTGAATGTGTGGACGAGATCGACGGCTGGTGCCTGGTGACCAACGGCTCGGGCGACGGCTATACCTACATCTGGTCCGGCGACGCGCAGGTGAGCTGGTGAACCTGATTCAGGAAAAGCAGCTTTCATCAGCGCGAAGCGATTCCTGACGGTGGTTTTCCGGAAGGCTCGAATGGATCAGAGCATGTTTCCACCATCGGGAGAGAAAAAAATACGGGTTTTGCACAATGCGGCGGGACGCCCTGATGAAAGGCGCGTCCCGTCTTTTGGTTTGCCCGTCCGGCAGGCTGCGCAGTTCGGGCAAAAGTCGCATGGAAACCGGCCTCCGGAACTGGTAAAGAGGGCTAAATTCCGAACGATCGGGAGAAAAGAAACGGTTTCTATCGGAATTTTGTTGATTCCCCGACGGTTTTCTGCTACAATACGGGGGCAACATCGTATAGGCTTTTGCGGAAAAAGAAAGGGGAAATACTTCCATGGCTAAGCAGCTTGAGATGATGTACGAAGGCAAGGCGAAGCAGGTCTTTGCGACCGACGATCCCAC
>Ga0129315_1001136_pt1 | contig 12130 bp, 11 predicted proteins | sample Cm827metagenome_FD_94432 | JGI IMG/M metagenome (GOLD analysis project Ga0129315, IMG submission 94432) | Eastern black-and-white colobus group fecal microbial communities from Wisconsin, USA - Cm827 metagenome | ecosystem: Host-associated > Mammals > Digestive system > Large intestine > Fecal...
CTGAGCGAGGCGAGGAATCCGTCCGTCCCGCCCATCGCTCGGTACATCCCGTAGGCGATCAGGTAGATGAGCACGCGGGAGAGCAGCGCCGCTGCCATCGCCAGGGCGATCTCCCGCGCGCTGGCCTGTTCTCCTTCATTCGCCAGCCCGTCGGCCGGCTCCTGCCCGCGCAGCACGCGGGTCAATCGATAGCACAGCCCCACGCCGCACGCGCCCATCAGCAGCAGCGACAGCAGGGCCGCCGCGTCCGGCAGGCGGTCCATCACCGTTTCAAGCACGGAATTCCCTCTTTCTCACCCTTGAGAGCATCACCGCTTCGGCGGCTTCTTCGCGGGGCGGTAGGCCTCGCCCGGGTCCACCCGCGGCGGCAGCGACGTGATGCCCGAAATCTCCTCCTGCTCCGGCTCGATCATCCGCGCCATCTTCTCCATGCCCCCGCGCAGCAGGCCCTTCTTCCCGGGCTTCGGCTTCTCCGCTTCGGGCGCGGGCCGGGGCGCAGGCTTCTCCATCTGCGTCCAGACCGGCGGATCGGGCAGCTCACTGACGTCCTCCCCGCCGACGTAATCGCTGTAGGTCGCGTTTGCACGCCGTCTGCGGCGCGCGGGTGCGGCGTCCGGCGCCGGCTCCTGCGCGGCCTCCATGTCGATATTCTGCCGCGCCATGGCCGCGTCGTATTCGGCCTTCTGCCGCTCATACTCGGCGAGATCGCGCTCATACTGCGCCTTCTGACGCTCGTACTCGGCCAGCTGGCGCTCGTATTCCTCCTGTGCCAGCCGCTGCTGCTCCGCCTCGTAGGCCTCCTGCGCCAGCCGCTGCTGCTCCGCCTCGCGGGCGGCGCGCTCGGCCTCGGCCCGCTGACGGGCCTCCTCCTGCATCTGCAGCTGCCAGGCGTCGATCTCCGCGCGGCGGCGGTTCACCTCGGCCGCGCCGGGCCCCTCCGCGTGCACGGCGGCATAGCGGCGCGTACCCTCCATGTCCTCCTGCGGCGCTTGTGCGGCCGCGCGGCTGTCATAGCGCATGCCGGGGTACTGCCCCAGCGTCTCGTCCGGCACGCTCTGCGCGGCCATCATGGCCTCCTGCTCGTCCGCCTCGTCGAGCGTCGGCGGCTCCGGAAGCCAGTTTTCCTCCTCCGGCTGCGAGGCATACGTTTCCTCCTGCGCCGCCGGCGGGGCAAAGCGGCTGATGTCCTCCGCGGGCGCCTCCGCTTCGTCCTCTTCCTCCGGGTCCCCGATGTGCAGCAGCCTGCGCACGCGCATGGCCAGCAGGTGATACGGCCGCCAGCGGATCAGCCAGACCAGCCTGTCCACCACCAGCCCCACGGCGATGATCACCAGCGCGATGGCAATCCAGTGCTTGCCCAGGAACCCGAGCAGCGACGTGCCATCGGAGGAAAACAGCGCCCAGATGGCGTTCACCAGCGCGCGAACCCAGCTCATCAGCACCGTAAACAGCGAATCTGCAATCGTACCCATGTGGTCACACTCCCTGAAACTCCCGCGGCCCGCGTACAGGCCGCGTGCGAAAAGTCCGGTCGCAGTCAGCGGCCGGACAGAGCGCATATACCGCTCTCAGATCAAATCGGGCTATGCAGTAACTCCCCGTCAGGTAACGCTTCGCTCCCTGACTGCTTTTTTCTGATCGCTTCGCGATAGGAGAACGTTGGGGGATTTCATCCCCCAAACCCCTTGCCTGGGGACTTAGTCCCCAGACCCCTTCTTCGCTTCGCGCTTATAACCGCTTCTCTGTGAGAAAAGCATCACGCGCGAATGATCCTTATCTGGCCCGGATGGTCACCGTGATCTCCGGCGAGCTGAGCGCACAGGCAAACTCCGGCGCGTTGTCGATGCTGATCTGCACCGGCACGACGTGCGTGCCCTCGCCGAGACCGTTCACATCGACAAACAGGCGCACGTCGCTCTGCGACAGCCCGTTGATGAACGTGTAGGGGCCGGTCAGCTGCACGGTCTGCTTCTCGCGCGAGAGCGAGGCGCGCAGGCTGTCGTCCAGCCCGTCCACCTCGACCTGCACCTGGCGCAGCGTGCGCTGTGCGGTCGTCTCCCCGATTCTGGCCGTCACCGTGACGTCGTAGGGCACGGTGTTCTCGATGCCGGTCGGCCTGCGCAGGCGCACGGTTCCGGTCACGTCCTGCGTCGCGCCCTCGATGCTCAGCGGCTGGTCGGTCGTCAGCGCGGTGATGGCGTCCAGCACCTCATCCGCGGCGGCGATGAGCAGGCTCTCCTGCGAGGCGGTGACCTCCAGCAGCTCGTAGCCCTCGGCCGGCTCGCCCGTCACCAGCGACTCCACCTCCAGCGGCACCTCGCGCATCGGCACCAGCTCGGTCTCCACGACCACGGTGTCGGTGAGGACCGTCTGGTTGGTGATCTCGATCAGATCGGATTCCACGGTGTTGCCCGCGGCGTCCTGCAGGCGGATCTGCACGGAGTTGCGGTCACTGCGCCGCTCGCCGGAGAGCAGGCTCACGTCGATGGACGCCACGGCGCGCGCCACCTGCGACACCAGAGACTGCGGGCCGGAGACGGAGAGCATCGTCGGGTCGGTCTTGGCAGAGTCGAGGTAATACCCCGGCAGCCCGCCGGATGTCTCCAGCACGACGGGCACGCGCCTTGTGATGTAGCGCTCCACGTTCACCCTGACGCTCGACGGCTCGCAGGAGACGACCGGGCCGTAAAGCTGGCTGGAAAATGCGACGTTCAGCACGTTCTCTCCCTCGCCCGTGACCTGCGTCAGATCGATGTGCGGGTTGTAGGAGGTGCCGCTCACGCGGCTGTAGTTGCTCTGGGTGACCTCCACGGTCAGCTTCACGCCGGAGATGAGCGAGTCCAGATCGTCCATGACGATATAGCCCCGGCTCTTGAGCGTCGATTCGCCGGTGACGCTCACGGCGACGTTTTGAAACGTCTTCTCGCGGGTGAGCGTGCCGTCGGAGGCGACGAGGATGCTCCAGAAGACGACGGCCGTCAGCAGCGAGAGCGCCATGAGAAAGGCGCGGCTGCCGAGGATGCGGCTGATCGCCCTGCGCAGCTCGCGGAACGGGCCGCGGGGGGCGTCAGGCTTTTTTGTCGGTCGGCTGTTCATCACGGGCGGCTCGCCTCCTTTGCTTGAAATGGAGCAGGGACGCGGCCAGGCGGCCGTCCTTTTCGTCCTTCTTCTCGTAGATGCCCTGCAGAATCTGATGGAGGGACGCCTCGTCCAGATGCCGGACCAGATGGCCGTCCTTGGCCATGGAGATGATGCCCGTCTCCTCGGAGACGATGAACACGGTGGCATCGGAGACCTCGCTCACGCCCAGGCCCGCGCGGTGGCGGGTGCCCAGGTCGCGGCCCACGCCCGTGGTATCCGACAGGCGCAGCAGACATGCCGCGGCGACGACGCGGTCCCCGCGCACCACGACGGCGCCGTCGTGCAGGGGAGTATTCGGCTCGAAGATGTTCTCAATCAGCGGCTGGGAGATGACGCCGTCCACCATGGTGCCGGTGGAAATGACGTCGTTGAGGCGGGTCTTCTGCTCGATGACGATCAGCGCGCCCACGCGCCGGCGCGCCATATGCTCGAGCGCGAGGATCATCTCGTCGATGATCAGCTCCGTGTTGCTCAGCTCCTGCATGCGCGAGGTCGAATCAAACAGCGAGGTCGTGCCCAGCTCCTCGAGAATGCGCCGGATCTCCGGCTGGAAGAGCACGATGAGCAGCACCGGTCCCGCGTTGATCACCCAGCTGAGCAGCGCGTGGATCGTGCGCATGCCGATCAGGTCGCTGACCCAGGTCGCCGCCAGCAGGATGACGATGCCCTTGATGATCTGGGAGATGCGGGTCTGGCGGGTGTGGTTGAGCAGCGTGTAGATGATGAACGTGAGCAGCAGGATGTCCACGACATCCACCATGCGCGGCCTGTGCGTGATGTTCCACAGAATCGCGGAAATTTGTTCAGTCACCGAGCTCACAGGCGTCCCTCCGTTTACAGATCATGTCATCTTATTATACACCATCATCAACCGTTGCGACAGGGGATAACGCCTGGTTTTTGAGTAAAATTTTGCCCCGCTCAGCCGGGGCGCATGGCCCGGGGCAGAGCGGGGCAGAAAAGCTTCAGCGCATCCTCACGCGCTCACGCTGTCGGCGGTGTGCGCATGGCTGTGCTCGCGGTCAAACAGCAGGGAGATGCTCCACAGTCCGGCCGCACCGATGATGGCGTAGAGGATGCGCGAGATCATCGCGCCCTGTCCGCCGAAGAGGAAGGCAACCAGGTCGAACTGGAACAGCCCGATCAGGCCCCAGTTGATGGCGCCGATGATGACCAGCACCAGAGATAAACGATCCATGTGATCCACTCCTTTCAGGGAGCAGGATGCACCAAAGCCGCGCGGATTATTCCTCACCCGCGCGCTCTCTGCGCGCGAAGGCGAGCACCTTGCCGCCCGTGCCCGTGCCGCGCAGCGCCTGCGCCTCCCCGCGCACGTCCTGCGGCCAGGCGCGCAGCGGCGTATCGGCAATCAGCCCCTCGCGCGCACACGCGGCCACCAGCCGGATGGCGTATTCCGCCGTCATCTCCGGCGTGAATCCGAGCGAATCCGACAGACGCAGCAGCTCCTGCGCGGCCTCGCCCGTCAGACAAAGCGTGATCTTTTCCTCCAAGGAAGCGCCTCCTTCCGTGCCGCGCTCAAACGGCGTCGGCCTCTTCTCCCTCTAAAATCAGCATGTCCGAGACGCGGTCGCGCCGCGCCACGGTCACGCTGATGTCGCTGCCCACGGCGTAGCCCGCGCCCGAAAGCGCCTCACACACCGTATTATATGCCAGTTCCGGTAAATTATTGTCAGCAGAAAGGTGCGCAAGACTGACTGCACGGGTGCCTTTTTTCGCCAGCTCCAGCAGCGCCTTCGCGCAATCCGCGTTGCACAGGTGTCCGTTGCGCCCCAGAATCCGCCGGCGCAGCCGCTGGGGATACGGCCCGCGCTCCACCATCTCCACGTCGTGATTGGCCTCCAGCACCAGCGCCTGGCAGCCCGACACCGCGTCCATCCAGCCGCTGCTGATGTGGCCGATGTCCGTCGCCACGCCGCAGCGCATGCCCTGGCAGGAGAAGGCAAAGCCCACCGGCTCGTTCGCGTCGTGCGGGATGGCGAACGGGCGCACATCGACGCCGCCGATGTAGAAGTCCTCCCCGGTATAGAACGTGCGCACGCAGCGCGCCGGAATGCCCGATTCCTTCTCGAGAATCCCCTGCCAGGTGCCCTCGTTGGCGTAGACCGGCAGGCCATACTTGCGGCAGAGCACGCCCAGCCCGCGCACGTGGTCCACATGCTCGTGGGTCACCAGCACGCCGTCCAGCTCGCGCACATCCACGCCGATCTCCCGCAGCGCGGCCTCCTCGCGCGCGGCGCTCATCCCCGCGTCCACCAGCAGCCGCACGCCGCCGCAGGACAAAAAGATGCTGTTTCCGCTCGAACCGGAAAACAGCGGGCAAAGTGTCATCCGCATGCCTTTACAAAATCCTCGCTATCCGTTACAATCTTGTTGATCCTTGCACATTATAGCGCATTTCTTGCGTCAAGTCAAAGAAACCGGGGGAATCCGCATGGAAAAAAGCCGCCTTTGGGGCCGCATCATCAACAACCACCGCATCGAGCGCAGCGAGACGGTCGAGATCGAGGACGGGGACATCGAGGCCGCGTTCGTGGAGATCTGCCGCCGCTTCGACGTGCAGCGCCCGATCCAGCTTCCCAAGCACAACCGGGAGTTTGAAAAGTTCGGCCGCACGTTCTATACGAAGGAGCACTTCACCGAGCCGATCCGCTTCCAGAAGCTGGAAATCGAGCTGCTCGCGCCCGAGGGCGCCAGAAAGAGCAGCGGCCCGCGCACGCCGCTGATGGACGCGTGAGCCGCGTCACCGGGCGCTTCGCCCCCACGCCCAGCGGACGGCTGCACCTGGGCAACGTGCTGTGCGCGATGCTCGCCTACCTGAGCGCGCGCAGCGCGGGCGGGCGGTTCCTGCTGCGCATCGAGGACGTCGATATGCCCCGCTGCCCGCGCAGCCTCGCCGCGTCCTGCATCGAGGACCTGACCTGGCTCGGCTTTCGCTGGGACGAGCCGCCGCTTTTCCAGAGCGAGCGCGGAGACATCTACCAGCAGCACCTTGACCGCCTGCGCGCGATGGGCCGGGTATATCCGTGCTTTTGCACGCGCGCGCAGCTGCACGCCACGCAGGCCCCGAACCTGGGCGATCACGAGCCGGTCTATCCCGGCACCTGTGCGCGCCTGACCCCGGAGGAGATCGCCGCGCGCGAGGCGACCCGCCGCCCGGCGCTGCGCCTGCGCGTGCCGGATGAGACGGTCGGCTTCACGGACGGGCACTACGGCCCGTTTGCCGAGCAGCTCGCGCGCGACTGCGGGGACTACATCATCCGCCGCTCGGACGGCCTGTGGGGCTATCAGCTGGCGGTGGTCGTGGACGATGCGCTCTCGGGCGTCACGCAGGTGGTGCGCGGGCGGGACATTCTCTTTTCCACGCCGCGCCAGATCGAGCTCTTCCGCGCCTTTGGCTACGACGTCCCGCAGTTTTATCACATCCCGCTGCTCACGGACAGCGCAGGCCGCCGCCTCGCCAAGCGCGACCGCGACCTCGATCTGACCGCGCTGGCCAGGCGCCACACGCCGCAGGAGATCCTGGGCATGCTCGCCTTCGCCTGCGGCATCCTGCCGGAGGCCCGGCCGATGGACCTCGAGGCGCTGGTGCGCGTGTTTGACTGGGCGAAGGTGAAGACGGAGGATGTGCGGGTGACGGAGGGGTTCTGATACTCTTCTCAGATAAGACGAGCTATAAGCGCGAAGCGAAGAAGGGAGTCTGAGGGACTGTGTCCCTCAGGCATGGGTAAGGCCCCCATCGTTTCCCATCGCGAAGCGATCAAAGAAAAAAGCAGTCAGGGAGCGAAGCGATCCCTGACGGTCGATAATCGAACAGCCCGGTTCTATTTGAGAGCAGTATCATACCGCAAACGAGGCTGTCCCTTTCGGGACAGCCTCGTTTCTGTCTTTTCCTTATGCTTACAGCAGCGTCTCGATCGAGCGCAGCAGCGTGACGGCCGTGGCCGCGTTGGTCGCCGCATCGGTTTCGATCAGCGTCTTCACGCTGGTGACGATCGTCTGCACGCCCACATCCTGCGAGAGCACCAGCACGTCGTCCAGCAGCATGGTGATGGTCAGCTTGTTGGCCGCCGCGTCCGCCTCCAGCAGCGTGATGATCGAGCCGACGATCACCTTCGCGTCGGTCAGGCCTGAGGTGGTCTGCACCGGGACCTCAACCGCCGGGGCCTGCTGCTCCTGCGTGCCGCTCGTCAGGCTGCTGATCGCCGAGCGGGCATTCGCCGCGCCCTGGGCGGCGGCAGCGGTCTGCGCGGTCGCAGCGGTTTCCAGGCCGTAGTCCACGGAGAACAGCTCATACATGGATTTGTAATCCTTGAGCACGAGCAGGTACCTGCCGTCGCCGGACAGGGAAATGCTGGTGTACTCGCACGGGAGCACGACGTTGCCGTGCCAGTCCACCACGCCGTATTTGTTGTCCTCGCTGGTCGCCTTGAAGAGCAGGCCAGAGGAGCCTTCCAGGCAGTGGAAGTACTTGTAATTGACGATCGTGTCCACGTTGTCGGCGGAGAGCAGATGCATCTGATTCTCCATGTCGGTGTACAGCGCGGAGGCGCCGTACACATCCATGATCTTCTCGGAATACTTCGGCTCGCAGGTGACCTCGCCCTTCATGTTCACGAAGCCGACCTTGCCGTCGCTGAGCACGCAGAAGTAGCCTGCCGCCTCATAGCCGTCACTGCCGGTCTCCCTGTCATACGGGCCATAGTAGTTGCGGCGGACGCGGTCGAACTGCGTCGGCACGATCAGCTCGCCCTTGTCGTTGATGAGGCCGTACTTCTCGCCATTATACACCGTGGCGTAGCCGCCGTAGAACGCATCAATGGAGGAGTAGGACGGCTCCATAACGATGTTGCCCGCCGCGTCCTTGATGCCGTAGCGTCCGTTCTCGCGGTACGTGGTGTACTCCGGCGTCGCGTAGTCGCTGTCGAAGGAATACTTCACCGTGCCCAGCGCGTTGAAGTCCGCATCATAGGAGGTGATCACGCCCTTGCGGTCCTCGATGTTGATGACGTTGTACACATCGTCCGCATCCTTGTAGCCATCGCGCGCAAGCGTCCCGACGCACGCGCCCTTCGTCAGGTTGTAGATGTCCACGCTGTCGATGACAAAGTGCTTGGTGTTGTCGCTCGAAGCGGTGTAATCGTAGTCCGTGCTGCTGGTCTCGGAGATCTTGATGGCGACCACCCAGTCCTTGCTCAGGATTTCCACGACGCCGTACTGGTACGGGACGAGGAGATTGCCCTGCTCGTCGAACACGCCGAAGCTGTTCAGGCCGCCGTTCGCGAGCGCAGCGCAGACGTAGCCATACGCATACGTGAAATTGCTGCTGTACGCCTCGCCGGTTACGTCCGTGCCGTCGATGCGCAGCACGTGATAGCCGTCGTTCTGCTGCACGCGGATCAGGCTGGAATCGTAAATGAACCGACCATCGCTCATCGTGGCGATACTCGTGAACGTCACCTCAGCCAGAGCGGTGCAGGTCAGGCACAGGCAGAGCGCCAGCGCCAGAAGCAGGGAAAGCGCCTTCTTCATGGTTTTGTCCTCCTGTATTGACAGTGTGGTGTTATGTCTCCCATTATCTACAAAAATTGGAAAAAGTCAAGGAAATTTCCGCTCAATCAGCGCACATTTTCGTCAATCGAGCATTTGCAGCCAGAGGCTCTTGAGATAGTGGCTCTCGGGATAGCCCGCGAGCACGGGGTGGTCGATGTCCTGGCGGCGCAGGGTGATCACGCGCACCTGCCGGTGGAGGTCCTGCGCGGCGGAGAGCACGGTGTTCACGAACACGTCCTCGGGCATGTGATAGGAGCAGGAGTGCGTCGCCAGCACGCCGCCCGCGGGCAGCAGGCGCATCGCGGAGAGGGCGATTTCCTTGTAGCCGCGGCAGGCGTTGGCCATGTTGGCGTGGGCCTTGGTGAAGGCGGGCGGGTCGAGCACGACGACGTCATAGCGCTCCCCGGCCTTCACCTGCGCGCGCAGGTAGTCAAAGCAGTTCGCGCAGACGGCCTCCACCTGCATGCCGTTGAGCTGCGCGTTGCGGCGGATGCGGGAGACGGCGTCCTCGCTGATGTCCACGGCGGTCACCTCGCGCGCGCCGCCCGCCACGGCATTGAGCGCGAACCCGCCGATGTAGGAGAAGCAGTCGAGCACGCGGGCGCCGTTGCAGAACTGCCGCAGGAAGAGGTGGTTGTCCTTCTGGTCGAGGAAGTAGCCGGTCTTCTGCCCGCCCATGACGTCCACGGAGAGGCGGATGCCGTTCTCGCTGATGACAACCTCCTCCGGCAGCGCGCCGTGGAGCACCTTTGTGAAGCACTCCATGCCCTCCTTGCGGCGGATGGCGTCGTCATTCTGGAGCAGGAGGCACGCGGGCTGCTCAGCCGCAACGAGCGCGTCGGCGATGACCTGCGTATAGCGCTCCATGCCCAGCGCGAGGACCTGCAGCACGATCACCGGGCCGAAGCGGTCGGCGATGACGCCGGGCAGGCGGTCGGCCTCGCCGTAGATGAGGCGGCAGGAGTCGGTGCCGGGGCGCTGCATGACGAAGCGGCGGTAATCGCACGCGGCAGCGACGCGGGAGGCGATGAGCGCGTCGGTAATCTCCTCGCTGCGGTGGGTGAGCAGGCGGACGGTGATCAGCGAGCGGCTGTTGTAGAAGCCGGTACCCATGTAGCGGCCGCGGAAGTCGACGACGGTGACGAGGCCGCCGTCCTGCGGCTCGCCCTCGACGCGCTCGATCTCATTGCCGTAGACCCAGGGATGGCCCTGCAGCAGCTTTTTCTGGCGGCCGTTGATGACGTGAATGACGGGAAGCGTGTTGTCCATGAAAGAATCCCTTGCCTTATCTCAAAATTGCGAACATATTATATCATCCGCGGGAGAATGTGTAAACGGGAATGTACAGGGGAGCCGCGTTTTTTACCCTTATTTGATGATAACATTTGGCGCGGCGATCTCGGGCAGCGCATCCACCGGCACGAGCACGTGCTTCGTCCCCTTCGTATCCAGATACCCCGCCTCCGATTCCGCAAAGATCGCGCCGTCCTCCGCCGCGCGCCGCAGCGTAAAGCTGTAATCCGGGCGGCAGGAGAAGTCCTTCGCCGTCGCGGAGAGCAGCGTCCCCTCCGGGCTGATGCGCAGATGCACGACGTCATACACGCCCTTCGACTTCGACACGCCGCGCGCGTCCACGGTGACCGCCCCGCCGTCCCAGCCGAGGATCGCGCTGCTCATGATCAGCCCGTCCAGCGCAACGGTCTTCTCCCAGCGCGGCGTGCCGGTCGCGTCGATGGCGACCATCCTTCCCGTCCTGTAATCGCCGTCGTCCGCCTTCATGAAGTACGCGCCGCCCGTTCCGTCGCCGGTCAGCGCGGCATAGGTGTTGTTGAGGCCGACCGGCAGGAACGAGCGCCATCTCTCGCGCCCGTCTCCGCCGACGGACACGATAAACACGCCGTTTACGCCCTGCCGCTTATCCTCCGCGAAGACCGCGGCGAGAAAGCCGTCCCCGTCCGCGACGATGCCGCGCAGATAACCGGACACGTCCTCATCGCTTTCTACGCGCACTGCTGCGAATTCCCGGCCGTGCAGGTCGAGAAGATGCAGCGTGCCGTCCGCATAGCCCGCGACGGCCTCGCCCGCGCAGCGCAGGGATTGGAGCTGCTCATCAAGCGGGATCGGATCGGAAAAACTGTTATTGTATTTCCAGAATAACATCTGCTTATCGATCCCATTCCCGATTTCTGACCCCGTACGAAACGTACGAAAAAGTCCGATAGTTCTTCCGGGCGTTGCAAAGGGGATGAGCACATCGTTGTCTGCTGCGCGCTGCCCAACGTTGATGAAACCCTCGAAGGTATGCATTATGATGCGGTGCGCCGTTTCTCCGGCAACGGTTTCCACCCAGATATAGCGGCTGACGGGGCAGACGGCGCTGCCGTCGCTCAGCGCATAGGGCGACAGGTCGAACGCCAGCGCGCAGCCGCACAGCAGCGCGAAGCAGAGGGTGAGCAGGGCGGTGATTCGGGTTTTCATGGCGGACTCCTCCTGTTTCTCTTCTCAGATAAACGAGCTATAAGCGCGAAGCGAAGAAGGGGTCCGGGGACCCGGGAAACTCGCATAGTCGCGCCGTAAACGGCACTCCTTGCGATTTCCGACGCTCCGCCTGCCTGTTTCCCGCACCGCGGGCGGCAGGCTCCGGTCCCAGGCGGGGTTTTAGGGGCGAGGCCCCTAACGTTCCCATATCGCGAAGCGATCAAAGAAAAAGCAGTCAGGGAGCGAAGCGTTACCTGACGGTTGGAGATCGAACAGCCCGGTTTTATTTGAGAGCAGTCTGATTTCATGTTCTTTATATACAGGACGAGAGAGAACGAGAAAATGTTTCACGTTTTTTGAAAAATGTGGAAAGCCGCTCCCCGGTTGGCCGGAGAGCGGCCTTGATTGTTACTTTGCACTTTCGCCGCCGTAGACCGCCTTCGGCGACAACGGCGAATCGGGAGTTTGGAATATACGGTAAACATGAAACCGAGGAGACGTTGGGGCTTTGCCCCAAACCCCACAAGGAGCTTCGCCCCTTGACCCCACCAGGGACATTGTCCCTGGACCCTTCTTCGCTTCGCGCGGTTTTAAGCAGGCTTTCCCTTAATCCACCTCGATGAGGTTGATCATCACGACCGGGCGGCGCTTGGTGCGCTCATAGAGGAAGGAGCGCAGCTGGCCCTGAAGCTGTCCGCTGGCGACGGCCTCGCTCAGCTTCTTGCCGGAGGCCACCGTGCGCGAGACCGCGTTCGCCACGTTCTGGCGGCACGCCGCCTCGATCTTCGCGTGCTCGCTGTCGTAGAGGAAGCCCATCGCGCTGACGACCGGCTGGGCCATCATTGCGCCCGTCTTCCTGTTCACGGCCAGCGCGATGGAGACCACACCGTCGTCGGAGAGCAGCTTGCGCTCGCGCAGCACGGTGTTGTCCACCTCGCCC
>Ga0129315_1001137_pt1 | contig 12105 bp, 8 predicted proteins | sample Cm827metagenome_FD_94432 | JGI IMG/M metagenome (GOLD analysis project Ga0129315, IMG submission 94432) | Eastern black-and-white colobus group fecal microbial communities from Wisconsin, USA - Cm827 metagenome | ecosystem: Host-associated > Mammals > Digestive system > Large intestine > Fecal...
GATCTGCTTCAGGATCATAGAATGGTCCGCCTTCAACATCGATGGCAGAAACCCCTTTAAGAGGAAGCATGAGAGCAGTTTTTCCCTTTGCCTGGTTCATGCGGACTGCCAGTTCGTGACCGATCTGATGAAGCTCTTCAGAGGTGGTCCTCATGAGAGTGACCGTAGGATTGTGTTTATAGAGGTTCCTGTCCTTGAATTTTGAAGGAACTGTGTCCATTGGACCGAAGTTGACCATGTCCAGCGCACCTGCAGATACCACCTGAGGAATGCCCTTTCTTCCAGCGGCAGTGAGCCTGTCAGGTCCTGCGTTCAGGACGCCGCCAACCACCTGGTCGCACCATTCCGTGGTAGTCAGATCCAGGACACCTTTTATAAAGCCCTGATCGATAAGGGATTCCATGCATCTTCCGCCCGTTCCTGTGGCGTGGAACACAAGTACTTCATAGCCTTGTTCTTCGAGGTAAGCCTTCGCGGCCTTTATGCATGGTGTGGTCACACCGAACATGGTTGCGGCCAGAAGAGGCTTGCCGTCATTTTCAATTTCTTTGCGGTTTTCCACCATTCCGGCTATGGCATTTGCAGCATTGCTGAAAATAACCTTGGAAACATCGTTCAGTCCTTCCACATCTACGACGGAAGGCATCATGACGATATCGCTGGTCCCCACGTATGGGGAAGTGTCTCCGGAAGCCATGGTGGAGACCATTACTTTTGGCACTCCCAGAGGCAGGGCCTGCATAGCTGGTGTAGCAAGAGAAGTGCCTCCTGAACCGCCAATGGAAATGATCCCGTCAAATTTTCCCTGGGCATAAAGCTGGGGAATAAGAACCTTCGCACCTCTGGAGAGGACGTCAGTTGCAGTTGCCCGGTCCTTTCTGGCAACTATGGCCTTCATATTTTCCCCAACGGCAGATGCAATCTGATCGCTGCCGATATCAGGCTTAACTACAGGATCGAAAACGCCTGTGTTAATGCAAAGGGTGGCCAGCCCCCGTTCCTCAATGCACTCTCTGATAAATTGCAGCTCACGGCCTTTTGTATCAAAGGTGCCCACAATAGCAACAGTTTTCAAAGAATACCACCTCCTTGAATCGATATAGGTAATCATCAGCATATCTGCTCAAAGTTCCGGGACGGAACATAATGAGCAGAAATAATAATCTCCAGTCCCACTGCTCTTTGCGGAACGTTTCACAACTGCATTGTATCCCGTAAAGTACATAATAAAAATGTAATTTGAATATTGAAACTTGTGCTTATGCAATATTTTTGCTTTAAAATTGCATATAGAAATAAAAGGGGAAGGCAGGTGCTGATCAATGAGTAGATCAAATACTACAAATACAAGAGCGGATATTGTTCACAGGCTTCAGATGGAAATTAAGATCAACGGCCACATTATAGGGGTGGCTGCGGGAAGCGGGATGACGACACGCTACAGCGTAAAAGGCGGGGCGGACTTTATTCTTGCTCTCAGCGCCGGCAGGTTCAGACAGGCAGGAAGGCCGTCAATGGCAAGCTATCTGGCATACACCAACAGCAACGACACGGTTATGGATTTTGCTACAAGAGAGCTGCTGACCCTTATGGAATCAACTCCCATACTTTTTGGGATAAACGCTACAGATCCCATGATAGAACTTCCTGAATACATAGAAGAGATCAGGGGGTCAGGATTGTCGGGCCTTGTGAACTTTCCAACTGTAGGTCTGATAGACGGCAGATTCAGACAGGCTCTGGAGGGAGAGGGGATCAGCTACGACACGGAGGTGGAGGCCATAAGGATCGCCAGTGAAAAGGGAATGTTCACTCTTGCCTTCGTTTTCGACGAGAAGCAGGCAGAGAAAATGATAAATGCAGGCGCTGATATTATCTGTGCCCATCTGGGCTGGACGACGGGAGGAACGCTGGGAGCAAAAAAAGCCAGCTCTATTAAGGCCGCCTGCAGATCGGCAGACAGGATCTTCCGCATTTGCCTTGAGAAAGCCCCTGAGAAGATACGCATGATCTACGGAGGCCCCGTAAAAACCCCGGCGGACGCAGAATATTTTTACGAGAACACATCTTGCCAGGGCTTCATCGGCGGATCCTCCTTCGAAAGGATCCCCTCCGAAAAAGCTATTCTTCAGACTACCAGGTCCTTCAAGCATCCTGATGACGTGGAAAACACCAGCTCACTTAAGAGCGTACTCGAGGGTAAACCGGCAGAAAGCGATTACGCAGAATACGTTCAGGAATATATCTCTCTTCATTACCACCAGGCCATCACACTTAACGGTATGGCCGGAATACTTCACGTTTCTCCACCATATCTGGGAAGCGTGTTCAAGAAAAAGACGGGATGTAATTTCACAGAGTATCTGATCACATTTCGAATGAACAAAGCCTGCTCGATGCTGGCGAATGAGAGACTGTCCATCAGCGAGATCGCCAGGGATATCGGATATGGCGATCCTGCTCAGTTCAGCAGGATCTTCAAAAAATACAAGGGCATGTCTCCCAGGGTTTACCGTTCGGCAATGGCAGCAAAAAAAGTGTGAAAACCAATGGAGGGTATTTCACAGAAACATCATGAGACATGGAGCCGTGGATTCCTTGAAAGAAATTTTACGCTATGCTAAAATCATGCGAGAGTTTGTGTAAAAAGACAAATTTTTCAAAATTTAGGAAAGGTACAGAGCGACTTGAAGAAATTTGGCAAAAACTTTGGAATATATGTGATAATCTTCGCCCTCGTCCTGGGCACGGCGTATTTCTACAGAGGGCTGGACAACTCCAGCAAGACGAAAGAAATAAAGTTTTCCACCTTTTCCCAGCACCTTTCTGACGGCGATTACGAGAAACTTAACATCACCGACAGAAAGCTCACGGGTACAAAGGACAACGGCGACCAGGAAGTGGCCTACGCCCCTTCCGTAGTCGAGATCAGCTGGCTGGAGGACACCTACGTCTACCCGATGCTGAAGGATGGCAAGATCAAGATGGAGAGTGATCCGCCCGAGAGCGATTTCAACCTCCTGTCCATGCTGCCGACCATCATCATGATCGTTGCGCTGATCTTCCTGTTCTACTTCATGATGAGCCAGGGAGGGAACAACAAGGCCTTCCAGTTCGGGAAAAACCGGGCACGGCTCTACAAGGATAACGGCAGGAGCATAACGTTCAAGGACGTTGCGGGGCTCGATGAGGAAAAGGAAGAGCTCCAGGAGATCGTTGACTTCCTTAAGAACCCGGCGAAGTACACCAAGCTGGGCGCCAGGATCCCTAAGGGCGTGCTGCTCGTGGGAAATCCGGGAACAGGTAAGACCTATATCTCGAAGGCCACCGCCGGTGAGGCAGGTGTTCCGTTCTTCACCATATCCGGATCCGACTTCGTCGAGATGTTCGTCGGTGTCGGTGCATCCAGAGTGAGAGACCTGTTCGAGCAGGCCAAGAAGAATGCTCCTTGCATCATCTTCATCGACGAGATCGACGCCGTTGGACGAAAGAGAGGCGCGGGCCTCGGAGGCGGCAACGACGAGAGAGAGCAGACGCTGAACCAGCTGCTGGTGGAGATGGACGGATTCGACGGCAACACGGGAATAATCATCCTTGCCGCCACCAACAGACCGGACGTTCTGGACCCTGCCCTGCTCAGACCGGGCAGGTTCGACAGGCAGATCGTCATCGGCATGCCTGACGTCAAAGCAAGAGAAGAGATCTTCAAGATCCACACCAAGAACAAGCCTCTGGCCGACGACGTATCCCCTGAGATACTGGCCAAGAGGACTCCGGGATTCTCCCCTGCCGACATCGAGAACCTCGTAAACGAGGCCGCTCTCCTCACGGCGAGAAGAAACGGAACGAAGATAAGGATGGACGAGATAGAGGAGGCCACCACCAAGGTCATGGCCGGGCCTCAGAAGAAGTCCAGAGTCATATCCGAAAAGGAGAAGCGCCTGACCGCATATCACGAAGCGGGCCACGCCATCGTTATGAGATCCATTCCGGGATCCGATCCGGTACACCAGATCACCATCATCCCGAGAGGAATGGCCGGCGGCTTCACCATGTCCCTGCCTGAAGAGGACAAGTTCTTCGAGACCAGGGGCAACATGCTGAACAACATCAGGCATCTGCTGGGAGGACGTGTGGCAGAAGAACTCAAGCTGGACGACATAAGCACCGGTGCAAGCAACGACCTGGAGAGAGCTACGGCGATCGCCAGAGCCATGATCACCAAGTATGGATTCAGCACGAAGCTGGGCCCTGTAAGTTTCAGCTCCAATGACGAGGTGTTCCTCGGCAAGGACTTCTCCACGAGGCAGAACTATTCTGAGGAGATCGCCTCCGAGATCGACACAGAGATCAGGCACATCCTGGAGGAGTGCTACGCAGACACGAAAAAGATCCTCACAGAGCACGACGACAGCTTCGAAAGAGTCGCACAGGCCCTTCTCCTCGTTGAGACCCTCGACGGAGAGCAGTTCGAGGCCCTTTACAACGGTGACATCACTCCTGAAGAACTCCAGGATAAGGTCAGCAGAGAGCAGAAGGAGATCCAGGAGCGCAACGCAAAAGAGGCTGCTGAGAGCAAGCGCTTAGAGGAAGAGGAGAGAGCAAAGGCCGAGGCCAGGATGAGAGAGCTGGAGCAGGCCATGCTTGGAGAAGACGCCAATGATCAGCAAGAGCCCCCTGTTTATAAGGAGTTCCACCGGTACGGTAAGGGTGGCGAAGGCGATCAGGATAAAAAGAACGATGATAACAACACCGATCAACAGTAAGGGAGCAGTGATAGAAAATGAGAATTACCGTAGATGATTGCCTTAACCTGGACGCTTTTAACGGAGGCACAGTGGTTTCCTGCGGAAGAAAGAGCGACAGGAGAGTGCGGACCATTTCAGTCCTGGACGAAGACAATCTGGACATGGGTATCGAGAGGAACGGCCTGAAGGAGCAGATGGTGCTCACCCACTTCTGGACGTGCAAGGACGATATAGATGCTCAGATCAAGGTAGTTACAGGGCTTGGAAAAAAGTCCGTAGCGGCTCTTGTGGTGTTTCTGAACGAGGCGGGAGTGAGGAGCCTGGACGAGAGGGTGATCAGGGCCGCGGAGACGGCCGGACTTCTGGTCATCGTCATCCCGGACAACAACACCAACACATATGCCGTCACGATGGAGCAGGTGCTGGACAAGATCCTTTACGGACACAACTACAGCGACAACATCCTGAACAACACGATCTATCACCTGCTGAACTTCGAGAAGCACAGCAATTTCCAGAGTGCTCTCAAGGAAGCGGCTCTGAACAACGATTATCAGATAGTCCTCATGACCACTGAGTTCAACCCTATCCTGACTATCGAGACAAGGCACAAGCAGACCATAGACGATGCCATCAAGATCGCCAGGAAGCAGGACGTGGCTCACTCCACCATGTTCACCAGAGTGAACATACAGGACGTGATCACTTACTGGGGCACTATCGAGATAAAGGGCGAGAAGCACCTCCTCATGATCGTGGACAACGAGGACAACTACACCGCCATGGAGATGAAGAAGCTCGCCGAGATCATCGAGCTCGCCATGGGAATGTGGAAGTACACGCCTGAGAGGGATTCCAGGTCCGAGTTCATCAAATCCGCCATCAGGGGCGATCTTGCCTTCTGCCACACCCTGGCAGACGAGGCCGGCCTCAAGAACAAGCAGTTCATCAGCGTGTTCTACGCTTCCGGCATCAGCAATCCTGAGTCCCAGGACATCATCGAGAACTTCAAGGAGGAGTACAACTTCGGTCTCCTTCCGTTCATAGAGGACAACGAGTATTACGGGATGATCTACACGGATAATTCCGTGGAAAAGGGAGTGACCCTCAAGAACGCCGCTCTGAAGATGTATGAGAAGCTGAAGGACGGCCGCAAGGACGTGAGGATCTTCCACTCAACAGGCCTCGAGGATCTGGACAACGCCATCGAGGGCTTCAGGATCATCAGCGAGACTTACGAGGACGTCGAGATCGTGTTCCCTTACAAGAGGGTGTTCACCAAGTACGAGATGTCCATGGTGAGCAATTGCATCAACCTTCAGGTCCAGAATTCCAGCCTCAAGAAGGTTTATCTGGATCTGCTCGAGCCATTTGAGAAAGAGGTGTCGGTGAACAAGGGCAGGCTCCTCCTGGATACCCTTGAGACCTTCGTGCTGGATGCCAGCATGAACAGCAACAAGACCTCAGAGTTCATGAACATCCACAACAACACCGTTCAGTACAGGCTCAAGAGGATCAACGAGCTTCTGGGAGCCGAGATCACAGGAAACAGGATAATACCGGGCCTGACCATCGCGCTGGCCCTGAGGCGTCTGGAGGACAAGTAATGCTGCTGGCCATAGATATAGGCAACACCAATGTCGTGCTGGGAGTATTCAACGGAGACCGGATGATAACCAGCCTGAGACTTGCCACGGATCTTGGCCGCAGTGCAGACGAGTACGGTATTACAATAGATCAGATGTTCAGGCACGAAGGGATAGACCCGGGTGATATCGACGACGTGATCATCTCGACCGTAGTGCCATCCCTGCTATTCACCATGCAGCACATGTGCCTGAAGTATTTCGACTGCACACCCCTTGTGGTGGAGACCGGCATCAAGACCGGCCTCAGGATAAAGACCGACGACCCGAGACAGATAGGATCCGACAGGATCGTAAACGCTGTTGCCGCACACAGTAAATACAAATGCCCCCTTGTGGTAATCGATTTCGGAACGGCCACGACCTTCTGCGCAATAACCGAAGACGGGGACTACCTGGGAGGCACAATCGCTCCCGGGATAAAGATATCGGCTTCCGCTCTTTTCGAGAAGACGGCGAAGCTGCCGAACGTGGATCTGGAACGCCCTGGAAAGACCATATGCAAGAACACGATCCAGAGCATCCAGTCCGGCCTCATCTACGGACACATGGGACTCACCAACTACGTGGTGGAAAACATGAAGAAGGAGATGGCGGAGGACTACGGAGTGGATCCGGAGAAGATAAAAGTCGTTGCCACGGGAGGACTTGCCACCATGGTGAAGAGCGATATCGACTGCATAGACTTCATCGAGAAACGCCTCACACTGGACGGCCTGGTGATCCTGTACAACAAGAACAGAAAAAACAGAAAGAAAAAAATATGACAGAGCTCAACCTTTACGGTAACCGGCTCTCCGGCCCTTTTTTGCTGGCCCCCCTGGCAGGGGTAACAGACGCAGTGATGCGCAGGCTCTGCTTCCGCCAGGGCGCATCTCTCGCCTATACAGAGATGGTCAGTGGAAAGGGCCTGTATTATGGTGACAGAAAGACGGAGTCCCTATTGTATATCCCTGAGGATTCCGGGCCGGTATCCATACAGATATTCGGCAGCGATCCCGGGATAATGGGATGCGCCGCGGAGATGCTGGCCGGGAGGCCGAACATCTCACTTAACATAAACATGGGCTGTCCCGTACCCAAGGTGGTAAAAAACGGTGACGGTTCAGCACTCATGAAGGATCCAGACAGGGTGTATGACGTCGTGAGGGCCGTGGTGGAAAAAGCCGGAAAACCTGTTTCGGTGAAGTTCCGCAAGGGCTTCGATGATCAGCACGTAAACGCCGTCGAGGTGGCAAAGGCCTGCCAGGCGGCAGGAGCCTCTGCCGTGATCGTTCACGGGAGAACCAGAGAACAGTACTACAGTGGAAAGGCGGACTGGGGTATAATAAAGGCCGTGAAGGAAGCCGTGTCCATCCCGGTGGTGGGCAATGGGGATGTATTTACCGCCGGAGACGGGATCCGGATGATGGAGGAGACGGGCTGCGACCTGGTAATGGTGGCCCGCGGAGCACAGGGAAACCCCTGGATCTTCAGAGAGCTGATGGCTGCCTGGAGAGGGGATCCGGTGCCTCCGAGACCTGACCAGAAAGAGATCTCCGCCATGATGACAGAACATCTGGATCAGCTCATCCAGCTGAAGGGCGAGTACTCGGCAGTGCGGGAGATGAGAAAACACATCGCCTGGTACACGAAAGGCCAGAGAAACGGCTCGGCAATGAGGAGGGCTGTGAATCAGATCGAGAGCGCCGCCCAGATGAGAGAGGCCATAAAGTTTGAAGAATAGATACAGAAACAGAAAATTCAAAATACTTTTCCTGGGAGTAATGCTGGTGACCGTCGCCGTTTTCATGTCCGGCTGCACCACCTTCGACAATTTCAGGAGGACCTTCATTTCAAAGGATGTGGAGAAGGACGCAGGGACCATCTACATCGGCGTCTACGAGCCGCAGACCGGAGACCAGAGCGAGGTCGGCAAGAACGAGATCAAGGGCATAGAGCTGGCGCACAGCATGTACGACAACGTGGCCGGCGCCAACGTCGAGCTGGTCTACGCGGACACGCAGTCCAACACCAACACGGCGAAGACAGCGATACAGACCCTCATCAAGATGAAGCCGGTGGTCATAATCGGCGGGGCAGGAGAGGCTTCGTCCATGATCGCCGGGCCGTACATCCAGAAGGCCCAGATCCCTACCATCACGCCTTCCGCAAGCAACCCTCTGATCACAGAGGGGAACCCTTATTATTTCAGGGTGTGCATGACCAGCTACCAGACCGGTGCGGGCATGGCGGAGTACGCCGTCAGCGCGGACGGCCTCGGTTCACAGCACGTGGGCATCGTGAGCATACAGAACGACAGCTCCGTTGCAGCTGCAGTAAAAGGCTTCAGAGAAAAGACTGACGAGCTTGACGGGGACGATAACTATGTCGTGATGAACACCACTGTCTCCGCCGAAAAGCCACAGATAAGCAAGCTGATCAAGAAGATAAAAAAGTCCAAGGTGGACGTGGTATATCTGCCGGTTGGAGCTGCGGCCGCAGACCGTCTGTTCACGCAGATCGAGAAGGAGGGGATGACGAACATCACGTTCCTGGGGAACAGGGACTGGTCATCCCAGGATTTCATCTCCATGATGAAAAAGCATCCCGACATCAGGATCGCCTTCCCTTCAGATACTGTGGTGCAGACCAACAACTCCACCACGGGTACTGTAACTGCCGAGACGCAGAAGTTCCTCATCGAGTACGCCAGCAAATACGGCGACGACGATATCCCGACAGATGAGGCGGCCGAGGGTTACGATGCCTACCTGCTGGCGATGAACGCTATCAATGCTTCCAGGAGCATGAAGGGCAAGGACGTAAGAGATGCCCTGGCATCCCTGGACAACGTGCGCTGTGCCACCGGAGTATTCACATTTGACGAGAACGGCAACCCTGTGAGGAGGGTGAACGTCTGCACAATAAAGAACGGGCAGATAGTATCCGCCTACGTTACGGACACCACCACACAGGCTCAGAACATTCAGAAGATAGGCTGATCTTTTCAGGAAAAACATATTCATATTAATTCATCGTTCCGATTGAAACGCCGGTAAGGGTTATGCCGACGGGTCAATATAAAGGTTATTGCTGGTTGGGAAGGCTGTATACGCCTTCGGTGTGCATTGCACGCATTTCTATTAGGAGGATGTATGGATTATTTAGAAGTGCTTGACGGTATGAAAGGAGAAATGCTTGAGACCCTTCAGGATCTCATCCGCATCGACAGCGTCCAGACCCCGGAAGTCAAGGGCGAGGACGGGGCTGTCTACCCTTTCGGAAAAGGTATTCAGAACGCTTACGAGTATACTTTGAAGGCCGGCAGGGACATGGGCTTTGAGACCGTGAACTACGACAACTATGGCGGTCACATCGAATTGAAGGGCGAGGATCCTGAACACTCGGAGACTTTCGGCATAACCGTCCACCTGGACGAAGTGCCTGTAGGAGAAGGCTGGGAGACAGATCCTTTTGATCCTATCGTCAAGGACGGATGGATCTACGGCAGAGGTACCTCGGACGACAAGGGCCCAACAGTTGCTGCTCTCTACGCCATGAAGGCTATCAAGGAGTCCGGACTGCCTCTTAAGAAAAACGTGAGGATGATCGTCGGCCTTGACGAGGAGACCGAGAAGAACGGAATGGTATATTACAAGGAGCACGCAGACAAGCTCCCTGAGCTGGGCATCACCCCGGACGGAGATTTCCCGGTAGTACAGGGAGAGATGGGCATCCTTGTATTCGATATAGTGAGAAAGCTTTCTGGCGGAAATAAGTATGATGGCCTGGCTCTCAAGAGTCTCAAGTCCGGAGTGGCATACAACCTCGTTTCCCCTGAGGCAAAGGCAGTGCTCCACAGCGACAGCGCCGCAGAGTACGACGCCATCATCAAGAAGGCTGAAGCCTTTTCCAGAGAAACGGGATACACGGTAGAGGCTAAGAAGTCCGGGAAAAACCTCAATGTTGTCAGCAGAGGTGTCCAGGCTCACGGAGCAAGACCGCATGAGGGGCTGAACGCCATCAGCATCATCATGGAGTTCTTCGGCGGACTGGAATTCGCAGATCCTGGAGTAAATGAGTTCGTAGAGTACTACAACAAGTACATCGGATTCGACCTGAAGGGCGGAAAGATGGGGCCTGTCCTAACCGACGAGCCGTCCGGTGACCTGATCTTCAACGTGGGACTGGCGAGTGCTGACGAGGAGGTGATCTCCGTCACCGTGAACGTGCGTTACCCTGTTACCCGCAAGGGCGAGGATTTCTACGACGTGGTGGAGAAGACCATGGATGGCACCGAGCTCGGCATAGTAAAGGTAATGGAGGAGAACCCTGTATATCTGCCGGATGATTCCCCGCTGGTGATCAATCTGATGGAGTCATACGTTGAGGAGACCGGAGACGACAAGACGAAGCCTCTGGTACTGGGAGGCGGCACGTACGCCAAGCTGATCCCAGGCACTCTGGCATTTGGAGCGATGTTCCCGGGCAGAGAGGACAGGATGCACCAGGCCAACGAGAGGATGCTCCTCGAGGACTTCTACAAGGCAGCCAGGATCTACGCAAGAGCCATTTACAAGATCTGCTGTCAGTAGTCTTGACGTGGTACAGGTGAAGTAGTATCATCTTTCCGACAAGTAAATCTGTTTCAGGGCGTGGTGCAAGTCCACACCGGCGGTGATAGGTGAGAAGCCTTAAGTCCGCGAGCATTTGCAGAACCAGTGAGAATCTGGTACCGACGGTAACAGTCCGGATGAAAGAAACATTTACAAATTATGTATTTTGATTTGTAGAGACGGCCTTGTATTTTATGCGAGGCCGTTTGTTAATGCCTGACAGATTCCAACTGCGATGAGCTGTGGCCGGGTCGCCGGTTGCGCAGCGAGAAAAACTTTTTTCCAGGAGGAATATGTTATGAGAAGAAGTAATTTCAACACGAGCACATTGGTCAAGATGGCACTGATGACAGCCCTTTCGCTGGTGATGCTGCTAATCAGGATCCCGTTCCCGCCGGCACCTTTCCTGGTGTACGATCCGGCGGACATCCCGATCTACATCACGGCCTTCGCCTTCGGCCCTGTGGCCGGCCTGGCTGTGACCTTCGTGGTCAGCTTCATCCAGGCCTTCCTGATGGGAGGAGACGGGATCTACGGGTTCCTGATGCACTTCATTGCGACGGGAGCCTTTGCGGTGATAGCCGGAGCTATCTACAAGAGGAACAAGACCAGGAAGACCGCCATCGTTTCCATCATAGTGGGCATCCTGGTGATGACGGCCATCATGTGCGCCATGAACCTGGTGATCACGCCGATATATATGGGGGCTCCGAGATCAGCCGTGGCGGCAATGATCGTTCCGATCGTGCTTCCGTTCAACCTGCTCAAGGGTGGCCTGAACGGTGCGGTGACCTTCGTGCTGTACAAGAGAATTTCGGGAATTTTACACAGTGAGGGAAGAGGACACAAAGCAGAGAGTTCTGAGAGCTCAAAATGAAGAAGATACTAAGCGCATAGCAATGGACATCGCCGGCAGACTTCATGCCGGCGATGTTGTTGCGCTTATAGGAGACCTGGGAACAGGAAAAACCACGTTTACGAAGTATCTCGCCCAGGGCCTTGGTATCACGGAGAATATCAACAGCCCTACTTTTAATATAGTAAAAGAGCACTACGGAGGGCGTCTTCCTCTGTACCATTTTGATGTGTATCGCCTGGGCAGCTGCCAGGAAC
>Ga0129315_1001144_pt1 | contig 12009 bp, 9 predicted proteins | sample Cm827metagenome_FD_94432 | JGI IMG/M metagenome (GOLD analysis project Ga0129315, IMG submission 94432) | Eastern black-and-white colobus group fecal microbial communities from Wisconsin, USA - Cm827 metagenome | ecosystem: Host-associated > Mammals > Digestive system > Large intestine > Fecal...
GAACACGGCATCGGCCACGCCAAGCGCGCGTTCCTTCAGGAGAGCGTGGGCGAGACGCAGGTGGAGCTCATGCGCGGCATCAAGGCGGCGTTTGACCCCAACGGCATCCTCAACCCGGGCAAGGTGGTGTAAACGTGGTCGCGATCGAAATCCCCTATGGCAGGGGAAAGCAGATTGCGCATATCCCGCAGGGGCGGCTGAACGCGGTGCTTGCGCCGCGCCACACCGCCCCCTCCGGGGAGGCGCAGGAGGAGATCGTCCGCCGCGCGCTGGCATCGCCCATCAGCTCGCCGGGGCTTGCCTCGCTGGCGAAGGGGAAGCGGCGCGTGCTGATCATCACCAGCGACCACACGCGCCCCGTGCCCAGCCGCATCACGATGCCGCAGCTGCTTGCGCAGGTGCGCGCGGGCAACCCGCAGGCCGAGATCACGATCCTCATCGCTACGGGCATGCACCGGCCGACGACGCAGGCGGAGCTGCTCGACCGCTTTGGTGAGGAAATCGTCTCCCATGAGCGCATCGTCGTGCACCGCGCGCAGGCGGACGAGGACATGGCCTTCTTCGGCACGCTGCCCTCCGGCGGCGAGCTCTGGCTCAACCGCCTGGTGAAGGAGAGCGACTTGGTGCTCTCCGAGGGCTTCATCGAGCCGCACTTCTTCGCGGGCTTTTCCGGCGGGCGCAAGAGCATTCTGCCGGGCGTGGCTTCGCGCAAGACCGTGCTCTACAACCACAACGCGCGCTTCATCGCCGACCCGCATGCGCGTCAGGGCGAATTGACGGACAACCCGATTCACCGGGACATGCTCTACGCGGCGCAGCAGGCGAAGCTGGCGTTCATCCTCAACGTGATTCTCGACGGGGACAAGCGCGTGGTCGCCGCGGTGGCGGGCGACAGTGAGCTGGCGCACCGCGAGGGCTGCCGCCTGAGCGCGGAGATGACCCGCGTGACGCCGGTCGTCTCCGACATCGCGATCACCTCCAACGGCGGCTATCCGCTCGATCAGAACGTCTATCAGTCCGTGAAGGGCATGACGGCGGCGGAGGCCTGCGTGCGCGAGGGCGGCGCGATCATCATGTGTGCGGCGCTGGGTGACGGGCATGGCGGCGAGGCGTTCTACCGCTGGTTTGCCGATCGTCCGGACGCGGCGTCCGTCGCGCGCGACATCGAGAGCGTGCCCCCGGAGCGCACGCACATGGACCAGTGGGAGGCGCAGATTCTGGCGCGCGTGATGGGCAGTGCGACCTGCTTCATGGTCACGGGCGAGGAAAACCGGGCGCTCGTGGAGAGCATGCATTTTCGCTGGGCGGCGGATGTGGACAGCGCGCTCGCGCAGGCCACGGCGCTGCTTGGCGAGGATTCGACGGTGACGGTGATTCCGGACGGCGTGGGGGTGATCGTGTGAGGTACCTGCTGGGCGTGGACTTCGGCGGCAGCTCGTCCAAAGCGACGCTGCTTGGCGAGGACGGCCGCGTTGCCGCGACGGCGACGTGCGAATACCCGACCTATTACCCGCAGAGCGGCTGGGCGGAGCAGAATCCCGAGGACAGCTGGAACGCGTTCGTCTCCAACGTGCGCGAGCTGCTTGAGAAAAGCGGCGCCGCGCCGGAGGACATCGCCGCCGTCGCACTCGACGCGGCGACGCACACGGCCGTGCTGCTTGACGCGCAGGACCGACCCGTGCGCAACGCGATCTACTGGACGGACACCCGCGCCAGCGCCGAGGCCGACGAGCTGCGCGCGCGCTGCGGGGAGGAGATCACGCGGCTGTCGTTCAACAGCGTGTCGAGCCTGTGGACGCTGCCGCAGCTGCTCTGGCTCTCCCACCATGAGCCGGAAACCCTCGCGCGCACGAAAAAGATCATGGCGGTCAAGGACTACATCCGCTACCGCCTGACCGGCGACTTTGTGACCGACGACATCGAGGCCATGGGCTTCATGCTGCTCGACGCGAACCGCAACGCATGGAGCGAAGAGCTGTGCGCGCTGGCGGGCGTGGCGGCGGACAGGCTGCCGCCGCTCGTGCGGCCGACGCAGCGCCTCTCCCCGATCCGCGAGGAGGCGGCGCGGGAGACGGGCCTTCGCCGGGACACCCTCGTCATCGCGGGCACGACCGACACGGTCATGGAGGTCTACGCCGCCGGGGCGATTGCACCGGGGCAGGCGACCGTCAAGCTGGCGACGGCCGGACGCATCTGCGCCGTGACCGAGCGCGCGGTCGTCGATCCGTGTCTGGTGACCTACCGCCACGTCATCGACGGGCTGTGGTATCCCGGCACGGCGACCAAGTCCTGCGCGGCGAGCAACCGCTGGTACCGCGACACGTTCGGCGGCGACTACGCGCAGATGAGCGCTGCCGCGGCGGACGTCGCGCGGGGCAGCGACGGACTGTTCTTCCACCCGTATCTTCAGGGCGAGATTACGCCGTACCGCGACGACAAGCTGCGCGCCTCGTTCGTCGGCGCGACGGGTCACCACACGAAGGCGCATTTCAACCGCGCCGTGCTGGAGGGCATCGCCTATTCGATGAAGGACTGCTACCGCGAGCTTGAGCGCCTGGGCATCGCCCCGGGCGAGGCCGTGCTCATCGGCGGCGGCGCGAAGGCCCCGCTCTGGCGGCAGATCATGGCCGACATGCTCGGCATTCCGCTGCGCACCGTCTCCGACGTGGATTCCTCGCTGGGCAGCGCGATGCTCGCCGGTGTGGCCGCCGGGGTGTTCGCGGACCATCGGGACGCGGCGGCGCGCTGCGTGCGCATTCAGGACGAGATCGCGCCCGATCCGGAGGGCGTGGCGTACTATGAACGGGGCTTCGGGCTCTACCGCCAGATTCAGGCGGCGCTCGCGCCCATCTATCATCAGCTATGAGGATACTGTGTCTGGTCAAGCAGGTGCCCGACTCCCTCGAGGTGCGCATGGGCAGCGACCTGACGCTCGAGCGCGAGTTCGTGGCGCAGGTGCTCAACCCTGCGGACGAGTCCGCCGTCGAGCTGGCGCTGCGCCTGCGCGACGCGCACGGTGGCGAGGTGACCGCGCTGAGCATGGGACCTGCGCGCGCCGAGGGCACGCTGCGCGAGCTGATTTCGCGCGGCGTCGATCATGCGGCGCTGCTGTGCGACCCCGCCTGCGTCGGCTCCGACACGCTGGCGACCGCCCGCGCGCTGAGCGCCGCGGCCAAGGCGCTGGGGCCGTTTGATCTGCTGCTCTTTGGGCGGCGCGCGGCTGACGGCGAGACCGGCCAGGTCGGCGCGATGACCGCGGCGCTGCTGGGCATCCCGTGCGTTGTCCACGCGACGGACGCTGAAATCGAGGGGGACGTGCTGACGGCGTCGCAGCTCACGGAGGCGGGCACGGTCCGCTGGCGGGCGAAGCTGCCCGCGGCGCTGACGCTGTGCGAGTGGAGCTATCCGCTGCGCCTGCCGACGCTCTCCGGGCTGCGCAGGGCCAAAAACGCGCCGGTTGCACATCTGACACACGAGGACATCGCGCTTTCGCGGGAGGACTGCGGGCTTCGCGGCTCGCCCACGCGCGTCACGCATGTGAGCGCCCGGCCCTCCGGCGTGCGCCACACCGTGTGGTTCAGCGCGCAGGAGGCGGCCGAGACGGCCGCACACTGCCTGGAGGAGGTGAAGCCGTGACCACCGTCGTGTACTGCGAGGCGGGGCACCGCCATGCGCTCGAGCTGATCGCGAAGGCGCGGACGCTCTCCTCCGAGGTGATCGCCCTGTGCGAGGACGAGGCCGCGTGCGGCGCGTGCCTGGCGGCAGGCGCGGACAGGGCGGCGCTGCTGCCGCTCGCCCCGGATGACTGCGCGCAGGGCGACCTCGCCGCGGCGGCGCTGGCCCGGCTGGCTCCGGACAGCGTGCTCTTTCCGGCGACGGTGCGCGGGCGGTTCCTCTCCGGCTGGGCCGCGGCGCGGCTCCAAACGGGCCTGACCGCCGACTGCACCGCGCTCGGCGTGACGCAGGACGGCCTGCTGCTGCAAAGCCGCCCGGCATTCGGCGGCAACCTGACCGCCGACATCCTCTGCCGCGAAAAGAGGCCACAGATGGCCAGCGTGCGCCCGGGCGTCTTCCCGATGCCGGAGACGGAAGGAAACGTGCCCGCGGCGCCCATAGAGAAGCTCGACGTGCGCCCGCTGCGCGATTACCTGATCCGCGAGGGCTTCATCCCGGCACAGAACGCCGTCTCGCTGCAGGACGCGCAGGTCATCGTCGCGGGCGGCAAGGGCGTGGGCAGCCGCAAGGGCTTTGACAAGCTGTTCCGCCTCGCGGCGCTGCTGGGCGGCGCCGTCGGCGCGACGCGAAGCGCCGTGGACGCGGGCTACATCGGCTATGCGCATCAGATCGGCCAGACGGGCGTCACCGTGCGCCCGAGGCTCTACATCGTCTTCGGCGCGTCCGGCGCGATTCAGCACACCGTCGGCATGAGCGCCGCGAAGACCGTCATCGCCGTCAATCGCGACCGGCTTGCCCCCATCTTCCGCTGCGCGGACTACGGCGTGGCGGCGGACTGGGAGGAGACGATCGACGTCATGATTTCGGAGCTGAGTGAACAGGCATAAAGGAGGAAAACCGGTATGAACTTCAAAAAGACGTATACCCCCGCCAACGGCTATACGCCGCTGTGCAAAATCGGCGAGTGCTCGCTCAAGGACCTCGAGTTCGGCATCATCGAGCTGCGCCCCGGCCAGACGCTCACCTATGACACGAAGGACCGCGAGACGGCGTTCGTCATGCTCTGGGGCACCGCGGGCTTCACGGCGAACGGCAAGGATTACGGCCGTCTCGGCGTGCGCGCGAACGTGTTTGCCAGCCCGAAGGCGGAGTGCTTCTACGCCGGGCGCGGCGCGAAGGTGGAGATCGCCAGCGTGCACAACTGCAAGATCGCCGTCTGCGCGACGCCCATCGACGTGGACACCGAGCCGCAGGCGATCCGTCAGGCCGACGTGCGCGTGACGCGCCTGGGCGTCAAGCCCTGGGAGCGCGACACGAGCTTCATCGTGGACGGCACGACGAACGCGAAGAAGCTGACCATCGGCGAGGCGTACATCACGCCGGGCAACTGGGCGGGCTTCCCGCCGCACAAGCACGACACGGACAACATGCCCTCCGAGTGCGTCGCCGAGGAGATCTACTATTTCCTGTTCGATCCGCAGCAGGGCTTCGGCGTGCAGTGCCTCTACACCGCGGACGGCGAGATCGACGAGGCCTACCGCGTGAAGAACGACGAGCTGGTCGAGTTCCCGTACGGCTACCACACGACGGTCGGCGCGCCGGGCTACAACACCTACTTCCTGTGGCTGATGGCGGGCCAGCATCAGGGCTTCTGCCGGGTAAACGACCCGCAGCACGCCTGGGTCGCCGCGGTCGAGAACATGGTGAAGAAGCTGTAAACCTATCAACAGAAAACAGGCCATCGGCGTGAAGCACCCATGGCCTGTTTTTCTGTCATCCCGGCAGCTTCTCCGCCTGTGCGCCGGCCTTCCACTCCCAGCGCACGGGGATGTCCGCCTCCGAAAAGCTCAGCGGCAGCCGGATCGTCACGCGGGTGCCCTGCCCCGGCGCGCTCTGCACGTCCATGGACGCCGCGTCGCCATAGATGAGGTGCATCCGGTCGAGCACGTTGCGCACGCCCAGCGACGTGCGGGTGTCCCCCTCCGGCGGCGAGGCCACGCGCCCCAGCACCCGGTCGATCATCTCCTGCGTCATGCCGCGGCCGTTGTCCTCGATCGTCACGCGCAGCGAGCCGTCCTCCGCCTGCGCGCGGATCGCAATGTGCGCGCCCGAAAGCCCGCCGCCGTGCACCAGCGCGTTCTCCAGCAGCGGCTGGATCATCATCGTCGGCAGGTAGGCGCCCTGCGCCGCGCGCGCGATCTCAAAGTCGGCGTGCAGGGAGCTGCCGTAGATGCAGCGGTAGATGTCCGCGTACTGCTGCAGGCTGGAGAACTCCTCCTCCACCGTGACGAACTTCTTGCGCATGGCCTCCGCATTCTGGCGGAAGTACGCGGAGAGCATCACGATCATGTCGCTCATCTCGTCGTTGCCGTCGATCTTCGCCAGCGCGTTGAGCGTCTCCAGCGCGTTGTAGATGAAGTGCGGGTTGACCTGCCAGTGCAGGAAGCGGTATTCGTAGGCGAGATTCTGAACCTGCGCGAGCCGCTTGCTGTTTTCCTCCTCGACCAGCTTCTGCACCAGCTCGCGCGTCTTGGCGGTCATGCGGTTGAACTGCCCCGTCAGCACGCCGATCTCGTCGCGGCTCTGCACCGGGGTGCTCACGTCCAGCTCGCCCGCCTCGACCCGGCGCATGGAGTCCACCAGGCGGCGGATCTGCCCGGTCATCTGCCCGCTGACGGCGATGGAGATGATCAGCCCGAAGAGCACGCCCAGCAGCGCCGCGACCACGCCGCTGCGCAGGATGGAGGCCTGCAGCGCCTCCACGCTCTTCATCGGCAGGAAGCCGACGGCCGTGAAGCCCTGCTTTTTGAGGCGGCAGACGGCGTAGGCCGTGTCGCCCACCTGCGCGGTGCGCTGATCGCCGGTGAGCAGCGCCTGCGCGGCCCCGGCCAGCAGCGGGGCGTTCTCCCCGCCGCCGACGATCATGTGTCCGTCCTCGCTGAAGAAGAGCACGGAGCAGCCCAGCTGGCCGTTGTAGCTGCCCATGCTGACCAGCTCGCCCTGCTTCATGCGCGCGCACATCTTGCCGACGCGGCGCAGCGGCGAGGTGTCGTACACGTCGCGCAGCAGCCAGACGTCGCCGCTCTCCGTGCGCACCCACTGCGTCTGTCCGTAGCGGTTCTCCTGATATGCCGGATCGGAGAGCAGCGCGCTGCTCTGCGCGGACGCGCTCGAGGAGAGGAAATCGCTGCTGACGATGATGCCGCTGTCCAGCCGCACGGCGACGTGGTCGTACGTCGCGTGCAGGTCGATCATCTTGCTCAGGCAGTAGACGAGGTTGATGCGGTCCTGCTCGTTGAGCGCGCTCTCGCCGCTCATGCGGCCCATCTGCCGGGCGGAGCCGGAGCTGACGCTCATGGAATAGAGGTGGCTTTCGGCGCTCTGTACGGCGTTGGTGAAGTTGATGAGCACCTGCTCGGTCAGCTGCACGAGGCTGGCCGTGCTCGTCCCCAGCACCTGGCGCGAGGCCGTCGCGGTGATCATCGCGGTGATGGCGACGACGACGAGCAGCACGATGCCCAGGTGCGTGATGAGCAGCTTGATGCGATAGGGGAGGTCGAAGAACTTCCGGACGAATGCCTTCATGGCTGTCACCGCCTGACTGCTTGATGGGGTGGATTTCGACAAAGGGGCGGGAAATTCCTTGGACGAATGGAAAAACCGCCGCGCGTGTGCGCGGCGGGGAAGGGTACGTATGCCGATTGCAAAGGAATTCCTGCCTCGCAAATCCAACCCGTTTCAATCGTAGGCTGCTTCGCAGCCTGCTCTGAAACTACGTTTTTCTGAAGAGCTTTGGGGCTGCCGCCCCAAACCCTGCCTGGGGTTCCACCCCAGACCCCGCAAGGGGCTTAGCCCCTTGACCCTTCTTCGCTTCGCGCGCTCCAAAGCATTTGGCAAAAAATCGTTCAGCCCTTCACGGCGCCCGCGGTGATGCCGCTGATGATGTAGCGCTGGCAGCTCAGGTAGAGCGCCAGAATCGGGATCATCGCCAGGATGAAGAACGCAAACGCCTCGTTCAGCTCCGTGGTCTTGCCGTTGAAGTACTGGATCTGCGCGAGCGTCAGCGTCTTCGACTCCTTCTCGCGCAGCAGGATGATCGCGGTGGAATAGTCGTTCCAGATAAAGAGCGTGTTGAGCACCAGCTGCGTCGTGTTGATCGGCGTCATCAGCGGGAAGACGATCTTCCAGAACAGCTGGAAGCGGTTGCAGCCGTCGATGGAGGCAGCCTGCTCCAGCTCGCGCGGCACCGTCTTGACAAAGCCCGTGATCGCCGTCAGGCTGATGGAAATTTGAAGTCCCGCGCGGGCGATGATGAAGCCGATGTTTGTGCTCACCAGGCCGGCGTTGTACCAGTTGAGGTACAGCGGCAGCACGAAGCACTGGAACGGCACCAGCAGGCCCAGCGTCAGCACGGCGTAGAGCACCTTGTAGGCGCGCAGGTGGTCAAAGCGCGCGAGCACCCACGCCGCCATCGACGTGCAGGCCATCAGGATCAGCACGCAGGGAATCGTGTTGACCAGGCTGTTGCGCAGGCCGATGCCAAAGAGCGGGTTCTCGAAGATCACGCGCCGGAAGTTCTCGAGCGTCGGGTTCCTGGTGAACGCCAGACGGTTGGACGTGATCTCCGTGGCGGGCTTGAACGCGTAGAGGATGGCGACGTAGAACGGCGCCAGCACCACGACCACGCACAGGCAGACGAACAGCTTGCGGATGCGCTCGTTGCGCACCTTGCGCCGGTGGGTCTTCGTGTTGGGATTGAAGGCATGCAGCTTCTCTTCCATTACGCCTCAACCTCCATTCTGCGCAGCACGCGCGTGACGATCTGCGTGAGCACGATCAGGATGATCGTCAGGATGATGGCGGCCGCCTGGCCGAGGCTCGCCTTGTTGTTGGCGAAGATCGACTGGTAGATGTACATGGCGGTCGTCTGGCCCTCCTGCATGTTCTGCGCGACGACGGAGGGCAGATCGAACGTGCGCAGGCCCCAGGCCAGCAGCAGCGTCACGTTGGTGGTGAAGGCGGGCACGATGTTGGGAATCGTGATATAGATGAACTGCTGCCAGGCGTTCGCGCCCTCGACGGTGGCGGCCTCGTAATAGTCCTTGGGAACGGTCTGCAGCGCCGCGATGAAGATGAGCATCGCGTAGCCCATGTCGCGCCAGGAGGCCATCAGGGCCATCGCGGGGACGATCTGGTTCGGCAGACCCAGCGGGCTGACCAGCCCGGTCAGCGTGCCGTAGATGTCGGTATAAACGTAGCTCCAGATGATCGCGCCGGCGGTTACCGACGTGGTGAACGGCAGGAAGAAGATCGTACGGCACACGTTGTTGAAGCTCGACGCCTTGTGGATGAGCAGCGCCAGCCCGAAGCCGAAGAGCATCGAGAGGAACATGTACTGCAGCGTGAAGGAGAAGGTGACCTTCAGGGACATGCGGAAGTACTTGTTGCCCAGCAGGTATTTGTAGTTGGCCAGGCCGTTGTAGGGGTGGTTCGTGCTGACAATGCTCTTCCAGCTCGTGAAGGAATAGGGGATGCCCTGAATGACGGGGATCAGCACGACGATGGAAAACAGCAGGATGGTGGGCAGCAGAAAGCAAAGGTTGCCCAGGTGCGTTTTGGCGCCGAGACCGGCCTTCAGTTTCCGGGAGGGAAGGGTGTTTGTCATGGCTTGACACTCCAATCATGCCGGAGGATAAAGGCACGGCTGACTGCCGCTGCGGACAGCCAGCCGTGCCGGTGATTCAGCTGTGTGTGCGGGGAACGCTCGCCTTAGAGCGCGGCCTGAGCGATTTCCTCGTCGAAGAGCTCCTGCATGTAGGACAGGCAGGTCTCCACGGAGCTCACGCCGGAGGCCTCGGTACCGGTGCAGCAGTACACGGCCCAGGCGGTCAGCGCCTTGCGGTACGCGCTGGTGAAGGCGGAGGAGAACGGCGCGGTGAAGTCGCCGTAGCAGGCGGTGTTGCCGGAGGCCTTCGTCTCAAGCAGGCTCAGCAGCAGGGCCGGGGTGTTCTCGGTCGTCGCGCCGGTGATGCAGGGCTGGTTGGTCTTGTCGGACCACAGGCCCATGCAGTCGGTGAGCCAGAACTCCATGAACTTGCTGGCCAGCTCGGCCTGCTCGGCCTTCTGGTTGACCATGAACGCCTGGTCGACCTGCACGTTCAGCACGGGGTCGCTGCCGGAGTCGTCGGTCGGGCAGAGGAAGAAGCCATACTCGAAGTCGCTGCCGGCGATGGCGTTCTCGATGGAGCCGATGTCCCAGGTGCCCTGATAGAGCATCGCGGCCTGGCCGGAGATGAACACCTCGTTGGCGTCGGTCTGCTTGTTGGAGGTGGCGTCAGAGCGGGCCCAGCCGGTCATGCGCTCGCCCCACACGCGCAGGCCTTCCTCGAAGTACGGATAATCCGTGACCTTCTTCTCGCCGCTCATGAGCTTTTCAAACATGTCGTTGTCGCCGTTTTGCAGCGCCTTGGTCCAGACGATCGGGCGCATCTCGATGTCCACGGACGCGCCGTCCGCATACCACTGCGCCCAGGGGGCGATGCCGGCATCCTGCAGCTTCTGGCAGACGGCCAGCAGCTCGGTGTGGGTCTTCGGCAGCTCGATGCCCTGCTCGGCGAAGATCTTCGTGTTGTAGAACACGCCCCAGGACTTGAAGTCCACCGGGTAGGCGTACCACTTGCCCTGGTAGGACACGTCGCCCATGTCGCCGGAGGTCAGGCCCAGCGCCTTGATGACCTCATTGTCGGACAGGTCCTTGATGAAGCCTTCCTCGATCAGCGAGGAGTACAGGCCCGGGTTGCCCATGATGATTTCGGGGTTGTCGCCCGCAGCGATCGCGGTCTCCAGCTGCGGCCAGTAGTCGGTGCCCTGGGAATAGGCGATGTTCTCGAACTCGACGTTCAGGTCCGGGTTGGCGGCCTTGAAGGCCTCCTCGACCGCCTCGAGGCCGGCCTGCTTGTTGCCCTCGACCATGTAGTGGAACACGGTGATCTTCGCGGGCTCGTCAGCCGCCGCGAAGGCGGTGAAGCTCAGCACGAGCGCCAGCGCCAGGACCAGAGAAAGCAGTTTCTTCATGATATTTTCCTCCTTGTTCTATACTCAGGCGGTATTCGCTCCGCCTTGGAACCAATATGCAGGACGGTCAGAATTTCATATGCGTTCTTTCGCATATCTTCCAATCACAGACTCATTATGCCATGCAACCTGCTGAAAGAAAATATACTGAATTTTGGAAATTATATTCCGATTCTCTTTCTTTTTCTTCACGGTCCGGGAAAAGGAGGAAAGCGCGCGCCTCAGAGCGGCTCGCTCTGGGCGGAGCCGGGAACGACGCTGTTGCGGTACTCCGTGGGGGTCATGTGCTCCAGCCGCTTGAACGTATTGTAAAAGGAAATGTAGTTGCTGTAGCCCACGGCGCTGGCGACCTCGGAGACGCGCACGCGCGGGTCGGCCAGCAGCGTGTGCGCGATGTCCATCTTTGCGCGCAGCACATGCTCATGGAAGGTGATGCCTGTCTCCCGCTTGATGAGCAGGGAGAGGTAGTTGGTGTTGATGTGGAACAGCGCGGCGACGTCGCTCAGGCGCAGCGGCTCGGCGGCGTGCAGGCGGATGTACTCGAGCACACTGCGGGTCATCAGGCTGCCGGAGGAATCGAGCTTCTCCTGCCGTCCGCGGCGGATGGCGTCGCACAGGCGGCGCAGGCAGGCGCGGACCTCCTCCTCGCTGCTGGCGAACAGGCCGGAGCCGATCTCGCGGTCGATCTCGTGCGTGTTGCTGCTGGGGAACTTCTTGCACAGCATGATCGCGTAGAGCGAGAGCAGCGCGCGCAGGTTGCTGTACTGCCGGCCGGCCAGCCCGCACAGCGTCGCGGCGGCCTCGTCGATGGAGGCGTCGCTCAGGTCGGCGTGCTCGGCCAGCGCCTCGACGCTCCGGTGCATCTGCACGAACGCGCCGTCGCGCTGGCCGCCGTCCCCGTCCTGATAGAACGCTGCGGTCTCCTCACCGGAGAGCGTCTGCTCCCAGAGCACCTGCCGCGCCTGGTGATACGCCTGTCGGATGCTGTGGTGGGAGAACATGCGCTCGCTGACGCCCAGGCGCAGCGGCACGCCCGCCGTGCTGCGCAGCACCGTCTCCACCTGCCGCACGACGCCCTGCCAGTCCGGCTCGCCGTCGCCGAACATGACGTAGATGAGCAGCGCGTCGTAGAGCAGCGCGGTCACGGCGCGCAGGCCCGCGGCCTCCAGCGCGGCATCCAGCTCCGTGAGCGCGGCAGGCGGCAGCTGCGCGTCGCCGGACGGGGCGACGCAGAGCATGGCGTAGCTCTCCGAATACAGC